>Ga0209407_1003965_pt1 | contig 12382 bp, 10 predicted proteins | sample AD_JPNHG3_MetaG_FD_184410 | JGI IMG/M metagenome (GOLD analysis project Ga0209407, IMG submission 184410) | Active sludge microbial communities of municipal wastewater-treating anaerobic digesters from Japan - AD_JPNHG3_MetaG (SPAdes) (version 2) | ecosystem: Engineered > Bioreactor > Anaerobic... | reverse complement strand
CTTTCTTTGTTCTATATAACCATAGACAGGTTCTGGATAGAGACAACCTTTATAATGTTTCTTATCTTTACAATCTTAATGTTTTTCTATGAAGATTTGAGAGTAAATAGAAATGTTGCAGACGGATTTATTAGACTGAAAAAGTTAGCTTTTTACATCTCCCCATTTATTTTTTTTAATTTATTGAGCCTTACATATACCTGGAGTATTTATAATAGTCTCATAGAGATTAACCACATAGTCTGGATGATAGGGATTATATTTATCTTTTTTTTCATTGAAGAAAAAGAAATTTTATTAAAAGCCTTAATAACATCTATGGCACTCATTGTTTTGATAATGGTATTCCAGTTTTTGTTTCTATTTCCAAATTTAAAACAAATTTTTACTGAAGGAAAAGAGGCATTCTTTTTGAGCAAAAAAAATGTACCATTTGCATCTTTCCTTAATGAAAGCACCCTTGCAGGATATTTTTTATTTATAATCCCTTTGTCTCTCTATTACGGCATTATAAAAAAGGATATTTTATTCAAACTTATATCTATAGTTATTATTTTCGGTCTTTTTTTTACTATTTCGAGAATGGGTATATTTATAGGTTCAATTACTTTGTTAGGCATTGCCCTAATACTACTCAAAAGAAGAAATATCAATGAACTGCTCAACTCAGTGTTAATTATAGTAATATCAATTGTAGTCTTCTTTTCCTTTTTTTATTTAAACCAAAAACATATTTCAGATAAAGCCAGTCTTGAGAGCCAATACCAAAATGAAATGAAAGAGAAACTAAAAAAGGTTGGCAGCGATATTGTAACACTTAATTACAGGACTGAAACCTGGAAGAAAACTATACCTGCAATTGCAGAAAGACCTTTTTTTGGTTATGGAGCAGGAAACTTCGAATATGCTTACAGAAAACATTATGATGGCGATTTCTATACTAAATATGCCCATAATATATTAATTAAGACATGGGTAGAACTTGGCTTATTTGGACTATTAAGCCTGATTTTGTTTATAGTGGGCATTTTTTTTAACTCAGGAAAAGAAAATGATGATTTTCATAATTTTATTTTAATTTCTTGTATGGCAGGATTGTTTTTTGCTTTATCAAATGTAACTTTTGAGGCCCCAGCCTATATGATTACATTTTTTGTCCTATCTTCAACATTTTTTATAACCAGGGGCAAAGAGGATAAAGAAAAGATTTTTTCTAATAGACATTCTGCCTTGATTATGTTTTTTTGTATAGCCATAATCTTATGTTTTTCCTTTTATTTTACATCAAAATCAGAGATGTCAAGAAAGGAAATTGAAGATGGTAAGGTATTTGAAGAAAACGGGTTTTGGACAGATGCATTCAAATTGTATAAAGATGCCATTGAAGAGATGCCACTTAATAATGAAGGTTATGTCAGCGCCCTCAATATATTGATTAATTCTCTAAAAAATGAAAAAAAAATCGAGATAAAAGAGAAGATAAAAGACGGGATCCTTTATTATCTGAAAAAGATTGAGGAAAATACAGACAAGAACTCTGAACTTTTCTTCATTATGGGAATGGGCTATAGCGCCATTGGTGACCTGTCCAAAGCAGAGAAATACTTTAAACAGGCAATATATTATTATCCTTCATCGGGATATTATGCATATAAAATTGCGCAGTTTTACTATCAAAATGGAGATTTGACAAAAGCTTATAGAATGATTGATTATGTAGAATCTTATGCAGATAGATATAAAAAATCAGGAAATCTTAACGGGCTTTATATATATATGGCACGAGACCTAAAGGCAGATATAGCTTTTAATGAGGGCAAAATGGATTTAGCTTTTATGGTAGCAAAAGAAAATCTTGCTGACGCTGAGAAGGGTATCTTTATAATATCAGACCCTCGTGCAAGAGAATATGTTAATAGAGATATTTTTATAACATACCTTAAAAAAAAGGTAATTTTTTACCAGTCAAAGTTATAGATATTCAAATCCTTTTTTTATAAAGGGAAAAATTGTATAATAAAATGTTTTAAATTCGGCTATATTATGATTTTGTTGAAAAATAATATATAGGCATTTTAAAAACAACGGCGGTAGCCTATAAAAATAAATCACCATGATGAAAGCAGCAGGGCATTGATATACCTAAAATCTTAAGTGCCTTTTATAAAAAGGGGTGGGATTTCTTTAAATGAACAATGCTATTTATTAAAATAGGTTTTTTAAAGTTATTTATTGCATCGAAGGAGATTAAAAATAATGTCAGTTAAAAAACATAAGATATTTATTACAGGGGGAGCTGGTTATATTGGCTCTGTGCTTGTACCTGTCTTGCTCAATGAAGGTTACAGGGTTACTGTTCTTGATAATTTCATGTATGGACAGAATTCCCTCCTTGAGTGTTGTGCAAACGATGATTTTGAGGTTTTCAGAGGAGATGCAAGGGATGAGAATATTTTAAAACCCTTAATCAAAGATGCTGATTTTATAATACCCCTTGCTGCCCTTGTAGGGGCTCCACTATGTAATAGAGACAAAATAGCTGCAGTTACAACCAACAGGGATGCCATAGAGCTTATATCAAAGCTTTCTTCGAAAAAACAGAAGATAATTCTACCTACAACCAACAGCGGTTACGGTATAGGTCAGAAGGGAATTTACTGCACAGAAGAAACACCAATAAATCCAATCACTTTATACGGCAAGACAAAGATGGAGGCAGAAAGGATTATTCTTGACAGAGGCAACAGCATAAGCTTCAGGCTCGCAACCGTCTTTGGCATGTCACCGAGAATGAGGATTGACTTGCTTGTAAATGATTTTGTCTACAGGGCAGTAACAGACAGGTTTGTTGTAATCTTCGAGGGTCATTTCAAAAGGAATTACATACATATAAGAGATGTGGTAAGGGCGTTCATACATGCTATTACCAATTTTGAAACAATGAAAAATGAGGTATATAATGTAGGGCTTTCTGATGCCAATCTTTCCAAGATTGAACTCTGTGCCAAGATAAAGGAGCATATCCCGGATTTTGTATATCTCGAGGCACCTGTGGGTGAAGACCCGGACAAGAGGGATTATATTGTCTCAAATGAAAAGATAGAAAACACAGGCTTTAAACCTGCATACACACTTGACATGGGTATAAAGGAGCTTATAAAAGGCTACAGGATAATTACAAACAGCAGATATGGGAATGTTTAGGGATTCGAAGATATATATTGTTGGACATAGAGGGTTGCTTGGTTCGGCAGTCCTGAAAAGACTAAAAAGTGATGGCTACAGGAATATAATTACCAGGACACACAGAGAGCTTGATTTAACAGATAAGGGTTGTGTAGAGAGATTTTTCAGAAAAGAAAGACCTGAGTATGTCTTCCTTTGCGCAGGACTAACAGGGGGCATAATAGCCAATCAGACATATCCTGTAGATTTTTTAAATATAAATATTGCAATTCAAACAAATGTATTCGATGCAGCAAATAGATTCGATGTTAAAAATATTGTATTTTATGGTTCTTCCTGCGTATATCCCAGAGATTCTGTGCAGCCGATAAAAGAGGAATATCTGATGACAGGAGAGATAGAACCTACAAGCGAGGCTTATGCCATAGCAAAGACAGCAGGTATAATAGCGTGCCGCTCATACAATAATCAGTTCAAGACAAAGAGATTTATTGCCCTTGTCCCTAATACGATGTATGGCATAGGCGACCATTTTGACCTTGAAAATAGTCATGTTTTATCAGCACTTATAAGAAGATTACACGAGGCAAAGATAAATAAACAAAAAAAGGTTATTTTGTGGGGCACCGGACAGCCCAAAAGGGAGTTTGTATTTAACGAAGACGTTGCAGATGCATCTATATTTGCAGTAAATAATGCAGAGAAATTAGATAATACCCATTACAATGTAGGGACAGGTGTAGATTATTCAATAAAAGAGCTTGCCAATATAATTGCAGAGATAGTAGGTTTTAAAGGTGATATAGAATGGGATACATCCAAGCCTGATGGTGCTCCAAGAAAGCTCCTTGACAGCACAAGATTTATGAGGCTTGGGTGGAGTCCGAATATCCAATTAAAAGAAGGTATAGAAAAGACATATTTGTGGTATAAAAAAGTCATACGCTCTAAATAAGGACACAGTTGATTGGCTAAAAAGGACATATTATTTATACACCCCGGTAACCAGAAAAAGACCTATCAAGACTTATCAAAAGAATATACTGCGGTTGCCACTCCTGCCTGGACACTACTCCTTGCGGGTTATCTCAGGGAAAAAGGTTACGATGTAGCTATATATGATGCAAATGCCGAAGGCTGGGATGAAACAAAAACAGAAGAACTTTTTAACATATATAGCCCTCAACTGATTGTTATGATGGTGTATGGGCACAATCCCTCTGCCTCGACACAGACTATGCCTGCTGCGGGACGGATAGCAAAAGATATAAAAAGATATAATAAAGATATTCCTGTTGCTATGGGTGGTATACACCCTTCTGCCCTCCCTGAAAAGACTCTTGATGAAGAAGATATAGATTTTGTAATAAAAGGGGAGGGTGCATACACATTAGATGCACTTATCAAATATCTACAAGGCAAGGAAAACATCAAAGCTGTCAAGGGGTTATATTACAGGAGAGAAGGCTTTATATTAAACAACGAAAATGCACCTGTAATAAAAAACCTTGACGCTGAATTCTCAAGATATCCATGGGACATGCTTTCTGATTTAAATCTATACAGGGCACATAATATGCACTGCTTTCAGGATTTTAAAAAAAGCAAGAAAACGGATTTTTCAGATGTCAGGTCACCATACGTAGCAATAAATACATCTCTGGGATGTCCCTATTCATGCAGCTACTGCTGTATAAACGCCATATTTGGGAAGCCAGGGATAAGATATTGGTCAGAAGATAGGGTCATTACATGGATTGATGAGCTTGTTAATAAATATGGTGTGCGCAATATAAGATTCGATGACGAACTTTTTATTCTATCTCAAAAAAGGGTAGAAAGATTATGTGATATGATAATTGATAGAGGTTATGACCTAAATATATGGGTTTATGGAAGGGTAGATACAATCAAGGAACAAATTTTGCCAAAATTGAAAAAAGCAGGAATAAATTGGATATGCCTCGGTATTGAATCAGGCAATGATAGGGTCAGGGGTGATGTCAATAAGAATATAAAAAAAGACATAAAAAGCATAGTTAAGACCATACAGGCACATGATATCTATGTTCATGGTAATTTTATGTTTGGTCTGCCTGAGGATAATATAGAGACAATGAAAGAGACCCTTGAACTCGCTATGGATCTAAACTGTGAGTTTGCAAATTTTTATTCTGTCATGGCATATCCAGGGTCAGCCCTGTATAGTTTCGCTGTTGAAAATAAGTGGACTCTGCCTGAAACATGGGACGGTTTCTCTCAGCTTGGTTATGAAACCCTGCCCTTGCCAACAAAGTATCTTTCAGCAAAGCAGGTATTATCTTTCCGTGATTATGCTTTTTATAGATATCATTCAAATCCCAAATATCTGAATATGATTGCTGATAAGTTCGGCAACAAGGTTAGAACACATATAGAAAATATGCTTGAAATTAAATTAAAGAGGAGACTGCTGGAAGACTAAAATAGATAGGAGGGTGGATGGACAATTTAATCAAAAGGCTTGAAGAAAAATCATTTCAGATAAGGAATGAGATGCTTGATATGTGCATTAAGGCTGGAACAGGGCATGTAACATCTTCCCTTTCTTGCATTGATATTCTTGTGGCGCTTTATTACGGGAGTATACTGAGATTTAATCCAAAAGATCCTGAATGGAAAGAGAGGGATAGATTCATATTAAGCAAAGGTCAGGCAAGCCCTGCTTTATATACGATACTTGCAGATTTAGGGTATTTTGATAAGAAAGAACTTTCCTTGTTTGCACAGAAAGATGGTATGTTCGGTGTTCATTTACAGAATGATGTACCTGGTGCAGAGATAACATCTGGGTCACTTGGACATGGTTTCGGTATTGCAGCAGGCATTGCCTTAGGTGCAAAAATGAACCGAGACCTTTACCTTGTCTTTACCCTATTAGGAGATGGAGAGTGCTATGAAGGTTCAATCTGGGAAACCGCCATGTTTGCGAGCTACCACAGACTGAACAATCTGATTGCCATGATAGATAGAAATTATTTGTGCGTAACTGATTTCACAGAAAATCTCATTGAATTGGAGCCTTTGGAAAATAAATGGGCATCCTTTGGGTGGGAGGTTATAAGGTTAGATGGTCATTCTTTCAAGGATATGCTAATGGTTTTATTGGATGTAAGATCGAGAAAAAGGTCTAAACCGCTTGTTATAATTGCGGATACAGTTAAAGGTAAAGGGATTAAATCCTTATGCTATGATCCTCTCTGGCATGGACTTGCCCCAAAAGGCGATATTGCAGGCGTATGTAAATTAGAGCTTGAAAGGGGGGATAAGTATGGCCAATAACATCACCCAGAGAGACGCATTTTGGGATAGAATCTATGAAATAGCAGAAACCAACAGAGATGTTGTAATAATATCTGCTGATATGGGGGCACCTTCCCTTGACAAAATAAGGAAGAATTTACCCTCTCAGTTTATCAATACAGGTATTGCTGAGCAAAATACCATCACCCTTGCCGCAGGTTTATCTATGACAGGTAAAAAGGTTTTTACCTATGCTATCGCACCATTTATAACTCTTAGATGTCTTGAACAGATAAGGGTTGAATGCTCGATAATGAAGATTCCCATTACTATTGTAGGTGTTGGTGGTGGATTTGGTTATGAGGATTCAGGGCCTACACACCATATCATTGAAGATATGGCAATCATGAGGGCTATGCCAGATATAGTGATAAACAATGTTACAGATAACGTGATGGCCAAGGCCTTTGCTGATATTTCCTGTAACCTGAAAAAGCCGAATTATGTAAGACTTGATAGGCAGATATTGCCTCAGATTTATAATGAAAATGATAGATTTGATAGAGGACTTTCTGTTCTTAAAAAAGGGAGAGATTTTTATATAATATCAACAGGATGTATGACCAGCGTAGCCTTGGAGATAATAAAAGAATTTGCATATGAAACGGATAAAATTGGTCTTATTGACCTTTATACACTTCCTATCAATGAAAAAGAACTTATTAAATCTATTGATAGTGTTAAAAAGATAATAACCATAGAAGAACATTTTTTACCCGGTGGATTAGGTAGTGCTGTTTGTGAAACCTTGATTGATAATAATATTAATATTCCAGTTAAAAGGATAGGTCTTGTTCATGATATAGGTTATTCATATATCTACGGTGGAAGAGAAATTATCAGACAACATTACGGTATAGATAAAAAATCTATAATTCAAAAAATAAAAGAGTTTTTAAATGAACAATAAAGAAAAAATCAGGGTTGTGTTGAGAGCATTTGAAGACCTAAAAAAAGTCATCGATATTATAAACAAAGATGATTTTATTGTATCTATTATAGTTGACGCTGCTTGCGAGATTATAAAAGCCTTTAAAGATAATAAAAAAGTTCTGTTATGTGGTAACGGTGGAAGCGCTGCTGACGCCCAGCATATAGCAGCAGAGCTTTCAGGTAAATTCTATAAGGATAGAGACCCCTTATATGCAGAGGCTCTCCATGTAAACACATCATATTTGACAGCTGTTGCTAATGATTATTCTTACGATGAGGTCTATTCAAGGCTTATAAAGGCAAAGGGAAGGGCGGGGGATATTCTTATAGCCATATCTACCTCAGGCAACTCACCAAATATCATAAAGGCTATAGAGACAGCAAACAGTATAGGTATGATTACAATAGGAATGACAGGTGGTAGAGAATGTCTTATGGATGGTATATGTAAATATCTTATAAAAATACCTTCAGTTGATACGCCAAGAATACAAGAAAATCATATACTTATAGGCCATATTATATGTGAATTGGTAGAAGGAGAGATTTTCAAGTGATAATCACCAGGACTCCATTTCGTATATCTTTTTTCGGAGGAGGCACAGACTTTCCAGATTGGTACAATGAAAATGGCGGCACTGTACTTTCAACTACTATAGATAAGTATTGCTATATTTCATGCAGAAGATTACCGCCTTTTTTTGAATACAAGCACAGAATTGTCTATTCAAAATATGAACAGGTCAATGAGATAGATGAAATAGTGCATCCAGCAGTTAGGGAGACCTTTAGATTTATGGGTATAGATGAAGGACTCGAGATACATCATGACGGAGATCTGCCAGCACGTTCAGGGCTTGGCTCAAGCTCTTCTTTCACCGTAGGATTATTGAATACACTTTATGCCCTAAAAGGAAAAATGGTCACAAAAAAACAACTCGCCCTTGATGCTATTTATGTTGAACAGGAGATGATTAAGGAAAATGTGGGCTCTCAGGATCAGGTGGCAGTGGCATACGGCGGTATAAATAAAATAAGTTTTTTTGGCAAGCATGAGATAGATGTAACACCTATAACCCTTAGTCATGAAAGAATAGAGGATTTTGAAAATCATCTCATGCTTTTTTTTACAGGATTTTCAAGGATGGCTTCAGAGATTGAAAAAGACAAGATTCAAAACATAGAGAAAAATAAGGACAAATTATCCATTATGCAGGTTATGGTTGATGAGGCTATACATATCCTAAGTGAGCATAAAAACTTCCATGGATTTGGTGAATTATTGCATGAAAGCTGGAAGTTGAAAAAGAGGCTATCTGAAAAGGTAACAAATACTTTTGTAGATGAAATATATGATACTGCATTAAAGAACGGGGCAATAGGCGGAAAACTCCTTGGCGCTGGTGGTGGCGGTTTTATTCTTTTTTTTGTGAAGCCTGAAAACAGAGATAGATTAAAAAAATCCCTATCATATCTATTATATGTGCCTTTTTCATTTGATAAAACAGGTAGCCAGATAATCTACTATAATGAATAAGAGGGACTAATGAAGATACCTTTCGGAACAATTTCGATAACTGACACTACAAAGAAAATAATTGGAGAGGTCCTCGATTCAAAAAGGATTTCAAGTGGTAGGTATGTGAGAGAGTTTGAGAAAAGGTTTGCAGATTTGATAGGAGTAAAGGAGGCTGTAGCAGTATCAACAGGGACAGATGCTGATGCCCTTGCCCTTGCAGTCCTCTATGATTTTGGAGCAGAGAGAGGTGATGAGATTATAGTCCCAGCCCTATCTTTTGTAGCCACAGGCAACTCTGTGCTTCAGGCAGGATTTAAGCCTGTTTTTGTTGATATAGATAGAAAGACATTAAATATAGATGCTTCAAAGATAGAAAGCGTTGTTTCAGAAAAGACAAGGGCGATTATGCCTGTGCATCTCATGGGTAAGCCTGCGGATATGGATAAGATAAAAGAGATTGCAGATAGACATAATCTTTACATTATAGAAGATGCAGCAGAGGCACACGGGGCAAAATATAAGGGGAAAAACATAGGAACCCTTGGTGACATGGCTGCATACAGCCTTTATATTGCCCATATAATTTCCACTGGTGAAGGTGGTATTGTAGTAACAGACAATTCTGATTTTGCCGATATCTTAAGATCTCTTAGGAGCCACGGTAGGGCATGCAAATGTGAGACGTGCGTCCTTAACACTGCATCTGCATATTGCCCAAAAAGGTTCAGTTATGGTGACAATGCTGACATAAGATTCATATTTGAAAGGATTGGCTACTCATCAAAGATGAATGAATTAGAGGCAGCCATTGGCATAGGCACACTTGAGATATACCATGAGGTGTTAAATAAAAGGAGAAACAATCTTTACTATCTTATTGAAAACTTTAACAGATTTAGTCCTTACCTTACAACAATAGAAAAAGAACCTTTTGAAGAGATAGGTCCACATGCATTTCCTGTAATAGTCCAAGAGGGAGCAGGCTTTACAAGAAACCAGCTTGTTAATTACCTTGAAAAAAAGGGGGTAGACACAAGGAGTCTTTTTTCCTCTATGCCTACCCAGTGTCAAGGTTTTAGTTTTCTTGGATATAAGTTAGGAGACTTTCCTAATGCAGAATATATCGGTGAAAATGGTATCCATACAGGGGTACATCAGGACATGGGTATGGATGAATGTAACTATTTCCTCGAGATCATAGATAAATTTATCAGAAAGTATCATTAAAAATGAAAAACAGGGCTGTTTTTATTGACAGGGACGGGACTATTAATGTTGATACCCATTACATAGGTGACCCTGATCGCTTTGTTATGTATAAAGGTGTTGGAGAAGGGGTTAGACGATTAAAGGACATGGGATATCTGATAATTGTTGTAACCAACCAGTCAGGGATAGCAAGGGGATATTTCACGATAGAGGATTTAATGAAAGTCCATGAAAGGATGGAGTATGAATTTGCGAGTTTTGGTGTAAGGCTTGACGGGATATACTACTGTCCCCATCATCCCGATGATGGATGTCCATGCAGGAAGCCCAATACTGCCTTATTTGAACAGGCAATAAAAGAACATAATATTGATGTAGCTGGATCCTTTATGATTGGCGACAAGGAGCTTGATATAATTGCCGGCAAAAGAATAGGGTTAAAAACTATCCTTATCCCAGAGTTAGATATGAGAGAGAATTTAGCCCAAAATATAAACGAGTGGCAACACAGACCCGATTATATAGCTGATGATTTTTTAAGTGCAACCGAATGGATCAGAAATGAACAATGAAAAAATTGTTTATAAATATATCTCTTTGTATTTTTACAGTTATTTTATCAATCATTTTAATAGAAACCTGCTGTAGGATTTATTTAAAATATTACAATAAAAATAGACTGTTAACAAGATGGGAGTTTAGGTTAACACAACCAAAAGCATATCAGTATAGTAATTTTTTCAGTAAAGAATTTATCTTTGAATCAATGAAATCTGTTTCAGTAAAAGAGTCACCAAATTTGGATACTATTGTTCTTAATGATTTCAATGGCAAATATATTAATGTAATTAATGGGTTGAGGCATACAACGTATCGGCCTAAATACCCTAAAAAAAGAATTATAATGTTTGGCGGATCAACTCTTTTTTCTCAAGAAGTTCCAGACTGGGAAACAATACCTTCACACTTGCAAAGACTTGTTAATAGTTCTGAAAATCTAAAAAATTATATCGTTTATAACTATGGAATTGTTTCTATGACAGCAAAACAACAAACAGAACTTTTGAAAAAAGTTTCTGTTAAGAAAGATGATATAGTAATCTTCTATGACGGTGTGAATGATATATATTATCTTGTTTATAATGGTTATAAGGATGGCTGGAAGCCAGGAAGACCATCATATAGGCCTGTTGTTAAATTAATGTGGTATCAAAGATTAATGCATTTTTTATATTTAAAATTCAGCAATTATAGCGCAGCAATAAAGATTTTTATGGATGTTTACGATAGAAACATCCCAATTACGATTACTGATACAAAAATTTTTCAAGATAATTTGAATCAGGCCATAGATTCGTATTTTAATGCTATAGTGTCATCATATAAATATGTCACAAATAATGGAGGATATTTTTTTCACTTTTTACAGCCAAATATTTTTTCAATGTCTAAGAATTCTGATTATGAAAAAGAGTTAATTAAAAATTATCTTCAAACACCACCGGGGATTGAAAAAGCCTTTAAAATAGGATATCCGAATATGATAAAGGCTGTTGAGAAACTAAGCAATATGGGAATTAAATCTTATAATATTTCTGATTTATTAAATAGGCGTTCAGATGATGAAGAGTATTTTTTAGATTTCTGTCATGTAAACCAAACAGCTAATAGAATAATTGCTAATAAGCTCTTTGAGCTAATATCTTTAAAAAATTAAATTTAACTATGAATACAACAATAATAAAACCGAAACATAATTGGAAAATAATTGATCTGAAAGAATTGATTGAATACCTTGATTTGTTTTACTTTCTTGTTCTGCGGGATATTAAAGTCCGATACAAACAGACTGTTTTAGGTGGTCTGTGGGCAATAATACAACCTTTCTTCACTATGGTTGTTTTCAGTCTCTTCTTTGGAAAACTGGCAAAGGTTCCGTCAGACGGGATTCCTTATCCCATATTCAGCTATGCAGCATTAGTCCCCTGGACTTTTTTTGCTCAGGGATTGACAAATTCATCAAACAGCCTTGTTGGCAGCGCCAACCTGATTACAAAGGTGTATTTTCCCCGCATAATTATTCCACTTTCAAGCGTGGTATCGGGTATTCTTGATTTTTTTATAGCCTTTGCAGTCCTAATAGGGATGATGTTTTTTTACAACATATACCCCACCATAAATATTGTCTGGTTA
>Ga0209407_1003951_pt1 | contig 12405 bp, 11 predicted proteins | sample AD_JPNHG3_MetaG_FD_184410 | JGI IMG/M metagenome (GOLD analysis project Ga0209407, IMG submission 184410) | Active sludge microbial communities of municipal wastewater-treating anaerobic digesters from Japan - AD_JPNHG3_MetaG (SPAdes) (version 2) | ecosystem: Engineered > Bioreactor > Anaerobic... | reverse complement strand
ACGAGAAGAGGTCGCGGCCAGGGCCGTTCTTCCAGGCGTGGAAGTCCAAGCCCAGCCGCCCATCATTCGCGCCATAGATTTCGTAGATAGTCACGTCGAGGCGGACCATCGGGACCGGCTGGTCAAGGATGGTCAGCGCGTCCTCAGCGGTCTCGATGGCGCTCGGCACGTCGTAGAGGAGCACGGCGTTCATCTCGGAGTCAAGCACGTGTTCATAAGTCGGGCTCATGTACTGGAAGAGGGTGTTTCGGAAGGCGGCGTCGGTGACGTTGCGGTGCTTCATGCGCACATAGGCGGCCTGGCTGCCCGAGGAGGTGGTGAGGCCGGGCTTGTCGAGCGCGGCCACCATCGCGTCCACATAGGGAATCTGGTATTCGGGGATGGTCATGACGAGTTTGCCGCTCTTGCCGTCGGGGCCGACGAAGGTGTGCCAGGCGCTCTCCTCGATGTCGGCCACTCGGCGGTAGAAGCGGTGCAGTTCCGCCGGGTTCTGGTTCTTGAAGTCGTAGACCTTGACCACGTAGCGATTGGTCTGCGCCTTGTTGGTGGTGCGCAGGACCTTCACCACGTGGGTCGGCGCCTCGTCGGGCGCGGCGTCCAGCGCATCGGTCGGCGAGGGCGCCGGCTGCACGCTGATGGCCTGCACCGGCCCCTGCGGCACCAGGGGCTTGGCGGGCGGCGGCGGCGCCGCGCCCTCGCCTGCCAGCCCGTCGGCCAGTCCGCCTCCCAGCCACAGCACCATCCACAGCCACTTCCTGCCCATCAAACCGCTCCTCATAAGTGCCTGCCCACGTGCGGCGCGTGAACCCGTTCGCGCGCCGGCCAGGTAGGCCAATTCTATCCCCGCCCCGTGAGGGGCATGCGAGGTCAGCGCGAGGACTTCGTTCTTTCCTTGGCGGCCGTGCGCGGGGCGGCGTCGGCCTTCGCCTCGGCTCGGATGAGGCCCGTGTAGGGGTTCACGAGGAAGGCCCGCCGCGACGCCGGGCCGCCGCTGTGGGCCTCGGCGATCACGAACCAGTCGAGGAGGCCGGCCTCGTTGCGCACGAGCTTCGCTTCGGCGTTGGCCAGGTCGCTCCCCACCTGCTGCCGCACGGCCTCCACGGCATCCTCCTTCCGCACCAGGCCGTTCTCGTCGCGGCGGAAGGCCCGCGGCCCGTCCACACGGTAGAGGAAGGCAGGGCCCGGGATGCCCGGGGTGCCTGGCGCGTTGCCTTCGGGACTATAGAGCACGTGGAGGGCGAAGTGCCCCTCCTCTTCGGTCAGGCGGGGGAGGACGAAGCGCCGCGTGATCGAGTTCCCGGGCGCGATGGTGATCGGCTCGAAGCCCCGCTCCTTGCTGGACCGCATGGGCTCGCGGCGGTAGCGCAAATCGGTGCCCGCGGGGCCGAACCAGAACTCCACGGTATCGGCGCTCAGCGAGCCCGCCGGGGCCGGCGCAGTGCCGGCGTTGGTGACCTTGACGGTGCAGACCACGGCCTCGCCGGGCCGGTAGGTGTCGGGGTCCAGCGTGGGCACGACGACCAGGAGGGGCTTCTCCGCCGGCTTCTTGCGCAAGGGCAGACAGCCCAGAGCGGCGAAGGCAACGCCCAGCGATACGGACAGGACCCGGACAGACGCGGCCAGGGTCTTTGGGCCGCGCCGTCGTGAGTCGCGCGTCCCGCGCGTCGAGTGTTCGCTTGCCACTTCTCACTCTCCTCACGTGCTGCTGGCTACCGCGCCTGCGCGTAGGCGAGCTTGCGGGAGACCAGTTCCAGTGGGTCGGGTGGAATGACGGCGGTCATCACGCGCGCGACACCGCCGACGAGGTTCATCAACGTCTTGGCCGTGCCCTGAAGGGTGCCCGCGGAAAGGCCGTAGAGCACGTTGCGCTCGATGGAGGTCTCCACGATTGTTATGGGGAGCTGGACGGGAGCGCTGGCGATGTTCCAGAGGCCGCCGGCCAGGTTCGCAAAGGGTCCGTTGCCGGGCTGGGAGGCGGCTTCCCTGGCCGCCATGCTGTCTGCGACGGGTCACCCAGTGCCTGAGCAGGCCTGGGCGTGGGCGTCCCGAGTGTGGGCCAGCAGCGCCACCGCCAGCACGCCCGCGGCGAACACGGCCCGCCAATGATTCTCCGTCATGTGGCATCTCCTTCCTCTGCGGCGACCTGTAACCGCAGGGAGGGTATCCCGAGGCTGTTAGACGAAGATTAGGTGGGGGTCAATTCGGCGTGAGGTCTGGCTCAGGTGCGGGTCAGCGCAGGGTCGGGCTGTGGGCGAGCCGGCGGGTCATCTCGCCGCGGGCCCGCTGCGGTTCCGCATGGAAGCACCGCGGCGCCCGGCGCAGCGGCGGAGCGGGCAAGCCGCAGGCCCAGCCCCTCGCCCGCTTCGAGGGACACATCCGCCGCTGGCCAGCAGGATGCGGCTGCGGTGAGAATGGCGCTACTTGACGGTTGGCTCGGGGATCTTCTTGGAGGGGGGCAGTTCAACGCCCGTGGCGTCGCCGGGCGCCTTGTCAGGCTCTGCGCTGGGCTCGGGGTCCAGCCTCTTGCCTTCCTTCTCGCTCCTGCGGCATTGAGCGGCCACGGCCTCCGCGCGCTCCCGCCCGTCCGGGCCGCCCATCACCACCCGCCACACCCGCACCTCGGGCTTCGGGGGCTGCGGCGTCGGAGCCTCGGGGTCGGCGTTCGCCTTCCACTCGCGTGCCGCTTTGAGGTAGGCCCGCTGGATGTCGGCCTCGCGGTTCTTGACCGACACCGAGTCGACCACTTCGTACTGCACCGTGCCGTTGCGGTAGTCAATGCGCAGCACTGAGTAGGAGGCGGCCTTGCCCCCCGTGGTGCTGGGTCGGGGCGGCGCCACCACGTGCGCCGGCACCGGCCCGCACCCCGCGAGGGGTCACCGCTTCGGCTCTGCCAAGCCTGCCTCGGGGAGGCATGCCAGCAGAGCCAGGAGCCACGCACCCACCGCGAGATATTGCCGCTTGCCGTTCATACCCTATAGTCTAGGCCATCACAACGCCTTGTCAAGCATGAAGTGCCTTGAACGGTGCGGGGCGGAATTGTGGGTGGCTGCGGGAGCTCCGAAGGAGCGAAATAGGATAGAACAAGACCGCCCCGCGGCAGCCCTGACAGGACGGAATAGAGAGCGTCTATCTCGCCCCTTCAGGGCTGGACCCGTGGAGCCCGCTGAACCCAGGGCGTTGCCCTGGGCTATCCCATGCGAGCCCTTCAGGCTCCAGAGACAATCACCCTGCCTACAATTCCGGCCCACACCTTGCCTTGAAGGCCCCAGGATGACGGGAGGCGGCAGACGCGGCGCCGCCGCGGCCGCGGCAACTGGGGCAGTGTGGCGCGCCCGACGAGGCGCGCAGGACCTGCCCCCTCACCGCCCTCCGCCGCCATCGCAGCCGCCGGCCGCCAGGAGGGCCGCCAGGCCCAGCATCCCTAACACGCGCTTCATAACTAGTCCTCGCTTCGCAGGAGGATCCGCTATGTCGCCAGTATAGCACATGTGTGGGGCACTTCAATGCTTCCTCTTTTCGTGGCGGGTCGGCCGGAATCGTAGGTACTACTCCGGCCCCCATTCATGTCGCGCTTGTTCGCAGTGCGGGCTTCAGCCCGCACGCCCAGATACGGCCTGAAGGCCGCACTACAAGCGCCTTCTGCGTCGCGATCTCATCCTCCAAGTGCTACATGAATGCGGCCCGAGTGGTAGTTTCCGTTGAAGAAACCCCCGGAATGGGGAGGGCCCGCTGCAAAGGTAGCCGCGAGCGTCCCGCTTGCGGCTACCTTCATCCGCTCGATAAGCGGGACGCTTGTCGCTACCGGAATCCGCAAGGGAAACTGCCTGTGGAAATGGCCCACACACTTCTCCTGGGCCACAGCGCCCCAGCCAGGAGGCGCCGAATCCCGGTGCGCCACGCCCCGATTGCGCGACTGACGGCGCCCACGAGCCAACCCGAGGCGGTTGCGATGTGGTTCTGAATGGGACTGGCCGTGGCCGCTGCGGGTGAGGCCGGGGGACCCGTGAGGCTGGCAGGAGGCCCCCAGGAGCGAAGGAGGTCTCGGAGAGGGAGTCTATCGGGCGCGCGGAGGAGACCCGCGGCGCGCTGGGGCAGAGTGTCCCTGTGCCGGTGTGGGTGCGGCGGGGTGGGCGTCCGCAGGTGCCGAGGCTATCCTGACGCCGCGTCCGCCCTCTGGCGGAGGGCGCGGGCGACGGCGGTCAGGCGCGTCTGCCCCAGGACCCCGGTGTGCCGCGGGGCCATGGCCAGGAGGGTGGCCAGGCCGACGTGGGCGAGCATCACGACGGCCACCTGGGCGTGGAAGCGGGGGGCGCCGGTGACGTTGCCGTCGTCGGCACCCCAGAAGAGCTTGAGCCGGGCGTTGACGCGCTCGACGGCGGTGCGGCCCCGGTAGAGGCGCTCGAATTGCTCGGTCGCCCGGGGGATGGGCGGGAAGCGTCGGAGGTCCACCTCGCACTTCACGCGCACGGTCTTGCCATACTTCTTCCCGGCGTTGCAGCGCTCGTGGCTGGGGCAGGCCCACCCGCCGTGCATGGCGGGGCAGCGCCACTTGACGGTGCCGCGGGCCGGCTCGTGGCCGATGTAGGCCATCCGCTGGCGGACCGGCGGGTCGGAGACCCTGTCGTAGCAGTAGAGGGTGCCGGCCTCGTCGTAGACGACGTGGGAGGTCCCGTCGTGGCCGGGCAGCATCCGCTCCCGCTCGCCCTTCCACAGGGCACGGTTCTCGATCACCGGCTTGATCCCGTGCAGGGCCAGGAGGGCGTGGGTCTCCTCGTCGTCGGCAGCCTTGTCGTAGGCCAGGGTCTCGATCCGCGAGGGGGCCGGCCTGCCCCGCCGTGCCGGGCCCTGCGAGGGCGCGGGGAGGTTGGCCTCCGCCTGCGCCACCAGGACGGGCAGCAGCTCGTGGTCCCCCTCCTTCGTCGAACTCACCCGGTAGGCCACGGCGACCTCGTGCACCACGTCGACCAGCAGGTGCAGCTTGTAGCCGAACCAGGCCACCACCTTCGTCACCGCGCCCTCCTCGTCTGTGTACTCCTTGCGGCCGCCCGAGGGCTCGGGCAGCCCGTCGGGGTTCGGCTCCTCGCGCGTGGCCCGGGCGACGCGGGCCGACAGCCCGGTCGAGTCCCCGGCCAGCTGGCGGCCCAGGTCCGGCACCGCCTCCCCCAGACGCCCGACCAGCACATCGAACACCTCCCGCACCATCGAGAGGAACGGCTCCGTCCCCAGCACCTGGAGGAACCGCGTCAGGTTCCAGGCGTCCGGCACATCCGCCGCCGTCTCGATCCCCACGAGCCGGCGCAGCGCGGGGTTCCGCCGCAGTTCCGCCCGCGTCTGGGCGAACGACGTGTGCCGCAACAGCGGCGTCAGCACGGCCACGCCCCAGAGCACGTGAACCGGGTGGTCGTTGCGCCCGCGGCCGCGTGCAGACCGCAGGGCGTCGAGCAGCTTGCCATCCGGCAAGAGGTGGAGGAACGCCTCGATGGTCGCCAGGTCGGGGTCATCGTCGAGACAGTCCCACGGGAAGATCGGCTTCGTCCAGGCGATTCGCATCGGTTCTCCTTGGTGCACCAGAGGGAGCCAGCCGGCCGCCGCCAGGTGGCCGCATTATACACCGCAACGCCTCCCCGCGTCAAGGGCTTCCTGGTCTAAGAATCGTCACTTGCCCGGAAAAAAATCCCGCAGGCCCCCGAACCGCCCTTTCGGAAGCCTCCCGTGGGCGAAGGCCTCTCCGCCTTCCCTCGTAACTCGCTGCCCTCTCGACACATCCCCACAACGCAACCGCCTCAGCCAACCCGAGTTGCCGTTGACAGGGCGTGTCCCCGGCGTGTATGATCACGATGGCTTCGTAACCGGGATGCGCTGGCGGCTCGCGTGGACCCGCCAGGAGGCCAGGATGAGCACAATCACACGTCGCCTCGCACTGGGAGTGGGCATTGCCGTCGCACTCGCCTTCACCCAAGGCTGCGCGAGCTGGGAGGGCGGCCTGCCGGGCTTCCTGGGAAACCGCGTGAAGGATGCCCTCGAGTGCGTTGACCTGGGCGTGACGGTCAGCGACAAGGCGCAGTTCTCCTTCTATGCGGCGTTCATGTCTGCCGTCCCCTTCGGCTACGGGCACGTGGAGGGGACGTTTGTGGGCGTGGGCGGCGGCGATATCGGTGCGATGCGCATCTACTACAGCCACTACGGCCTCGGCGTCTACGGCCGCGAGCGCACCGGCTGGGGCAACTGCCTGTGGAGGTTCCCTGAGTTCGAGGCCGGCGTGCACGACGAGCGCATGAACTGCCAGGGGGTGGGGCCGCTGGGCATTCTCATGCCGCCCTTCGACGGCCGGCCCGCGGGGAGGCCCACCTGAACGAAGTTCTTCCACGCTTGGCGCGTGGGTCTCGTGGCGAACGCAAGTTGGGCGCAGATGCTGGACTTCATGGCTGGCTGCATAGGCCTCGACCCGGCCGGCGACGACGGCCGGAAGTACGGCCTCTGGCCGTGGCAGATTGAGGGGTGGCCGAACATCCCGGGCGCGGCGGAGCCCGCGGCCCGCGAGGCCCGACCGGCCGAGCCCGCGAAGGAGCCTCAACCGAAGGCGCCTCGGGAGGAACACCCGAGGCCCCGCCGCGTGGAGCCCTCGCCGCCGCGCCCCTCGGAAGCCCCCAAGAGACGTCTGGAGGACCTGGTGCCCTGATGCCTAGGCGGGCGGCTCGGCTGACACCAAGCCCTCGCGGAAGCATGGCCATGCGGTCCTCTGGGGCGAACCCCCTGTTTGCCTCTGGATCATCCCCGTGCGGGGACAGATGGTACAGCGGGCAGAAACCGGCCGCAGAAGCCGACAAGTCGCCCCGAGCGCCGATCCGAATCAGCGGGGAGCGATGGACCAAATGGCCGGTCGGGCGAGCCCAGGGCCTCCTGGTTCTCATGAGACTTTGCATAGTTGTTCAAGTATGCAATTCTGCGAGCGCAGGGGCGCCTGGGCCCCATGCTGTATCAGTTTGGAGGGGGAGAAAGTGAGCAAGCATGGCGGGAAAGCCCCCAGAAGCCCGCGAATCGCCAAAGCGCCATACTCGCTCATCTGCCGGAGCTGGGGCGGGATGAGCAAGCATGAGGGCAGCGTGTCTGCTTTCTCAGACTCGCGAGAGGGTGCTGGCCTGTGCGCACGGGCAGAGTGCCGCCCTCACGCGAGCCGCGGGAGTCGGGGGCTGCGCTGTGCTTCTCCTGAGGGGGCGCTGCCCAGGGCCTGGTCCGGGCGGGTCAGGCTCGCAGTGCGGCCTTCAGGCCGTTCGGGTGCGGTCTAAAGCCCGCGCTGCTAACTGGTTCGGGCAGCAGCCAGGTTTGACACCGCGCGCCCCTGCTGCTATAATCCCGGAAAGTTGTTTCTTCCAGCCTTTCGGCCTTTGTTCTTCCGCCAGGAAAGGGGGTGATAGCCGTGGCTGAACGCGTGCCAGTCTTCCCATCGGATGCCGCACGCGGCGCGAGTTGGGCAAGGAGCCTCTGAGCGACGCCGTGCGCGACGCAATGGCTGCGTCACTCGGTGTCGGCTGGACTGGGTTGGGCGAGGGAGCGTTGCCGGTCAGCCGCGGCTTGGAGGCCCTTCACTGTGCGGATTGCCCCCCGCCGCTGACGGTCTCTTCCCCAGGCTGCCCTGTGCTCGCCTCGCGGTGTGGATGCCGCCTCGTGTGGGCCCCGTGCCACGAGTCGGCTCCGCCTCGCGCCCGCCGTATCGCAGAGTCCCCCTTGCAGAAGGACGCGCGACGCGGAGCCCGGGCGTCCTCGAATCCCTCACCACTCTTCAGGCCGGGGGAAGGCAAGAACATGAAGGCGATCAAGGGCATTGGCCTCGCACAGGTGCAGGCCACCTACAGCGGCCCCGAGGCGGACCTCTGGGAGCTGGTCATGGGCGAGCAGATACACATTGGCGGCTTCCAGTCGTCCATGGACCTCTCGGGCAAGGCAGGGATCGCCCCCGGGATGCATGGCGTGGACCTGTGCTGCTGCACGGGCGCCGGCATGCGGTTCCTGGCCCGCTTCCGCGGCGCGGCTTCGATGGTGGGGGTAGATGCCACGGCTCGGATGGTCGAGCGCGGGCGGCAGCGTGTCGCCGAGGAAGGGCTGACCGACCGCATCCGCTTCGTGCTGGCCGACGTGTGCGCCAGCGGGCTGCCCGACGGGGGCGCCGACTTCGTGTGGGGCGAGGACGCCTGGTGCTACGTGGTGGACAAGGCCAAGCTCGTCAGCGAGGCAGCGCGTCTCGTCAGACCTGGCGGCACCATCGCGTTCACCGACTGGGTGATCGGCCCCGCTGGCCTCACCGATGCCGAGGCCCAGCGATACCTGAAGTTCATGAAGTTCCCCAATGTCGAGGACATCGGCGGCTACTGCGAACTGCTCCGCAGGAATGGGTGCGAGGTCGTCCTGGCCGAGGACACGGGGCGTTTCGCGCCGCACGTGGACCTCTACCTGGACATGCTGAACATGCAACTCACCTACGATGCGCTGAAGATCATCGGCTTCGACGCCGCGCTGATGCAGACGCTGGCCGGCGAAATGGCCTTCATGCAGGCCCTCGCCCACGCCGGCAAGATCGCTCAGGGCCTCTTCGTGGCCCGCAAGGCGAGCTGAACCCGCTCCCTGGAGGCGCCTCCGATGCCCAAGTGCTGTGGCGGCAAGAAGCCGAGAACGCGGCCCGCGCGCGCCCGGCCCGCGGCCGACCCGTTCGAGTGGTTCGAGGACATGATTGACCACTGCTACGACTACGCCGCGGCGGCCCACAAGGCGGGGCGTCCCATCGTCGGCATCCTGTGCGAGTACACGCCCCGCGAACTCATCCTGGCTGCCGGCGGAGTCCCGGTCTGCCTCTGCGGTGGCTCGGCCGACACCATCCCCAGCGCCGAACAGCACCTGCCGGCCAACCTCTGCCCCCTCATCAAGTCCACCTTCGGCTATCACATCGAGAAGTCCAACCCCTTCCTCGAGATGGCCAGCCTGGTGGTGGCGGAGACGACCTGCGACGGCAAGAAGAAGATGTACGAGCTGCTGGCCGAGACACGCCCCATGTACGTGCTGGAACTGCCCCAGAAGGCGGACGACGCGGATGCCTTCGCCCACTGGGTGGCGGAATTGCGCAAGCTGCGGACCGAGCTGGAGACGCGCTTCAAGGTCCGGATCACCGACCAGCGCCTCCGCCGGGCCATCGCGGTGATGAACCGCGAGCGGGCGCTCCGGCGCCAGCTCGCCGCCCTGATGAGGGTCGAGGCGCCGCCGCTCACCGGCATCCAGCTCCTGCACTTCAACAGCAGCATCTCCGGCATCCCCGCCGACCACGCACAGTACGCCAGCGCCCTCCGGAGCCTGCGGCGCAAGCGGCCCTGTCCGGACGCGGCCCGGCGCCTCCGCGTGTTGATGACCGGCGTGCCCGTCCTGCGCGGCGCCGAAAAGGTGCTCGATATCATCGAGGAGAAGGGCGGCCTGGTCGTGTGCATGGAGAACTGCTCCGGCATCAAGCCGGTGCTCGAGGACGTGGCCGCGGAGGCCCCCGACCCTCTGCTCGCCATCGCCGAGAAGTACTTCCATCTGCCCTGCTCGGTCATGACGAGAAACGATCGGCGGATCGAGTCGCTCCGCTCGCTCGCCGCCGAGTACCGGCCCCAGTGCATCATCGAGCTGATCTGGCAGGCATGCCTCACCTACGACGTGGAGGCCAGCCGGGTCAAGCGCCTCGCGGAGGAGGAACTCGGTATCCCCTACTTGCGGATCGAGACGGACTACTCGCCCTCCGACGCGGCCCGCGTGGCCACGCGCTGCGAGGCCCTTTTCGAAACCGTGCGGGCGCGCGCCCAGCAGGCCGGGAGGGCGGGCTCGTGACTCCGGCGGTGCTGTACAGTTGCTCGTTTGTCCCGCCCGAGTGGATTGCCGCGCACGGCGTGCGGCCGTGGCGCACCCTTCCTGCGTCGGGGCCGGCCTCCGCGTGGCTCGCCGCCGATATGGGTCTGTGCCCTTACGCCCGCGCCTTCGCCGAGGAGGCCCGCGCGAGCGGGGCTGAGGGGCTCATCGTGTCCACGCTGTGCGACCAGATGCGGCGCGTGGCCGAGCTCCTGGCCCGCGACTCGCCGCGGCCGGTGTTCCTGATGCACCTGCCCACCACCTGGCAGAGCGCCGCATCGCGGGCCTACTACCTCGACGAACTGCGGCGGCTGGGCCGCCTCCTCGTGCAACTGGGCGGCGCCGCCCCGTCGGACGAACGGCTGGCCGCCGTGATGCTCCGGTATGACGCCGTCCGCGCGGCCCTGCGCGCCTTGCGCGGGCGCGTGTCGCCGAAGCGCTTTTCCGAGGCACTCGCGGAGTTCCATGCCACCGGCGCCCTGACCGCCCACGCCCCCTCCGCCGCGCCGCCGCCCCAGGGTGTGCCGATCGCCCTGCTTGGGGCGCCCATGCTGCGCAACCACTTCTGGCTCTTCGACCTCATCGAAGAGGCCGGGGGCCACGTGGCGCTGGACGCCACCGACAGCGGCGAACGGACCCTCCCGGCGCCGTTCGCGGCGGACCGGTTGCGTGCCGACCCCCTGCGGGTGCTGGCCGAGGCCTACTTCGGCCAAATCCCCCACGCCTTCCGCCGGCCCAACGACGCGCTCTACCAGTGGCTCAGGCGCGAGTTGGCCCGAAGCGGCGCCAGGGGGCTCATCGTCCGGCGCTACGTCTGGTGCGACACCTGGCACGCCGAGGTGGCGCGGCTGCGGGAGTGGGCGCCCGTTCCCGTGCTCGACCTCGACGTGAACGTGGACGGGGACGCCGAGGGCCGCGCCGCAAACCGCATCCAGGCCTTCATCGAGGCGATCCAGTGATCGACACGCCGCGCCGAATCACCCTCGAGGACTGGGACGCCCGTTACGCCGAACTGCGGGCCGCGGGCCTCCGCGAGCCGGCCTACGGCGGGCCGCTCCGCCGCCACCTCGACGATGGCGACCTGCGCCTCGCGCGGCTGCTCTACGACAACTCGGCGGCCTCGCTCCGCCTGTGGAACTTCCTCCTCACCGAGGAGGAGCGCCTGCGCCAGGCCCGCGCCGAGGGCAAGAAGCTGATCGGCACGATGAAGGACCTGGGCACAGTGCCGGTCATGGCGTACTCCCTGCCCAACGTGGTGGCGTTCTACCCCGACGGCGCGTGGTGGTTGCCCTGCGTGATGGAGATGAGCACCGGGATGCTCGAGGTGGCCGACTCGCTGGGCATAGACGAGGCCTTCTGCCCCGTGCGCGCCATGCTGGGGGCCTTCCTCACCGAGGCTCACTTCCCCATCCCCGACCTGCTCACGTGCAGCGTGGGCGCCACCTGCGACGACTTTTCGGCCATCGCCCAGCGCCTGGAGGCCCTCGGCTACCCGATCCTGTGGTGGGAGGCCCCCAGCCGCCGCCGGCCCGACCCGGGCGAGGCCGCCGTGAGCCTCCCAGGCGGCTTCGCCGCACCGCAGGCCCAGGTGGACTTCGTGCGCTCGGAGCTGGAACGCCTGCGGGGGGCGCTGGAGACGTTGGCCGCCGCGCGTCTGGATGACGCCCGCCTGGCCGCCGGCATCCGCGCGGCCAACCGGGTTCGTCGCCTCCTCGCAGAACTCCGCAGGCTGGCCTACACGGCCGAGCCGTGCCCGCTTCCCGCCCTCGAGATGCTCATCGCCGAGATGCTCGCCATCCACTTCTGTTCGGACCGCGCCGAATCGCTCCTGGTGTTCGAAGACCTGCTGCGCGAGACCCGGCGGCGCGTGGATGCCGGCCAGGGGGTTCTGCCGCCGGGCGCGGCGCGGGTCTTCTGGGTCAACCCTGTCGCCGACCTGCGGGTGATGAACCTCCTCGAGAGCTGCGGCGGGCGAATCTGCGGCACCGAGTACCTCTTCTGCCACGCCCTCGACGAGATTCCCGAGGACCTGCCGCCGATGGAGGCCCTCGCGCGCATGGCCCTGGCCGACCCGATGGTTGGGCCGGCCGCCGACCGCGCCGAGCGCATCTGCTCCGACATCCGAGCCTTCGGCGCCGAGGGCGTCATCGTCTCGCGCATTCCGGGGGCCAGCCACTGCGCTACCGAGGGCGCCGTGATCGCCGACGTCGTCGCCTCGTCGCTCGGCCTGCCGGTCGTCGAGATCGAGGTGCCGCCGCTCTCCGACTCCATGCAACCCACCTTGAGCACGCGGCTGACCGCGCTGGTCGAGGTGATCCGAGAAGGGAGAACTGAATGATCTGTGCCGGGATAGACGCGGGGTCGAGGACCATCAAGATCGTGCTCGTAGAGGCTGACACGCTCGACATCGTGGGCACCGCCACGGCGGACCAGGGCGTGGAGCAGGAGGCGCTCGTGACCCGCCTCTACGACCAGCTCCTGGCGGACCGCCGGCTCGACCGCCGCGCCGTGGCCGGCGTGGTCGCCACCGGGTAC
>Ga0209407_1003949_pt1 | contig 12407 bp, 17 predicted proteins | sample AD_JPNHG3_MetaG_FD_184410 | JGI IMG/M metagenome (GOLD analysis project Ga0209407, IMG submission 184410) | Active sludge microbial communities of municipal wastewater-treating anaerobic digesters from Japan - AD_JPNHG3_MetaG (SPAdes) (version 2) | ecosystem: Engineered > Bioreactor > Anaerobic... | reverse complement strand
AACAAAAGATGAATATTTATACAATGTTTATTGTCTTGGTGAATGGGGGACTTTGAAAGGTCAGATTTATACAAAATGGGATACTTTTAAAGAAGATAAAGAATATGAAGATATAATTGCAGGGATTGATTTTGGTTATAACAATCCAACGGCATATTTACTAATTGGCATAAAGGATGATGAGATTTATGTTTTTGATGAGATTTATAGAACTCAATTAACAACTCCAGAAATAATTGATTTAATAAAAGAGAAATTGAAAATGTGGAATGTGAACCCTGACATTTATTGCGAACACGAGCCAGATAGGAATAAGGCTTTTATGCAGGCAGGATTAAAAATTTTTGAAGCAAAAAAAGATGTAATATCAGGAATTAATTTTTTGAAAACTAAAAAACTTCATATACACGAAAGATGTATTAATACAATAAAAGAGATACAAGGTTATAAGTATAAAGAAGATAGAAATGGAAATGTTTTAGAAGAGCCAGTAAAGTTTAATGACCACACAATGGATGCTTTGAGATATGCGGTCTTTACATATTACGGAAAACCAAAAGTGAGAGTTTTTCAGAAACCTTTTGGTCTTTAGGAGGTAAAATGTTTAATGTTGGTGAAGAGATAAAATATGATATTGAACGAATAGAAAAATATCAAACCTTCAAAAGAGCATTTTTGGGAAAACACGATGAAAGTGAAAAGTTAAAAAGAATATTTGCAAAAGTTCCAATAACGGGATCTTTTGAAGCTTCTTTTTGGATGGTTCCTTATGTTATTGCAAATTTTTGTGGAGTAATATCAAAAATTAGTGCTGACTTTCTTTTTTCTGAACCACCTGAATATCAAGCTTTGGGCGGTGATATAGAGCAGGAAAATCTTAATAGAATTGTAGATAGTAATCAATTAAATAGAAAGTTGAGAACGAATATCCTTTCAAATTCTTATAAGGGTGATGCTTTTTGGAAGGTGAGGTATGATGATAGAATAATTATTGAACCTGTTAGACCTGAACTTGTTTTTGTAGATTTAAATCCAGAGAATATAAAAGAACCTTTAAAATATTATATTGCTTTTGCAATTCAATTAAACGGAAAAGATTATTTGAGAGTTGAAGAGCACGAAAAAGGATTTGTAAAAAATAAATTTTATAAAGTAATGAATGGAAAAATAGTAGAGGACTTGGGGATAGATTTTTATAACAATTTAACAGGTCAAAATATTGTTGAAGAGGTTTATACTAATATTGATGATTTTTTAATAATTCACATACCGAACTTTGAAGTAGAAGATGATTTTTGGGGAGTGTCTGATTACGAAGATATTTTACCACTTCAAGATGAAATAAACAACAGACTTTCAAGAATATCAATGATTCTTGATAAACATTCTGACCCTTGGCTTGTAGTTCCACCAGGGACTTTAAATGAAAAAGGAGAATTAAATAAAAGCACAAGCGGAGTTTTTGAAATAGGACAAGGTGAATTAGTTCCACAATATTTAACTTGGGACTCATCTCTGACGGCTTGTTTTCAAGAAATAGATAAATTAATTGATTATCTACATATAATAACAGAGATGAGTCCAACCATTACTGGTTTAGATAAAGCTGTATATCCTGAAAGTGGAGAGGCTTTACAGAGAAGACTTTTAAGAACATTAGCAAAAATAGGACGCAAAAGAAGTTATTATGATATGGGATTAAAAAAATTATTAAGATTGGCTCAAGAGTTAGAATGTGAAATAGAAAGGACAAATTATAAACCTTTTGATGTTGAAATCCTTTGGGATGATGGAATTCCAACATTCTATACTGAAAAGTTAAATCAACTTTCTAAAATGAGAGATGATGGAGCAATCAGTCTTCAAAAATATATAATGGAAGCTTTTAATTGTTCTGAAGAAGAGGCGCTTGATGAAATTGAAAAGATTAAAAGTGAAAATCCAATACCGAGAGTTGAAATACCTATAAAAGGTGGAGTTGAAATTATTTAATGGACGAACTTATTGTTTTATTTGAAAGAGGATTTATAAGTATTTTAGAAATTTTAAAAACTTCTCAAATTTCAGAATTTAGAAGATTTCAGTTGGAAAAGAGAATAACAGAAATTGTCGGAATTTTACAAGTCTTAAGTGATGAGGCTTCTGATTTTATACCAAAATATTTTACTAAAATTTATAAAAAGGATATTGAAGTTTTAAATAGCTGGATGGAAAAATATATACCAGATTATTCACCGATTGCTTTTGGAGGTATACATCTTGAAACTATTAGATTAATAAGTGAAGAGACAATGCAATTAGTAGGGACAGGTTTAAGATTCACCGCAGAAAGTTCAAGACGAATATTAAGAGAATCTATAAAAGAAACTATGTTAAAAGCAAATTTAGAAGGTATAACTCTTCAAGAGGCTAAAAAGATATTAAATAAAAAGATAGAACAAATAGGTTTAAATTGTTTAATAGATAGGGGCGGTAAAAGGTGGGAACTTCCAAGATATTCTGAAATGGTTTTAAGGACTCAACAAAAAAGAATACATAGAGAAGTTGTAAGAAATGGAGCAATTGATGCAGGTTATGATTTAGTTATAGTTCAAAGTGCACCTGATTGTTGCGAAATTTGTGATAGATGGAATGGTAAAATACTTTCATTAAGGAGTGAAGCATCTGATTTTGCTGATGGAACTTTAGAACAGGCTGAATGGGATGGACTTTTTCACCCTAATTGTCGATGTGTAATAACTCCTTATAATGTTGAGTTTCAAAAAGTAATGGAACATTATGATGATTTATTAAAGGATTTTGAGGAGAATGAAAATGCCGCTTAAAAAAGGCAGGTCAAAAAAGATAATTGAAAAAAATATTAAAATGTTACTTAATGAAGGAAGAGACCCTAAACAAGCGATAGCGATTGCTTATAGTCAAGCTGGAAAAAATAAAAAAAAATAAAAAGAAAAAATGAAAATTTGTTATATCTGTCAATTATCTTTAGGATTTAATGGATGTAAAATGGTTTTAAATTCTGATAAACAAGAGATGTTAAATTTAATTTTAAGCAGAAAGTTTGTTTTGATTCCAGAGTTTAAATGTAAATATTTTAGAGAGAAATTTTTAAAATAGGGTAGGTGGTTATAAAATGTTTTTTAATTTCAGGACAAAACCTGTAAAAATGAAAGGAGCAAAAAAATATGGAAGTTAAAGACAATCCATCAGGCGAAGATGTAAAAACGCAAGAAACCTCGCAGGAGGTAAAACCTGAAGTTGGAGCAATACCTTATGATAGATTTAAAGAAGTAAATGAAGAGAGAAAAAAACTTGAAAAGGAACTTGAAAAATTAAAAAAACAAATAGAGGAAAATGAAACTTTAAAACTAAAAGAAAAAGAAAAGTTTAAAGAATTATACGAAAAAACCTTAAAAGAAAAAGAAGAGATTGAGAATGTTAAAAAACAATATGAATTTCAAAATAAGGTAAATAGAATTATCAGAGAATTTGATTTTGATATTCCAGAACCTTATTTGAAACTGATTTCATTTACTGAAAATGATGAGGAATTGAAAGTTCAAATTCAAAAAATAAAAGAACAATTTGAAAATGATTTAAAGAGATTAAAGAAGTCCTCAATAGGTGCTCCAACCAATCCAGCCCCTGAAGGGGAAGTTTCAAAAACTCCACCTCAATTAAAAGATTTCAAAAGTATTGAAGCTTGGAAACAAGCTTATGAGGAGTGGAGAAAAAAAATTGGCATTGAATAAAAGGAGGATATAAAAAATGTCAAATGAAGTAACCAGTAGTGTAATAACTGAATTAATACCAGTTGTAAATGCGGAGACAACTTTTAGAATAGCAAATATATTAAATTTACCAAATTTAATAATGCAAAAGGATATATCAAATCAACCAGGATTGGTAGCTTATTTTCCTTATACACCAGCAGGCACAGTTGCAACAGCACTACAAGAAAATTCGGATTTATCAACTAATACAGCTTTTGATACAGGGAGAGGAACTGCAACTTGTTCCCAAGTAGGTTTAATGTTTACAGTAACAGATTTGGCAACAATGGGTTCACAAGATAATTTAGTAAATCTTATTTCAGACTACGCTTCTAATGCATTAGCTGCAAAAATAGAATCAGATATCATAGCGCTTTTTGATGGTTTTTCAACTTCAAAAGGAACCACAAATACAAATTTAAGTTTAACAACATTTAAATCAGCAATAACAGCATTAGAGAAAGCAAGCGCACCAAGACCTTATTATGCAGTATTATCTCCACAAGCTTGGCAGGATTTAACAGACACTATACAAGCTACAAGTTCAGCACCTGCTAATGTTGGAGTAAAGTTTCCTGATAGCTTGATGTATTCATATTATGTTGGTGAACTTTTAGGAGTTCCAGTTTATATTTCAACACTTTTCAGTGATGATGGAAGCGGAGACCATAAATGCGGTATGTTTTCTAAACAAGCTTTAGGTATAGCTTGGAAAGTTAGAGCAAATATTGAAATTGAAAGAGATGCTTCATTAAGAGCATATCAAGTTGTAGCAACAGCAACTTATGGAGTAACAGAAATTGTTGATGCTTTTGGAGTGGAGTTATTGGTTGACGGAGATGTATAATGATTAGAACTCGTAAAAGAGTAGCATTTTGGCTTGGTTCAATAACAACTGATACTACTTTACCAATTTTTACTACAATGGAATTTCCAATTATTATTAGAGGCGTTTATTTATTAAATAGTGCTGATTTATCTTCTGATACAACTAATAAAATAACATTAACACTTTATAACAAAGGAACTGATTATCAAGGAACAACTACAATAGCAACTAAAACTTCTAAAGATGCGGCAATAACAACAGGTGTCCCGTGGGCATTAGTAGTAACAACAGCAAACGCAAAGGTAACTGCTTTACAGACGATAGCAATAAATGTAGATGTTAATGGAACAGGACAAACTACTGATGCAACATTATATATTGAATATGATGAGGGGGTATAAAGACATACCCCCTTTTGGAGGTTTAAATGAAAAATGTAAAGTTTAATGAAGCGATTAATGAAAAATATATTTCTCTTAAAAAGAAAATGTTTAATATCAAAACAAATGATGAATACATAGTTCCTGAAACTGGTTCAATAGTTGGCTATTTAAATAGAGGAGATATTCTTTTAGAAGTTGAAGAGGTTAAAAATGGTAAAAAAGAATGGGTAAAAGTCGGAGAGAAACCTATTTCAAAAGTAGAAAAAGTTGAAAGTAAAATAGAAAAAAAGATTAAAGAATAAAATGGCTTATAATTCCGATTATAGATATATAACATTAAACGAATTTAAAACTAATTATGATTATGGAGATTTAACTGAAGATAAAATTATAAAATACATTTCAAAAGCTGAAAAATTAATAGACCTCTATGTTGGACCTCAAATTAAATTTTTAGATTGTGAAATTCAGGGTGTTGCAACTTCAGGTTCAAAAACAACTTTAATAGATACAAATTTAACAAACTATGTAGATAAATATTTCACATATTGTTATTTAATAATAGTAGATGGAAAAGCGATAGGTGAAGAGAGATTTATTATTGATTTTGATAGTGAAACTTCAAAAATAACTGTTGATATCGCTTTTTCAGAGGCAATAGATAACTCTTCTATTTATAGAATAATACAAAAAAGTCAATTCCCAAGAGCAATAGATTATGTTAATTTTAACAATTCTTATTATAAATACATTCCTTCAGATATTAAAATTTCAACTTGTCTTCAAACCGAATGGATGATTAAAAAAGGATTAGATTTTATAAGAGAAGGTGGAGATAAATTTATTTCCGAAACTATGGGTGCTTATTCATATCAAAAAGCAAAACCTGTAAATGAAATTGAAGCTTTAATTTGTCCTGAAGCAAAACATTATTTAAAAAGATTTAAAAATAGATTAGGAAAAATAGTAATATGATATTTTCTGAAAAAGTTTTATGGTATAAACAAAATGGAAGGGATAAATATGGAGCAATAAAATATGACGACCCTATAGAAAAAAAATGCAAAATAGAAGAGGTTACGAGAAGAGTAGTTGACAGAGAAGGGGACTTTTATATTTCACAATTTAGAATATTTTTTGAAGATATTTTTGATATTAATATAGGAGATAAAATAGAAATTAATTCAGAAGATTATATTGTTAATGAAATTCATATTGAAAAGGATTATTACAATAAAGCAATTTTAAAATGGATTGTGGTAAAGGAAATATGAGCGAAAATTATGAAGTGAAAATAGAAGGCATAGAAGAGTTACAACGAAATCTTAAAAATTTAGCAAAAAAGAATGTTGAGACAGCAAAAAAAGCAATGACGGATATAGGATATGATTTATTAATGAAAAGTAGAGCGATAGTTCCGATTGATAAAGGAATTTTAGCGCAAGATTCAGATGCAGGTTTTATTTCAGAAACGGAATTGATTGTTACTTACGGAATGGGAATGGCGAGAGATTATGCAGTGATTCAACACGAGAGATTAGATTTTCAACACGCACCGGGGAGAGAAGCTAAATATTTAGAAAAACCTTTTAGAGAAAATATTCAAAATTATATATCTACTTTAGCCGAAAAATTAAAAGGTATGATGAGATGATATTAGATGATATAGGAATGTATTTACAAGGGATGGGATACGGCAAGTTAGGTGAAACCCTTTTTTTACAATTTAAACCTGATAATAAAGATTGTATTGTAATTTGGTTAACTGGTGGAAACCCACCAAGAACCGATTTAGATGTAGATACTTATATAATTCAAATAAGGGTTATAAACAAAAATTTTTCAATTGGATATGAAAAAATAAAAAATATAAAAAACGAACTTCACAATAAATTACTTCATTTAACAAGTAATGTATATGCAAAAGCATATACGGAAATAACAAGTTGGTTTGAAGAGGAAAGGTGGAGTTTTGTAATAAATTTTGAATTAACAATGAGGAGGTTATAATGGCTGCAACAGAATTAACTGTAAATTTAATAACAACTTCTGGTGTTGCATATTCTTTAATAAGTGCTAACGCTGATGGAAATTATTTCGACAATAATGGATATACCTTCTTTGTAATTTCTAATGGTGGAGGTAGTCCAATAACTGTCACGATTGATTCAAAAGCAACTTGTAATTTTGGAGAGGATCACGATATTAAAGTTTCAGTTGAAGCAGGAGCAACAAAAATAATAGGACCTTTCAATGTTGCAAGATTTAATGATGCTGAAGGTGAAGTTAATGTGACTTATAGTGATGTGTCAAGTGTGACAGTTGGAGTTTGGAGGTTGTATTAAAATGGTTAAAGATAAAGATTTAATAAAAGATAAAAAAATTGTTAAAGTAAAAATAAAAGAAGGTATTACTGATATTGATGGAAAAGAAGTTATAAATGGATATGTTGAACTTCCAGAAGATATTGCATTATATAAAATAGCACATAAATCTGATTATTATTTAGGGATTTATGAAGAGAAAAAATTTGAAATTAAAAAAGAAGAGTTTAAAAAAGAGGAACCTAAAATAGAATTAAAAAAGATTAAAAAGGAGGAAATATAAATGGCTTTAAAAAAGATAGGAGTAATAAGAGGAGTAACAGACGGAAAGTTTAAACCTGTTGGTGGAACTGAAAAAGATATAAGAGGAATTGCTGCAATAAAATTTAATCCTGATATAGTTACTGCAACAAGTGAAGGTGATAATGATATTTATTCTTTAAGTTCAAGAGTTAAAAGCATTAAATTTACTTTTGAACACGCAGTTTTAGATTTAGACACTTTATCAGCAATAACAGGTTGGACTTTGACAGCAGGTGGTTCTGGTTCAAGTGAAACTCAAACTTTAGATATTGATACCGATACTTTTCCTTATTTTTCTTTTGAATGCAGAAGTACAAATTTAATAGATAGTCTTGATACAACTGGTGATACAATTGCTGATGCACACTTCAAAATATATAAAGCAAAAATAACAGGTGGCTTAAATGTTGAACTTAAAGATGAAGGACATTGGCAAGTATCTTTTGAGGCACTTGCAATACCAGATTCAAGCAGTTCAAGTAAAATAGCTTCAATAATCTTCTATGAAACTGCAACAAATATTAAATTATAGAGGTTATAATGGATGAATTTAGCGATAAAAAATTTATTTTAAAAATAGGAGATAAAGAATGGGAGGTGAAGTTCGATTTCACCTCCTTTTTGGAAATTGAAGAAAAATATGGTTCATTAACTGATATGTTCGTTGATTATAATAAGAAAAGATTTCAGACAATACTTGATTTGTTATATTTAGTTTTGAAAAATACTAATTCAGATTTCACAAAAAAATATAAAGATAAAAAAGAATTTGCAAAAGACCTTGATAGTAAAAAAATAGATGAATATGACAAAATACTTGCTGATGCTTTAAATGATGCTTTTCCGAGTAATTTAAAAAAAGAATAAAAGCCACCACTCAAAAACAAAAGATTGATTGGTGGTGGCTATATTATATTATAAGAGTGAGATTTGGTTTTTCAGAAGAGGAATTTTATAAATTGAATTTTAAAAAGTTTTATAACCTTTTAGAGCAATATCTTTTTGATATAAATCCTAATTTTAAAGAAGAGAGAGAGGAAGAGGAATTTTTGAATGAAGTTTGGGATAGTATAAGGAGAGAGAAATGATAATAGGTGAATTAACTGCAAAACTCGGTTTAGATTCTTCAGAATTTGAAAAAGGAGTAAATACTGCTCACGGAAGTCTAAATAAATTAGGAAATCTTTTTAAAACAGGTTTAATTGTCGGTGGAGTTGCAGCATTAGGTAAAGCAATTTGGGATTGTGGAAAAGCAGCAGGTGATGAACAAAAAGAAATTGCTGCTTATCAAAATGTCTTAAAGAATTTAGGAATGGATGTTGAAAAAACAACGACTAAAATTGAAAGTCAACTTTTGGCATTTCAGAAATCTACAACTTTTTCAGATTCTCAAATGAGACCTGTTTTGACAAGGTTAATAGCAACATATCAAGATGAAGATAAAGCATTAACAATTTTAAAGAAGTCTATGGATTTAGCAGTTACAGGTAATATGGATTTAGAGACAGCTTCAAAAGCTTTGACAAAAGCGTATGATGGTGAATTCGGCTCTCTAAATAGATTAATTCCTGGCTTTGAAGTTGTAAAAAAACAAATACCGGGAACCAAAAAAGAAGTTGTTGATTTAGAAGCCACACTTAAAAATTTAAATACAATTACACAAGGTGCGTCAGAAACTGTCGGTAATACCTTTAGTGGAAAATTAACTCAATTAAAGAATTCTTTTTCAGATTTAAAAGAAAATATTGGAAGTTTATTTTTACCAGTTTTGGAAAAATTAGTTAATGCTTTAAGCAATGTTATAAGTTGGTTTTCAAATTTAATAAACAATATCAAAACAGATGCAACTCCATTTTTTAGTTGGTTTCATAACTTTTGGACTCAACTTTCTAATGCTGCAGGTGAATTTGGAAAGGCTATAAAATCAATATGGGACAATGCTTTAGCTCCTTTTATTTCTTGGTTAGGTCGTATAATGGGACCTGTAATAACTGCAGTAATAGATGGTGCTGCAAAATCTCTTTTAGCTTTTGCATCTATTGTTTCAAATATTACTTCAGCAATATCTAAAGTTTTAAAAGGAGATTTCAAAGGGGCTTGGGAAGAGTTAAAAAGCATTCCGAGTGATGTAGAAGGTGTGATATCTTCTTATAAGTCATTAGGTTCAACAATGACCGCAACTTCAGGAGATGCTGCAAATTTAGGGGCAACAACAAATGATTTATCTTCAAGTTTTACTGAAGTTAGTGATTCAAGCTTAATAAGTGCACAATCAATACAAGCTGCAGGCGATTCAATAAAAGAGACAGGGGAAAAAACTAAAGAAACTCAAGAAAAGATGAATGAATGGAAAGCACAACTTGAGGAAATAAGCCTTTCAGCTTTTGAATTAGAAAGAAAAAGAATATATCAAGTATATGAAGAGAGATTAAAATATATAAATGATAATATAAAAGATGAAGACCAAAGGGCAGAGGCTATTAAGATTGTTAATGAAATTTTATCAAAGCAATTAATAGATTTAGATAAAAGAATTGCTGAAGAAAGAATAGCAAATAGAAAAAAGGAATTAGATATTCTTTATGAAACTCAAGATGAAATATATGCATTAACACATTCAAGATTTGAAACCGAGAGAAGAGAAATAATGTATACATATAAAACCAGAAAAGAGAAAATTGAAAACGAAATTACAGATGAGAATTTAAAACAACAAGCTTTAGCAGAACTTGATGAATGGTATAAATTGAAAATGAATGAATCATATGAAGAGGAAAAAAAGATAAAAGAGGAACAAGAAAAAGAGGAACTTGAGAGGGAAAAAAGAATTAAAGATGAAAGATTAAAAGATGAAAAAGAATTACAAGATGATATTAATTCTGTTACACTTGATAGTTATGATTATAAAATATTAAAAGTAAATGAATATTATGATAATTTAAAAGAAAAATATAAAGATGATGCTGAAATGTTAGAATTGATTGAAACTGCAAAAAGTTTAAAGATAGCAGAAATTGAAAGAGACAGAGAAGAAGCTAAAGCAAAAGAAGAGGATAGAAGAAAAGCAGAAATAAAAAGAAAATCTGATGAAGAATTAAGCGATGCTGAAAAGTTAAATAATGATATTAAAGAAATTGTAATGGATAGATATGATTTTGAAATAGAGCAAATTAGAAAAACGTCTAATGAACTTAAAGATAAATATAAAGATAATGTTGAAATGTTAACTTTAATAACAGAATGGGAAAATACAAAAATAATGGAAGTTGAAAATAAACGAGTTGAAGCAATGGAAAAACAACTTAAAGAATTAGAAAAAATATCTGAAAAACAAAAGGAAATTATAGATGAAACTCAAGATTATGAAATTGATGCAGTTAAAGAAAAATCAAAAAAGATATTAGAGATAGAGAAAAAAGAAAAAGAAGAGATTTCAAAATTAGAAAAGAAAGCGCTTGAAGATTCAATAAAACTTTATAAACAAAAAATAGATGAATATAAAAAACAACAAGAAGAATTTTTAAAGTCTTCAGTTGATGCATATAATAAACAAATGAGCGCGCTTGAAGCACAAGCGAAAGCAGAAATGCAAACAAAAGGAATTCCAGAAAGTCAATTATATGAATATATGAATTATTTAACTGGTGGAAAATATACTGAAGAACCAGAAAAGATTTTTCAATATGCACCTATTACTTTTGAAGAGCATAAATTAGGTATGATATCTGATATTGGAAAAAGTCTTGAACAACAACTTCAGCAGGCTTATGCTTCATTGGGAGGTGGTCCTCAATATAAAGCATATGCACAATTAATGCAAAGTCAATACGAACAAATGAAATTTCAATATTCTATGATGCAAGAACCATCTGGATTAGGTCCATATGTTTATGGCGCACACGGCTATCCGAATCCATATGCTATTAATAATCAGACTTCTCAAAATCCTTTTCAAGATCAACAATTAGCTGCAATGAAAACAGTAAATGTAAATATAGGTTCTTATTCATCTCAATTATCCCCAGAACAATTAGCATATACAATTGGAAAAGAAGTTAATAATGATTATAATATAAAGGTAAATCCAGTATGAGTTTATATATAAAAAAAGGTTCAAACAATATATACTTTTCTGATTTAATAATTTTAATAGATAAAAATGGGGCTCCATATTGTATTTTTACTACATTAGATTCTTTTGAAGTTGGAGATGTTTTAATCCTTTATATAAATGACACTGAATATGTTAGATTTAAAGTTTATAGAGTAAAAGAATTTAAAGAGATGGGTGAACCTATTTATTATCAAATTATCGCTCTTCATTTATCTGATTGGGAATGGAAAACAACTTTCAATTCTGATGGATTTGAAGTTGGAGTTCAAAAAGATTGGTCAGATGGAACGAGAACAATTAAACTTTATGTAACTTCTTTAGATGCAATGAATTTATCACTTATAAAAGAGATAAGTGAAACTCCAATAACAATACCTTCAAATGCACCTATTTTAGATACAAATGTAAAGTGTGATGGTAATACTGATGCTTTAACAACGAAAATGGGAACTACGGAACCTTATACAATTCTTATCAAAAATGATAATAATATTCAAATTATTTATGATTCTCAAATTACGAATGAAATAGATATTTCAGATTGGATACCTTTTGAATCTTATGAGAAATGGACTGACCCTTCTGGAACAAGTTATCAAAGTCAAATTAAATATTATATTAAAGAGGGGCACTTTACAACTTTCTATTATGCAGGTGAAAAATATAATGATGGTTCTAATA
>Ga0209407_1003940_pt1 | contig 12436 bp, 7 predicted proteins | sample AD_JPNHG3_MetaG_FD_184410 | JGI IMG/M metagenome (GOLD analysis project Ga0209407, IMG submission 184410) | Active sludge microbial communities of municipal wastewater-treating anaerobic digesters from Japan - AD_JPNHG3_MetaG (SPAdes) (version 2) | ecosystem: Engineered > Bioreactor > Anaerobic >... | reverse complement strand
GAATGCCGTGCCCAGTGGCAACACCGGCACGCTGGTCAACATCAGCGACGGATGGGACTCCGACTTTCCGGCGGCGTTGACGCACTCGACAGGATCTCTCGCTTTCGGCACGAACGGAGCGCAGTATGTGAACGGCGGTTATATCGGGATAGCCGCAGACGGCAGAGCCAAGAGCGCCACGATCTCTGTCTGGCTCAAACCGGCCTCGCTGACCCAGGACATGCGGCTGTGGGGGCAGCTCAGATCAACATCTGCAGCACCGCATCCGCTGGGAGCGATCAGCCTTCGCAACGACGGGTTCGGATGGGCTCTTTGCGGGTTTCATCCTCTGGACAAATGGGTTCCGGTGTTGCCTTTCAACCTTTATAAAACGAATGAGTGGCAGCATCTCTGCTTTGTGTGGCAGGGCAATCAAGTTGTGGCCTATTACAACGGCAACCCTGCGGGCGGCATGGATCACCTGTTCGAGTTTGACCGTGAGCCTTCAGGGCAGACGATGAGCCTCGGCATCGGCGCCAGATATCTCAACAGCTACGGCAAGGCGTATGACGGCAAGATGGATGATTTTGCTGTTTGGGACGGGGCTTTGACCGCTGAGCGGGTGCGGCAGCTTTCCTCAGGCGTGTCGCCGCTGGCGATCACCCCGCAGGGCGACATTGTCCAGCCCGGACCGCCCTTGGCGGAGTATCGCATGGACGGGGATGCACTGGACGCGGGCGGCACCTACCACGGCACTGCGGCCGGTGACGCGACATTCACTGACGGTAGCGGCGACACGCCTTTCGCATACGCCGGCAACAAGGCCCTTCAGCTTGACGGCGACGGCGACCGGGTCTCGATCGCCGACACGACCGCGCTGCGGCCGGGAACGAAAGCTTGGACGTTGTCGCTCTGGTTCAAGACGTCGACGACAAATCAGACCGCCGCGTTGATCGGAAAACGCAAGCCCAGCACCCCGTACACCCAGATGGGCGTGTGGATGGCAGGGGCAGGTACGGGGAACACCGGCACCGGGCAGAAAATCCATACCTTTGTCATCGGAACGGAAGTTGCGCGCTGGGAGGTAACCTCCAGTCGTGAATACGCTGACGGCAAGTGGCACCATGTCGCGTTGGTCCGGCCAGCCGGAAATTGGCGCCCGGTTCTTTACATAGATGGGGCTGCAACGGCCATCTTCATCAACCAAGATGGCGGCACACTGCCGCACGACGTCAACTGCACCGAGCCGTGGTATATCGGCGACGTGGGCAACGGCTCGTATTTTAAGGGGCTGATCGACGAGGTGGCCATGTGGGACTCGGCCCTTTCCAGCGAGCAGGTGGCCTGGCTGGCGCACAACAGTCTTGCGTCCTTGGCACCAAAAGAACCCGCCCTGCCGCTGGTGGCGTATCGCATGAACAAAAACGCCAGAGACGCATGCGGTGTACATCACGGCAGCCTCGTAGGAAACACGGCTTTTGTCAGCGGCGCCGGAAACACGCCGTTCAGCTTTGCGGGAAACTTCGCGCTGCAGCTTGACGGCGACGGCTCGTACGTGACGGTCAACGACGTTCCCGCCCTGCGGCCGGGCACGAACGCTTGGACGATGTCGCTCTGGTTCAAGACTTCGGTCGGCGACCGCTACAGCGGGCTGATCGCGAAGCGGAAACTGAGTTCCCCGTACACGCAGATGAGTCTCATGATGGGTGGCGACCAGGCGGGGAATCCTGGCACGGGGGGCAAGCTGCACACCTTTGTGATTGGCACGCAAGGCAGCACTGAAAGATGGGAAGTGTCTACTCGGGCCGACTATGCTGACGGCGAATGGCACCACGCCGCCCTCGTCCGTCCGGCCGGCGACAAAAGTCCGGTTTTGTTTGTGGACGGCGTCATGACGGCGGTATTGGTGAATACCGACAGAGGACTACGGCCTCATGACGTCAACTGTACAGAACCTTGGCTCATAGGCTCATCCAACGCGTCTTCCCCTTTCCAGGGATTGATTGATGAGGTGGCCATGTGGAACGCGGCACTCACCGCCGCGGAGATCGCCTGGCTCTCGCAGAACAGCATCGACACCTTCTTCCCGCGGGGAACGATGATCACGGTGCGTTAGTGCCTTGCGGCTCGACAAGCACAATAAAAACCAAGTTGTTTTTCACACGAAGACACAAAGTACACAATGAGGAATTGTGTATCATGAAAGAACCCTTTGTGGCCTTCGTGCCTTTGTGTGAGATTGAATGGGGTTGCGGGCTTCGCCCGCGTTAGGTATGCTCTGCGAACATCATTCGCGCACCTCTCGCCCCTCCGGTCATCAAGCGATTACTCGCAGGCGCGTTTGCCGTACTGTTCGCGGCCGTACCGGTCGCTGCGGGAACACTTTTGCAGTATTGGCCTTTTGATGACGGCGCGGCATCGACCGCTTACTGGCAGACGCTCAACGCGGCTGCGGCGTCGCTGAGCCTTCTGCCCCTGCGGCCCGGCAAGCCCGGCGGCACGCCGTTCTGGAACGCCAACGCGCGGCGGTTCATACACCCGCCGTCTTTCGCGTTCACGGCCACAAACAATGCCGCAACCTACCGCTTCACCGCGCGGCACCGTGCCAGCGGCACCGCCTCTGTCTTCACGGCCGACGCGCCGTGGCGCCCGCTGACAAACATCTGGGCCAGTCTGCCTGTCGGTTATGTGGACCTGACGGTCACGCCGCTGGATGCGGCGGGCCAGGCTCTGGCCGGCGAGCAGAAACGCTCCTTCTATCGCGCGGCCGTCTTCAAAGGGCCTTACCCTCCGGGCGTGCGCCCCTACCGCGAGGCGGCCAAGCTGTGTTATGCCGGCGTCTACAAGCTGCCGTATGTCCAGAGCTGGCTGACCGCCGGCACGCCCTCCGACAGCTACGAGCTGTACTGCTATCCGGCCAAGATCATCGGGGCATTGATCGAGGCCATGGTTAAGTACGCATCGCTGGCCGAACACGCGCAGGATCGGACACATGCACTGGCCATCGCGCGGGCGTCGGCAGACTGGCTGATCGCCAACAGCCAGCCAGCCGGTGCGCCGCTTGCCCACCTGCCGCCAACCTATTGGGGCAGCAAACGGACCGCCGCCACGTACAAGGGCCAGAACATGATGATCTATCCGCCCGAAGCGGCGTTATCTTACCTTCGTCTCTACGACGCCACGCAGGACGGCAAATACCGCACGGCGGCACTGAACATCGCGCAAACACTCCGCGCCCTGCAGTTGCCCAACGGTTCGTGGCATCTGAAAATCTGGGAGTCGAACGGCTTGCCTGTCACTGCAAACATAGTCATTCCGGAAGGCTACTTTGAAGAGCTATTCCTGCGCGCCGCACAGCTTACGGGCGATGCCACTTATGAAGCCTGCGCCGCCGCGACACGCCAATACGTGATGCAGGGGCCGTTCGTGACATACAATTGGGAGGGCCAGTTCGAGGACATGCAGCCCACCCCGCCTTATGTCAATCTTGAAAAGGGCAAACCGGCCGAGTTCTCCAGCTATCTGTTCGCGCGGTCGGTCGCCGAGCCGTCGCTCCTGCCCCAGGCGCGCGAGTTGCTGGCTTGGTGCGAAGATCAATTCACGGTCTGGAGCCAGCCGCTGACGCATCTCGATTCTGCCAACTGGCAATTGCCTTGCGCGTTGGAGCAGTATCACTACTACACCCCGATCGACGCCTCGTCCGCCGATATGATCCGGGCCTTCGCCAATGCGTATGCGGTCACGCGCGAGGCGGCCTATCTCGAGAAAGCCAAGGCATTGGCCAACCATGTCACGCGCATGCAACGCGCCGACGGCACGATCCCCACCTATTTTGATTCACGCGCCAACACCGGAACCGACTGGCTGAACTGCATGATCTTTACCGCACGCGCACTGATGCGGCTGGACGAAGTGATGACTTCGCTCGAATAACCTCAAACGGAGAAACAAACAGTGACACACATTCTATCCAGAAGAGCATTTTTTCAAACGACCGCAGCCGCCGCACTGACTGCCAAGACGCTTGCACAGGCCCAAGCGCCGAAGATCGCGGGATTCGACGAGACCGATGCGGGCAAGGTCAAGTCGTCTGCATGGTCGCCCTTTTCCGACCGCAAGGTGCGCGTGGGCATCGCGGGCGAGGGCGTCTGCTCGTTCGGCTCGGCGTTCGGCTATCAGAGCCACCCCTACGTAGAGGTGGTGGCCTGCACGGACCTCGACCCGGCGAAGTGCAAGCTGCTGCAGGAGCGCGTGAAGGCCCAGAAAACCTACCCGAGCTGCGAGGAGATGATCAAGCACGCGGCAGAGGATAAGCTCGAGGCGATCTATATCGCCACGGACGCGCCGAGCCACGTGAAACTCGCGATCCTGGCGCTCGAGCACGGGCTCAACGTGGCGAGCGCCGTCCCGGCGTTTCTCGGCGAGGACCAGCTCGAGTACGTCCCGAAGCTCCTCGAGGCGGTGAAGCGCAGCGGCAAGCTCTACCAGATGAACGAGACCTCGGCGTTCCGCGACTCGTGCTACAAGATGCGCACGCTCTACGAGGCGGGGATGCTGGGGGCGATCACCTACACCGAGGGCGAGTACTTCCACTGCGGCGACTACAAGCTGGACGGGATGGGAACGCCCTCCTACAAAGGCTGGCGCATCGGGTTGCCTCCGCAGTACTATCCCACGCATTCGAACGGCTACTACACGTGCGTCACGCACAAGCGCTTCACCGAGGTGACCTGCACAGGCGTTCCCTCGCTCAAGGTGCGCTACCAAAAGAACAAATACAACAACATTTTCGGCAGCGAGTACGCGATGTTTAAGTGCGAGGACGGTTCCGCCGCGCGCATGCTCGTTTCGTGGGACACGCCCTCTTTCGGCGGCGAGGACGGCCGCATCTGGGGGCAGAAGGGGTGCTTCGTCCCCGAGAAGGGCGGCTACCGCGGCTGGTTCGAAAAGGAGGTCAAGGCCGACGCGAAGAAGTGGAACAAACGCGCCCTGCCCAAAGGAATGTCCGCCGGCGGGCACGGCGGGTCGCACAGCTACCTGACAGACGACTTCATCCACGGTATCCTCGTGCCGTCGCACAAGATCTGCGTGGACGTGATCACCGCGCTCAACACCACGGTGGCGGGCATCTACGCCCACAAGTCGGCAATGAAGGGTGGCGAGGTGCTCAAGATTCCGGAAATTAAACTGTAAAGCAGTGGAAGGAGGACACCGGCATGACAAGCCACGGCCCGATCGGGCTGATGATTAGTGCCTTACGAACCGACAAACACAATAAAAAACAAGTTGTTGCACCACGAAGGCACGAAGAGCACGAAGTTTTTTAATGACTCGCCCCTTCTTCGTGTACCTTCGTGACTTCGTGGTGAGAATCTTGGGTTGCGGGCAGCGCCCACATTTGTGCCTTACGAACCAACACCAGCAATAAAAAACAAGTTGTTTCTCACACGAAGGCACGAAGGGCACGAAGGTGGATGCCGTTTTAAAAGAAGACTTTGTGGCCTTTGTGCCTTTGTGTGAGATTGAATTGGGTTGCGGGCTTTGCCCGCGTTGGTATCAGGTGAGGTTTGTGGAGTGCGGGAGCTTGCTCCCGCTTTCCGAAGCGGCGGCAAGCCGCCGCGCTCCAAAAAGGGGGGGAGGCGTCTCGCCTGCTGGGATGGCGGCAGCCGGGACGGCCGCACCACGCCCTACGGCAGAAGCCATAAGGTCAGTCAAACCGGCGGCGGTAGGCGTCGCGGGTGAGAAGCGGTTTTTCGGCGGCGAGCGCGCGGGCGTCGCAGCCGTCTCCCCACAGCAGGTCGATCGTGTCCAGCGCCAGAAGTTTGGCGGAGGCGACATAGGCGGCCTCGGGGTCGGTGATGACAAAGTCGTCCTCGTGCGGCGTGCCGGCGGCTCCTCCGCTGTAGGGATGCAGGGCCGGCATGATGCTGCTGATGTCGCCCAGATCCGTCGACGAGCCGCGGTGCGGCAGTTCCGCAAACAGTGTGCCGGGCGCAACCTGCGCGAAGTTGTTTCTATGGACCTGCAGAAGCAGCGGCGATTGGCGCAAGGGCAGATAGCCGGGAGTGCCGCGGACGGAGACTTTGCCGCCGAAGGCGATCGCCGCGCCGCGCGCGCAGCGTTCGGTCATGGCAGCGGCCTGTTCCATGGCACGCAGCGTACGGGCGCGCACCAGAAGGGAAAGCACCGCCTTGTCGGGAATGATGTTCTCGGCCAGACCGCCCTGCGTCACGACCCCGTGGATGCGGATGTGGTCAGCCGGATTCTGATTCTCGCGCTGGGCGTCGATCATCGACATGGCGCTGCGCAGCATGCTGAGCGCATTGACGCCGTTCTCAGGGGCGAGGCCGGCATGCGCGGAGCGGCCGTGAAAGGTGAAGGTCTGCGATACGAGACCGTTGCATCCTGCCGCGATGCCGGCAGCGGCGGCAGCGTGGATCATGATGGCCGCATCCACATCATCAAAAACACCTTCCAAAATCAGTTGCGCCTTGCCGCTGGTCGCACGGATCTGCCCTTGGCGCAGGAAATCAGCATAGTAATCGGCAGGCTGCACCTCTTCGGCGGGCACGGCGATGAAGGCGATGTTGCCGGCAAGTTCATTCAACACGCCGGCTGCGGTCAGGCCGATCGCCGCGCCGATCATGGCTGTGCCCTGCGCATGATGACCGCAGGCATGCGCCGCGCCGGTGACCGGATCGGCGTCAGGGTGGCCGGGCACGCGGACCGCGTCCAGTTCGGCCAGGATCGCCACGGTCGGACCGTCGCGCCCGCTCCGCAGGTCCGCGCGCAGGCCGGTGATGGCCAAGCCGTCGCGGCAGGGCAGTCCAAGCGAGGTCAGTTCGCGCCGCATGATCGCAGCACTTCGGGTCTCTTTGAAGGCCGTCTCCGGGGTGTGCAGCAGCTCATCGCCCAGCGCTAAAATGCGTGGCCTTGCGGCGTTAATCGCCTCAATGACCTGCTGTTTGATCGTTTCCTTGCTCATGCGGCAACACATCCATCCTTCGGTCACAACCTGTGATTCCGGACTCCGCGATCAGCTCGTCAAGCCCAGTCAGTCGATAGCGGGCGCAAGTCCGGCGCACCTCATCCAAGTCACACTCAGGGTTACGTGCCAGCAACTCGATGATGTCCGCCTTGGATTTGTGCCCTCCGGCATAAAGTTTCAATGCGATGAGTTGAGAGAACGGAACGAGTCGGAGAGGACTACCTGCCCTAACCAACGAGCTAGACAGGCGTACCGCATCGTCAACAACTGCCGGGAACCTGTCCGCGAAACTGACGATCTGAATGAGGCCGAAGGACCCGCTCACGTCAATCACGCCACCCAGCGGGTCGATTGCATCGGGTTCGCGAAGATCCACCGAATAGCCGACACGACGTAACGAGTCAGCGACGGCGCGTAGCGTGGGAAGATCGGCATTAACCCCCAAGTCAACGTCTTCTGTATAACGAACGTAGTGGAAGGCGGCCAGCGCGACCGCGCCGATTACTACAGCATCTACACGGTGTTCTTGCAGGATGGAGACAACATCTTCGGCGGCATGTAGAATCGCATCGGCATCGTTCATGGGTGTTGCTCCGAAACGACCGGACAAAGCCACGCAAACCGCCGGCCCATTGTTAACGCTGAACGGACCCGGTCTTCGACAGACAAACGCCGCAGGCGTTCCAGCTCCTTCTGGCGGGACTGTATCGCACATCGACTACACACCGGCTTACGTTCACTGTTCTCGTTCATTGTCGTCAATGATACGGTTTCCGTTTTATGCCGTCAACGCCGGTCGTCCAAAATCCGTCTAATGCAATGCAATGTCACTCTACATTCGAAAGCCACATTAGCAATCTTATGCAGCCTTTTCGCACGCCCAAAATCTAACTCCGCGCCAGCTACGGCGCGGCTCTATTCTCGCCCTCAGCAGCCCCTCCGACATGGAAGCCTGCGCGACCGGCCTCTGGCGCGATAAGGCATCAGCGGCAGCGGCCCTCAGCCATGTCCTCCAGCCCTAGCTTACAAAACATGGGACAGATCACATCAAACCCTACCCTACTCCTCATCACTCTCTTGGCTAATCCCATCACCAAGACAAATCCCCTCCCCCTTGCTCTCGGCGCTCGGCGCGGTTTGCCGCGCCTCGCTACTTTTGCGCCTTCGGCGCAGTCCCCTCTCGGTCCAGCCCACCCATCACAGCCCACTTAAATCAGCCACCCATCACAAGAGATAGGTCAGGCCGACCGCATCACACTTCGAGTTGGGCATCACCAAGACAAAAGCCCTACGGCTGCGCTCGGCGCGGGAATACCCTCCGGCGCTCTCTATCGCCGCATGGCCCTGCAGCTCCCGACACTCGCTGGCGCAAGTCTGGTCGCGGGCATCGCGCCGCCGAATCACATCTCACAAACACCCGCCGTCATCAGGCGCTTATGTCAAGTCGGGCGCGGGCCGGAAGGGCGGGGAGACGGTTCCGGCGACGCTGCCCCCAGGCCGAATGCCTCGCGTCGTTCACGTTCACGTACGCATACTCGATTACGATTAGTGCCTTACGAACCAACACCAGCAATAAAAAACAAGTTGTTTCTCACACGAAGCCACGAAGGGCACGAAGGTGGATGCCGTTTTAAAAGAAGCCTTTGTGGCCTTTGTGCCTTTGTGTGAGATTGAATTGGGTTGCGGGCTTCGCCCGCGTTGGGATTACGACGATTAGGACGAGGATTTCGAATCGACAAAGTTCGCGACAAAGCTTGGAGACAACGCCATCATTGAAAAAATCACACGCAAAACCCGGAAGCACCTGTTCTTGGTTGGCGGGCGCGACCTGTAGCTGCGGCGTCCTCGCCGCAGGACGCAGCGCGGCGAGTTCACCAACCCGCGACACTCCAGAAACTGAACGGGTACCCGGCAAGCCGTATTTACGCTTGATTGCGAGGAGGTGTCAGCGTAGGATCCCTGCCCATTCCGACCCCAACGTCACGAAAGGTTTACTTCCCACCTACGAGACCCAGACCGTCACCGAGTCGCAAGGGGCGAGTCGCTGGTGGCTAGGGAGTGGGGGCTCGCGGCTAGGGGTTGGTCTTACTCAATCCTGATTTAACTCAGGAATGGTAAAGAAAATTCCTGTCTTTAGTCAGGTTTGGTATTGACTAGGGCAGGGGCAATGGCCTATTCTTAACGCCATGAAGGACATCGCTCGACTTTACACGGACATCGTGGTGCGGCACCTGGCGGAAGACCGCCAGATGGTTTTCATTTCCGGCCCCAGGCAGGTCGGGAAGACAACCTTGTGTGCAGGGCTTTCCACACGCTACTTGAACTGGGACAACGGCGAACACCGGCTTGTCATCTTGCGTGGCGAATCGGCGGTGGCCGAGATCGCCGGAGTGAATCAGGCGGCGGAGCAGAAACCGGTGCTCGTTCTCGACGAACTTCACCACTACGCGAAGTGGAAGTCCTTTCTCAAGGGCTTCTACGACGTCCAGGGTCGCGACGTTCGCGTGATCGTGACGGGCTCCGCTCGTCTCGACGTGTACAAACGAGGCTGCGACAGCCTGATGGGGCGTTATTTCCCGTATCGGATGCATCCGCTTTCGGTTGGTGAACTGCTCCGGCCGAGAATCTCCGAGTCCGAGATCGCCGATCCCGTGGCGCTCTCGGCGACGGACTGGGAAGCGCTTTCGACTTTCGGCGGTTTCCCCGAACCCTTCTCGAAGGCGCGGACGTCTTTTCTCACACGCTGGCAGCGTCTGCGTTTCGATCAACTTCTCCGAGAGGACATCCGAACGGACACGCGGATCCGCGAACTAGGGCAGATCGAGGCGCTGGCCCGCATCCTCTCCCGGCGATCCGGAGAGCAGGTCGTCTATGCCTCTTTGGGCAGCGAGGTGCAAGTCGACGAGGTGACGGTTCGGAAGTGGGTTTCCACGCTGAACGCGTTCTTTTTCGGCTTTCTGGTGAAGCCTTGGTCGAAACGGGTCGCCAACGCCATCCGGAAGACGCCGAAATGGTACCTTCGCGACTGGTCGTCGATCCAGGATCCCGGCAGCCGGAACGAAACCCTGGTCGCCTGCCATCTGCTGAAGGCCGTCGAGTTGTGGACGGATCTCGGTCTCGGCGAATACGACCTCTTCTACATTCGCGACAAGCAGAAGCGCGAGGTGGACTTCCTGATCTCGAAAGACGGCAAACCCTGGTTCATCGTGGAGGTCAAAACCTCCGACACGACCCTGGCTCCGGCATTGGCGGTCTTGCAGGGCGCGACGGGGGCAAAGCACGCCTTCCAAGTTGTTTTCGGCCTGCCATTCCAGGCGGTCGACTGCTTCCAATACACCCGCCCGATGGTGGTGCCGGCACAGACCTTTCTGAGCCAGCTCCCCTGACAATCCCCATGACCGACATACTATCCGCGAGGCACAGGAGCTGGGTGATGGGTCGCATCCGCTCCCGCGACACGAAGCCGGAGCGGATAGGAAGTACAAGCTGCGTTTTCGAGGGAGCGGCGGGAAGCGCCAAGGGCGGATAACAAGGCTTATGTCAAGTCGGCGGGCGGTGCGGGGGTGCCCGTGGCCGGTCAGGCAGGGTTTTTCTGGCGCCCGGCGTTGACGGCGGACGCCGAAAGGCATATGATGTGGCCGTTTTCAGGTCGGGGAACGTAAGTCGGCGACGTGTGGGCGCGGGTGCGCCTGCACGGAGAACTGCGGAGGGTCGGATGTGTACGACTTCAGTTTTGCCGGGGAACAATTGGCACTCTTTTGCAGGCTATGGATATCGACATCAATGCAAAAGATTCCATTCTGGAACTTGATAAACTTCTGCATTTGACCCAGATGATCCGAGCTTCGCTGGAAACCCCCAATGATCTGATGCGGCGTGCGTTACTTGCCCGTGGTGATTACAGCAGTTGGGATGGCACCACCGCCGTGCTTGGAGCAAACCGCTATGCCTTGGGCAAAGATGCAAAGTTCTTTGGCAAAAAAGCAAAGGAAGATAACATTATCCAGGCTTTTATGAAAGAATTGCTGTTGCTTCCGTTGAATTCCCTGTCCGAATTCTTCCAGACACAAATCAACGATTTCAAGCCATCACCAATAGAGTCGGCATGGGAAAAAGCGAGAGCCGTTCTGATTAACGATCCGGAAAACATGAGCAAGATGGGAGAAAAACTTTTTTCCATCACATACGACGAAACCAAAGTATATGGGCTAACCCAGCAGAAAGTGACTTCCGAGAATACCAGTTTTCTGCTTGCGGAGGTGCCGCCCCAAACCGAGACGCAGAATCATGAGAGCTTGGGAGAGCAATGAATTCATGCTTGGTCGAATTTGATTATGCCGATAAAATTGTGGCGCTGACCGGAGCAGGCGTTTCGACGCTTTCCGGGATTCGGGATTTTCGCGGCCAAAACGGGGTGTATGTCAAAGATCCAGTCTGGAACGGCTATCCGGTGGAAATTCTGCTGGATACGGATTTTTTCAATGCTCATCCGGACTTGTTCTATCAATATGCCGGAGAGAATCTTTACCCGATGACCGAGTGTTTGCCATCCATTGCCCACGAAACATTGGCGATGATGGAAAAACACGATATGCTTTCCCGGCTTTACACGCAAAACATTGACGGATTGCATTCCAAGGCCGGATGCGTCAAAGTGGAGGAGCTACACGGTTCTTTCCGTGGACACCACTGTTCGCAGTGCCAGGAAACGTTCGGATTGGAGCCAATCCGTTCGCAGGTCATGGCTGGAATCGTTCCGCATTGTCCGAAGTGTGACGGAATTGTCAAGCCGGACGTGGTCTTTTACGGCGATCCGATGGATGAAGAACTATTGGATCAAGCGTTTCATGACTTTGAAACGGCGGACTTCCTTCTCGTTATGGGGTCTTCGTTGACAGTCGCGCCGGTTTCCAGTCTCCCGATCGCCACGGTGTTGAACGGAGGCACACTTGTCCTTGTCAACGACTCGCCCACGCCGTATGATCAAAAAGCCGCATACAAGTTCCCGGATATTGAAGCGTTCTGCAAAGAGCTTCAGGAATATTTCAACCTAAACTTGTAGTTTTCCATGATAAATATGCACTACAAGCGTAGGGATAGGACGTACAAGCTGCGTTTTCCGGCGGGTGCGGGATACGGCAAAGTCGGATAAAGGCGCTTCTGTCAAGTAGCGGACGGGGCTGAAGGGGCGCGGGGCGGGTCCGGCGGCGCTTTTTTGACTCCCGGCGTTGACGGCGAGCGTCAAAAGACGTAGGATGGCGGCGTTTTCAGGCCGGAGCGGTTAAACCTCTCGGGCGTGTGGGCGCGGGTGCGCCAGCACGGAGAAAAAAGTGAGGGTCGGATGTGTACGAGTTGGTTTCAGGCCACTAGCATCCCATAGGCCGCGCAATCAGCCCTTACCCATGCGTATTTGCTTGGGTTTTCGATGTCTTTTTTGAGGTTTCAGGTTTGAGGTTTTCCCGGCGCGAC
>Ga0209407_1003922_pt1 | contig 12498 bp, 14 predicted proteins | sample AD_JPNHG3_MetaG_FD_184410 | JGI IMG/M metagenome (GOLD analysis project Ga0209407, IMG submission 184410) | Active sludge microbial communities of municipal wastewater-treating anaerobic digesters from Japan - AD_JPNHG3_MetaG (SPAdes) (version 2) | ecosystem: Engineered > Bioreactor > Anaerobic... | reverse complement strand
ATCTCGACAGGGATCTCAAAATAAGGCATTTTAAGTGTAAATTCGAGGTCCTTGCGAGAAGGAGTTTTCTCAAATTAGCGAAACGTCTGTAATTCTTCAGTTCTTTGGCTTCAAAGTTCCCTCTTACTTTTTGACTCTCATTTTATAGTTTCAATTCTCAGTAATCTTTTCTACTCAGGTACTTTCTCTGAGATATTCTATGCCGGCAGCCGCATACGAATAATAAATGATCCATAAAAAAAAGGAGGACAGCCTATGCAGTTACCCGAGTTCTCTGAACACGCAAAGAGGAGAATGGCACAACGAGGTTTGAAGGAAACACAGGTTATTGAAGTAATCAGAAAGGGAGCAAAACACCGCTCCTCTGAGAGAAAGGCAACCCTGTTCTTTGGAGACAAAAGGTGTCCAGAAAACTTGCAAGGTATCCACGTTCTCGTGTCCTCGGATGGTTGTCAGATAATAACTTGCTACAAAAACAAGAAACTGAATTGGCACGATAACTAATAGGGGAGGGGTTTATACGCTTAGTACAGCGGAAAAAGCATTCAGTAAGCTGGTAAAAATTCTTGAACAGGGTGTGTCAGTTGACTGTAATGGTAGAAAAGTATATGCCAAACGGGTTTATCAGGTTATCTGCCTGCTTCCCTGCCAAGGAAAAAAGTCCTTTGATCCGTGCTTTTTAGACTCAGATTTTTTCTTTTCGCTTATTGCTAAACCAGGCCTGAACGGAACGCTTTTGTCTTCAATTGCAGAGAAAGGGTTTAACTCTATTTCCGATGCTACGGGAATTCTTGAAAGGCTCGTCCCCTTTCTGCCAATAAAAGATAGTCTTTCAGAAATTTCAGATCCGTCCAACAAAGTGAAGGTTGCTTATGCCGAGACTATCTGGTTTCAGAGATCAAACCGCATCTTTATGTCTCCTGCCGGCGGTTCCCTGCATAAATACTTCCCGGCTTACTTGAGACCTCAAGATGCTCAATCAAAAATGATACTTGCTCTTAAAAATTCTCAACAGTATGCAATCGAATACTATTCAAAAAGACTGAACGAACTTCTATCCAAAGACGCCTTCGTTATCTGTGTTGTTCCCCCCTCAAAAGCGTCAAATAGTCCGGATAGCGGGATCCATTCCGTTGCGCGCAACCTTTGCAAAAGTGGACTAAGACTGGACGGAACAAAAGTGCTTTTGAGAAGAGTGTCTATAAGCAAGAAGTCTTTTGGCGGTAGCAGGGACTTGAGTGTTGATCTGAACAGCGTTGTAGTTAGTGACCCCGGGTTGATAAAAGGAAGAAGAGTCTTACTCTTGGACGATGTGACGACTACGGGAAATTCTCTAAAAGCCTGTAAACATTTACTTGAGCTACATACGCCAATTGAAGTCTTGACTTTTGCCCTGGCCAAAACTTCCCATTAAATCTCCGAATTCGTTTATCCACAAAGCCCCATATTGAGCCACAGCTTTCTTTAGTCCCCCAAGTGTATCTTCATTCTCATAATCGACCGAGTGGTTAAGCACAAATAGCTTTCTGCCAAGTTCGAACCCATAGTTCATCGTTATCAAAGTTCCGCTGGTACACGAGGCTTCTATTGCCAGTAGTCCGTCGGCTATAGCTGCTATTATCCTGTCACGCTTCACAAAGTTATACTTCTGAATCTCTGTGCCCGGAGGGCACTCAGAAATGAGTAGCCCTCCTTTTTTTAGGATCTCAAAAGCAAGATTCCTGTTACTTGCGGGATATACATCACCAGCGCCGCTGGGTAAAACAGCGATTGTGCTCTCCGGACTTGTTGATCGGAGCACACCTTTATGGGCAGCAGTATCTACCCCCAGGGCAAGACCACTGACAACTACAATTTTGTTATCTGCTGCTTCTTCTGCCAGTTCCTGTGCTTTTTTGAATCCAAAGGCCGTCGGCTTTCTTGTACCTACTATTGCTAGCTTTTGCTTTTTGAGAAGTCTTATATCCCCCTGATAGTACAGAAAAGCCGGTGGGTTCTCCAGGTTCACGACTTCCCTCGGAAAGCTGTCTTCCAGGAAAGTTGTAATCCTTACATTCTTTGACCTAATACTCGAAAAGATTTGTGCCGCCTCAGTGAAAGCCTTTTCAGTCTCCTCAATCGTGATCTGGTAAAACTTCTCGGAGAGTCTCTTGCTCTCTATGAGTTGTCCCAATATTTCCAGAATATCCCTTGGTTCCAGCAAATTCCACGAAAGGAGTTCATCTCTCGCCTTAAAAAGAGTTTTGGGACCAATTCCTTTAATGTTTGTCAGTGCAAGAATTGTAAAACCTACATTCATTTCCTCTTTCAAATTCAGCAAGTCTCCTCCCCAATTACGACTGGCTCACCCGCTTTAGCTACACAGGTGAAGATTTCGTCTTCTTCAGGATCGTACGTCATCTGCACAAGATAGTATACTTCATCCTTCTTTCCAAGAACTCTGGACCACCAAACCGAGTCTTTTTGCAGAGTATAGTCGATGATTTCCTCTTCAACAAAGCCTTCTAGAATCTTATCCAGAAAATCAGGTATTTCTTCCACAGGATAAACAAAGCCACTGCCCTTATTCAATCTCACAACCATAATATCATCTCGAGCGAAACGCGTATGAAAGTCCATCCTTCGCCATACACCTATGCTAAAGCTTTTATCACCAATTGCTATTACCTTTGCCGGCAAGAACCAGGCTATTGATCCAGAAACAAGCTTTTCGGGTTCATTAAAACTATCAAGATAAAACAACCGTATCACATCCAGAAAATGTAGTATAAGTCACATAAGGCAGTTCTTCTTAATTGCTCAAGAGGAGAAAGATCATCATACCAAAAGCCAAACAGGCTCCAATTACAAGCTCCAAACGGAACGTCTCCAGTCTATCCTTTACTCTGTAACTCCAGACCGCATTGTTTTTCTTCCTGGCGCTTTCAACCAGTGCCTGATCACAAAGTCTTTGCAGTTTCTTGCGATATTCTTCGTCTTCTATGTCCCTTTCTGTGTCAGCTCTATCGCTCATAGTATTGGCTACCTCAACAAGATCATCAGCAATGTAATCAGTTGAAGTACAAGCACACCACTGAATAAGCCTACAATAGTCTTTTTCAGACTGTCGACGGTACTCTGGTTACTCTTCTGGACGTTGACTACCTCGGCTCTTATATCGGCCATATCTTTGTTCAATCCTTTTACACTCTCAGACAGTGTAATTCTTGCTGATTGACTGTCCTCTTTCATAGCATTTATTCCGGATGAAACCGTGTTTTCCATAGAAGAAATATCACCCATAATCTTCTCTGTTTTGTTAGTAAATTCCGTTAGTTCCTTTTCTACCTTGTCATACTGCTCGCGAATCTTTGCTTCCTCAATGTTCTTCAAAACCTTGTTTGCTGTGTTGATCAATGTATTCATACCCTTAGTTACCTTCTCGCTAGCCTCGGTTACGGTAACTACGGTCTTCCTGGCATCATCTAGTTGTTCGGCGGCTTTCTTTACTCTTTCAAGCTCGGCAATAAGGTTGTTCAGAACAGATTCTGCACTCAGTATCTTGTCTTCCTTCATCTCTTCACCCCAATAAATCCATCATTGAACTTCTTTACTCTGTGTGCAATTTCATTCATAATTACAAGTTGAGCTTTCTCAGGACAGTACTTGTACACTTCCCTTGCAATTCTTCTTGTCGGTATAACATCCAAAACCGTCTCGCCTAGAAGCGCCATTACCTCGGCACTATTTGTTTTTGGGGCCATTATTCTTGCTACTCGCTCAACGAGTTCCGATCCGACATTTTCGACTTTGCTATAGCCATTCTTAAGCAACTCCTTTAGGCCGGTCTTTATCGCCGAGAACCCTGCATCGAGATTTGGAAACTTGATAGCCAGATTTCCAACACCACTCAGCAAGAGAAGTCCCGGGTGGTCTGGACTACTTTCCAAAAATCTTCTGCATCCTCCAAGAAGCTGCCTTGCAGTATCTACATCATCATTGCCCTCAAGAATACTCAGGATCTCCCACCACTGTGCTGGATCAACCTTTCGTAGTATTTCCTGTAGCGGTCCGGTAAAGGGAGAAGATTCAAGGTAATCCAGCAAGGCGCGGCGGATATCCTCGCCGTTAGCACTGCTTCTGGCCACTTCCGCTATGTTCTGGAGAGCTCGGCGCCTCTTACGCTCTATCTCGTCGTAGACGAATCTTATCAGGAAGCAAACCGCCTTTTCGATAATCCCATTACCTTCCTCAGAAGCAACTTCGTAAGGGACGTTCTCGACATACTCTTCTGTCTTGTACCGCCCAACGTATTCTTGGAGTGCTTTTATATACCCGTCGTCTGTCTTCCTACAAATCTCCACTACGAATTGCTTCCTGTTGTAGTCGATAGTGTAATCCTCTACAAGGCCGATCGAGCTTAGTCTGTAAATCGATTTCTCCTTATTACCACGATCTTCATTACTCCAGGAGTACGGGATTTCCACGGTCTTCCTTTCTCCTGTTTTCATACTTGAGAGATGCTTCCCGATGTAAGAGCTAAGAAGTTCCTTTATTTCACGTTTTTCTGTATTGGCACCCCTAAACGAGTTTTTATGGAAATGCATCATCCGACAGATGTCGCCGCGATCGTTCCAGCCAGGGTCTTGTATGTCTGCAAGCTTATCGGCATCAACATTTGGATCGAAGTACTTCTGGATTAAGCTTCGATCGTCGTCCGAGAAGATGATCGTACATACAGCGTCCTCCCTGTCTCTTCCGGCCCTGCCCGCTTCCTGGTAGTATGCCTCAAGAGATTGGGGGATTCCGTAGTGTATTGTGTAGCGTATGTTTGGCTTGTCTATACCCATTCCAAATGCCTTCGTGGCTACAAGAACAGGGAACTCGTTATTCTTGAATCCCAGTTGAGTATCACGCTTGTACTTATCGAACTCCTCGCTGGACATAACAGGAGTTTTGGTCTTTCTGAATCTATCAGTCACTTTCGGAACTTCGCCGCTGAAGAACTCTATCCTTGTACCGGGGAAGGAAGACCTCAGAACACCGCATATTTCATAAACGCCATAGTTGGCATTCACGTGCTGGGTGAATATAAGACCCGAACAGGTGTTATAGCTGTTAGGTTTGAAAAACTCCTCCCGGCTCTTCCCAAACCTTTCCGGCAACTTGTTCAGGATTTTCATAAGCTTCTGTTCTTTTCCCGTACTAGGGACCTTCTCTATTTCGAAGTTCAGTTCCTTTCTGTCAAAAGTCGCCGGCTGGATCTTGGACTCTTCGTCATCTACTCCTATTTCCCTCTGCACGTCCGATAAAACTACAAAAGAAGCCGTACCGGTCAAGGCGAGAACTACAGGCTCGAAGCCGTTATGCTTGCAGTATTTTCTGGCGTTCCTTGCGAGATTGAGGTAGGAGGTCCTGAAGTCGTGGCCCCACTCGGAAACACAGTGAGCCTCATCAATTACCAGATAGGGGATGAGATTGTTGACAGTAACCTTTGCCAGACTCGATCTGAACTCGCCTATCTGGAACCTCTCTGGGGAAACGAATATGATCTGGTACCTTCCCTGATCAAAATTCTTGACCACTTCTTCGCGCTCTAAAACTGTCTGGTCACTGTTTATGAACTCAACGCAGTCAATTCCAGCGGCTTTCAGGTTCTCAGCCTGGTCTAGCATAAGGGTCTTTAGCGGGTCAACGACTATAGTTATTCCCGGCTGGAGAAGTGCTGCCATCTGGTAACAGATTGATTTACCGGCACCCGTTGGAAGTAAGGCTATAACGGGTTTGAGTCCCAGGGCTCTACGGATAACATCGAACTGTCCCTCCCTGAAAGTTTCTTTGCGGAAGATGTTCTGCAAGAAGAAGCGTAAGGTCTCTTCTTTGGAATGGTCGATTTTGTACATTATAGGGCTCTCAGTTGCAATTTTACGTACTTGCCTATGTGAATGTACCCCCCGCAGTATATAAACGCTTCCTGAGGCTTTTATGAGGTCTTTGTACCAGCCTTCTCCGGGATCTGCGAAGTTCTCTTTCTGAAGCATCGAGATATCCAAACAGACATCGGCATTGTAGAAACCATCAGAAGCACCTATGAAGTCCTTCTTGAAAGATATCCGGTGTTCTTTGAGTAAGGCGTCGGTTACTCCCTCATCGGCATCACTGAACTCTTTCGTGTTTAGAACGGTGAGCTTCACGGATGGTAGTTTAACCTCCCGGCCAGAGAGGGAAAGAAGTGCGCTTAAGTGCTGTATGAAGTCTATGATGGCCAGTTTAGAACAGGGGACGTCACGTTCGATTATGAGGATATTCCAGAGAGAAGCGTTCAGATCCAAAGCCCCGGATTCTAGGGCATCTAAAAGTACCCTCTGGATTCTGGCAATGGCGAATGGTGATAGAACAAGTTTCATAGCCTCCAGCCCTGCTTTAGTTTCCCAAAGAGGTTTGTTGTAGATTTCACCCGTAAGTGAGATCATTGGATCGTCTGCCAGCGCTTCTCCTGCCTTTGAGAGCCTTTTTACTGCGGTCCCCTGTCGAACCTCGGCGGCAGACAGTCTCACTACCTTCCATCCCGCCTCTTGAAGGGCCGTGTCTCTCTTTTTGTCCAATATGCTTTGGCCGTTGTCTTTATGTTGGTCTCCATCAACCTCAAAGACCAGCTTCCATTGGGTAGATTCATAACTGAAATCAACTCTCTGCCTTGAGAAAATCTCGTTGTCTTTGGTCAGTGTACTTAAAGGCCTTTGAGGCTCAACGATCTGCCACGTGTGTTTTCCGAAGACTTCAGGCACTGTTGAAGATATGAACAATCTTTCTTCCTCGCTATCCAGAGTGCCGTTAAGTGCTTTTACCGGATCCTTCAACCTCGGTTCGACAATGTAATGGGCCTTTGCTAGTGCCAGATACCAGGCTTCTTCCTTTGCTTCTTTGTATTGCGCTTCAGGTCCAAATCTTACAGAACCGGCCCTGTTCGTCTCCTTTACTTTCAACAAATGTCCAACAGAAGCAAGGAGAGTCCGCTCCACGAAGAGTGAGGGCAAGGTAGGTTCCCCGCGCGCAAGGAGGTTCCGGTAAACTGCCACAAGTGGTCCCAATTCCCTGCTGATCTTTTGGTTACCGTCACCAAATCTCTTGAACTTGAAAACGGAAAGTGTTCTTAGATCGGGTATAGATATGTTAGAAGATTTTACGAGTCTTTCTCGAAGCTCACGTAGATACCCTAGATAGAACCCCGCACTGGCTTCTTCAGCAAAAAATGACGATGACAAGATGTTTACCTCCAGATTTAACCTAAATCATCGCAAACCGGACTTTTACTCCCAAAACTACTTCAAAAAGGGAAGGGTGAACGGCTTTAGTCCAGACTTAGCAGCTGCCGTTCTAAACTCTTCACGAATAAACGGCCACAGTATCTTGGATAGCTGTAGACCTTCAAAGAATTGTCTGATCTTCTCGTTTTCCAATATGGCACTTACCTGGGTAGAATCCCTTGTGCTGAATAGCAATTCATACGTTGCCGAAAAAGTAAATATAGTTTTCTTCTCTTTCTTAACAAGGACTCTATAGCTCTTCAACACGTTAAGACCAGCATCTGCAGTTATTTTAGCAGGTGCGGACTCGATAGTAACTTCTACAGCTTCAGGAACCCGATGCTTTCTGTTGGCTTCGAAGGCCTGCTTAACTGTGACAACGTCTGTTAGCTCTATATTGTCTATGAGCTTTCTGAACTCTCCGAATTCATCTTTGCTGAGTGTTAGTTCCTGCTTTTCAGCCATAGACGCTCTCCTTAAACCGAGGTACAGAAGTCTTCGATTGCTTCCATACTCAGTTCATCTTCCTCTCCAAGACCCAATGAGAAGAACTCGTCTCTCAAAAGGGACGAGAGACTTTCAGCACCGCTCTTTACAGTCATCGAAAGCGCGCCAATATAGTCAGTCTCGGCCTTGAGCTGGTAGCTTCGTATGACCTCAATACTGTGCTTTCCCGCGCCGTCCAGAACTTGTTCATAAACGGACGCCAGACCTTCTATAAGCTCAGCCTTTCCCATACCGGTCTTGGTAGTAAGCCTATCTAGGGTCTCGTTTGCCCTGGGAGTAAGTTCAGTCACGGTATCAGCGTTCGGCGTTACGAGAAGCCTTCCTCCAAGCGCGTTGACGAGTGTCTGCATAGTTTTGAACGAAAGATTCTGTTTTCCACTTTCTATGCGTGACAGAGTAGGCACAGCAATTCCAGTAAGGTCACTTAGATTCTTCTGGGTGAGACCTTTCTCAACGCGAAGATCGATAAGAGCATTTACAAAATCGAACAGCGGGCCAAACTCTTCCTGGGCCTTCTGGTAACCTTCGTTCTTCTCGAGTCTCTTAATAAGTTGCTCAAATGTTGCCATATAACTCACATCCTTCTAATCAAACCTTGCAATGTATCTCTTGTACCTTCTATGAGCAGTTTCGATATCCCTGCTCTGTTCTGCCTTGCCTTTCTTAAACCCCGCACAAACAAAAACGATTGTCTTTGTCTTTCGATGAGCACCGAAATAGATACGAATCTGTTTCTTAAGGAGTGTTGATTTATCTTTGTACTCAAAGATATCCATCGAGCTAATGTCCTTTATGTGTTTAACAATGAACTCTTGTGTGACCCCTCTACCTTCACCCAATCTCTCGAAAAACAACTTCAATATCCTCTCAGCGGCTTCTCTATCACTTTTATAGAGGTTGTAAATGAAATCACCCACATAATTGCTTCCATCATCTTCATCGAAAAAATAGACTGAGTAATTCTCCCATCTAACAAGTTCCATAACTCCTCCACAAGGCATCTATAATGTTAGCATATATGTTAATATAAGTCAAATTTCACTCTTGAGTAGTTTCTGCAAAAACTGGCTAGAACTTCTTGATCATCATTATGACCTATTGGGGAGGGTTACAAACACTGCAGGGAGTATACCCTCTTCTCTTTGCTTCCGAAAGTCGTAAAGCGATTTTACTGTCCTTGAGATATCTGCACCCTTCTCTATGATACTTCGTGCCCGTATTGGTAATGAAGACCGTGGGATCGTATCCAGGCTTGGTTTCTTCCACTGGAGTCTTGATAATGGCCTCTTGCAGACCCCACAAACCCAACGAGTTGTCTCTGGCGTAAGTCTCTGCTTCTAAGAAGGTTTGCATATAGTTTTCGTTGAAAGAGAAGCTTGTGTATGCGTGGCCATAGCCGTTGATAATGGCCAGAAGGTTGAAGAGAACATATCTGGTCTCTCCCGAGTACTCGACAGGGAGCCATAGGTAACCAAGAATTCGGTTGTACCTGTCTCGAGGGTCCCAGTCGTAGGAAAGGCGTACATTCTTCTCGTTTAGTAGATTCTTGGCAAAATCAGATGCTTCTCTTCCAAACTCCTCTACTGGTTTGCTGGGATGAACCGTTTCGGGAGTATCCAGACCTATTAACCTGACCGGTTCAATAAGCTTGAGAGTTTTGCTCCGGATCAGGTTTACTGTATCGCCGTCAGTAACCCAGGCAATCTCGGCCTCGTCGAAGGCTGTTACTTCGTTGTAGAGGTCAAAATACTCAGCAAAATACAGAACTTTAGTACCATCCAAATCAAGTTCAAGCGGTGTGAGTGCAAAAGATGCAATCACCAGAAGCAATAGCAAAGCAATTGCTGTTGCCTTTTTCATTCCCCATCCCCTCCAGCTAGTTACAACTCCTCGCTGGCCTTCTTACTGAGTATCCCCCATTTCTTAAGCATTTCTTCAACGGAGGCCGATATACCTCCAAAATATCCCTTAAGGGTTTCTCGTGCTGTGTTTATAGAACGACTTGTGATTTTGTCTCCTTTCAGGACTTCCGGTAAGCGTCTGTCCAGTTCCTTCAACTCCGGGAGTCCCATAGCGTCTATATAAAACTTGTCCGTCAGAACTTTCAGGAAAAGAGCCGTCTCGCTTTCCATTTCGTTTAATTCCTGGAGACTTAGCGTTTCGTACCATTTGTTCTCCAGGGATCTAATCAGGTAGCTCCACTTGTTCTTGGCTTTCTTTGTGGAAACATAGAAAATTGCTCGTTGAAGCTTAGTCTGGAATTGTTCCGCGGAATTCGATACCGTTTGGTCATCATCAAGCTTCCCTGCTTCGGCCACTATCTGATCTATGATAGCCTTATTGGTCCTGGAAACTTCAAACCCTTTCAGAAGAGCATAGCTCAGAACATTTGAAAGCGCGTGGTACTGTGAAAAGAAAAGTAATCTATCTTCTTGGTGATTTTCGCTTTCTTTATTTTCCTTATTGTTTAGTATGTTTGTAGGTTTAAGATCTTTACTAACAAAACATACTAAACCATACGGACCATATGTAATTTCTTCATATGATAGATTTTCGAAGATTTCTTCACAAGTGGAGGCGATTCCATTTTCCTCAATAAAACGCGTATAAGTCTCTTTAATAGAGACTTCACTGCCACTTCGGTTATTCTTTGAAGGGATATAAGAAATCCAATTCTTTTCATTAAGATCGTGAAGAACCTGGAACGCAGTTCTGTAAGTGGTTCCACACGTTTTACTCAATTCGTTGTTTTTGACGTGGATAGTTGTCTTCTTAGTCTTAATACTTTCGGAAACCATTTTGCAAAGGACTATACGTGCTTGTGCACTGAGTTCAGTCTGTCTAAAGATAAATGGCAGAATTTGTGTGAAAGTGTAAGCTCGGATTTGGTCCAATTTCACAAAGTTTGAGGGGTCTTCATATGTAATATCTTCATATGAAGTTTTTTCAGGTGATGCCTTTTTATCATATGAAGTTTCTTCAGATGACCCCCTATCATATGAAGTTTTATCATATGAAGTTTCTTCAGGTGTGGAAGTTTTTTCATATGATCTTTCTTCATATGAAGTTTTATCATATGAAGTTTCTTCAGGTGTGGAAGTTTTTTCATATGAAGTTTTTTCAGATGACCCCCCATCATATGAAGTTTTATCATATGAAGTTTCTTCAGGTGTGGAAGTTTTTTCATATGATCTTTCTTCATATGATGGGTCCTTTTTTTGTTGCTTTTCAGGTGTTCTTGTGTCTAATTCTTCTGGTGGGGTGGCCTCTTCCCTCAGGCCTTCCTCGTTTTTATCTTCCATATCAACCAAAGCTGCCTGCCTTGAGAGGTCCTGATGAAGATTCAGGAGTCGCCCTATCCCACTTGTAGTGGTCTTCTTCTTCATTAGTTTCACCTAAATTCAATCAGGCCTAGCAACTCGTCAACTAGAGCTTCATAATCCACCAAACCTTGAGGGTGCTTTCTCTCTTCGTCGGCATATACTCTGAGTGGGAAGCCCTGCGCTATGGCCCTTTGTACATCTGTGTTTCGGTTTATGAAAGACGAAAGAACAATGTCTTCCCCGAAGGTGGACGCGACATCTTCTCTGACGTCTTTTGACATCCTTGTCCTTGAATCAAACATTGTTATTAGTATCCGTACCAGGAAAGACCTCTTAGTTGCGGGTTCAATATCGTTGGTAATGATGTTTTTCAGTCTTACAAAGCCCTCCACACCCAGGAATGAAGAGTCTATCGGGACTATGATTATCTCACTGGCAATGATGCCGTTTAGAACGAAAGTCCCCACGTTTGGCGGTGTGTCAATAATTACGAAGTCATATCTGGCCTTGATTGGTCTGAGGGCCAAATCAAGCAAAAAATATGGAGTAATAGCCCTTCGAAGTTCGTCTTCTATATCGAACATACCGATGTTGGAAGGTATCAGATCGAAGTTAGGTCCGAGATTCACGATCGCCTCTTCTACACGCGCTTTCCGTGTCAAAACTTCCGCTACCGTATTGAAGAAGTCTAGAGGATTCTTTCCCAATGACATAGAGCAATGCCCTTGCGGATCCATATCCACCAAAAGAACTTTTTTACCCCTGCTAGCTAAGATGTCTGCAACATTTACACAGCAAGTGGTCTTCCCCACACCGCCCTTAGAATTTCCGAACATAATGGAAGTGCCCATAAATAATCAACCTCTCTCTTGCAGTAATCTCTTCAGGTTTCGTTGGAGCCACTCCACCTGGCGTTTGTCATAGACCCTCCAATTCCGAATATCCCGGACTGGAGCAAAAGGAAGCTTACCAGCTGCTTCCCATCTGAAAAGTGTTCTCTTATTGATACCCAAAATATCGGCGACTTGCTGTGCCCGAAATAAACCGTCCTCTTTCATCTTTTCCCCCATAGCCAAAAGTACATACTATACATACTTAACATACTTCAGCTCGATACTACCACAACAGACACAGCAAAAGCAAGAAATTAGGAAAAAAGACTTTACCGATAACCAGAAGAAGTGCCTAAGACAGTTTCTGAAAAGGAAGGTGGGACTTCGTCCTTTTGTGTAGGCATTGGCTAGAACTTCCATCTATAGAATTATATTCCATAGAACAAACTTCCATAGATATCGAACTGCTCATTATAAGCGCTATATAAGCTTTTGAGAGATGTTGGTCAGGTACAACTGCATCATCTCGTCATCATCCAGGTCCTTGGC
>Ga0209407_1003913_pt1 | contig 12531 bp, 11 predicted proteins | sample AD_JPNHG3_MetaG_FD_184410 | JGI IMG/M metagenome (GOLD analysis project Ga0209407, IMG submission 184410) | Active sludge microbial communities of municipal wastewater-treating anaerobic digesters from Japan - AD_JPNHG3_MetaG (SPAdes) (version 2) | ecosystem: Engineered > Bioreactor > Anaerobic... | reverse complement strand
GCGGCCGGTACCAGGTGTACGCGCGGTGACCGGAGCGCTACGGTTGGCATCGCCACGTGTCGTGGCGGCAGGGGACTGGACGACCGGCGCGCGCGGGGTGGCGATCGACGGCACGGTCGGACGTGTGACGACCGGAGCGGTGCGTGTCTGGGACGGCTGGGGTGTCGGCGTTGTGCTGGGCGTGCTGGCCGGGCGCGACTGAGTGACCGTCGGGCGCGACACCGTGGGACGCGCGGGCTGCGGAGACGCGGGACGCGTCACCGTCGGTTGCGGCGTGCTGACACGCGGCGCAGATTGGACGCGCGGCGCACTGACACGCGGCGCAGATTGGACACGCGGCGCACTGACATGCGGTGCGGACTGGACACGCGGCGCGGACTGGACACGCGGCGCGGACTGGACGCGCGGCGCGGACATCGCCGCGGATGAACGGCCAGCGGACTGGCTGAAAGAAGACCGCGCGGGGGCGGATTGCGAAGCACTGCGAGACGGAGCGCTCCGTGAACTGCGGTCGCTGAACGAGCTGTTGCGTGTACGGGCAACGGAACCCGTTGCCGCGAAGATGGCGGCGACTAAGACAGCGCGTTTCAAGTTTTTCATGTCGTCCCCCTTTCTACCGCGATGGGTAAACGGTTCGTAACCCTAGGCCCACAATTGTAAACGCTTGGAACAAGGACGTCAAGCGACTCGGTTCGCAGTTCCAACGTTCCAACGTGTACTGTCAACCAATTAAACGGCGTGGCGGTCATCCTATTGCCGGTTTGAACAAATTTTTTAAACATCGGTTTAAACCCATAAATGAGACATAATTGCCCGTTTTTGGCTCAAAGCGACAGATTAGGTGTGACATAATGTTTTCGAGCGTGTCCCGGTTAAATGGGCGGCGACGGATTGAAAAAGTCATAACATATTGAAGATTAAGGTGTTATGTATTGTTTTTACGAATTTGGTTTAAAAAGATGGCATGTCGTTTGCTTGATTGAGGGCGTCCGTCGTATTCGTTTTGTGACAATGAGAACCCGGACGGACGGAATGGAGCGGAAAACGACAATGGCAAAAGTTTTAGGTATTGACTTAGGAACGACCAACTCCTGCATGTCCGTCATGGAAGGCGGCGAGCCGGTCGTGGTTCCGAACGCCGAAGGGATGCGCACGACGCCGTCCATCGTTGCGTTCACTAAAAGTGGCGAGCGTCTGGTGGGCCAGGCGGCCAAGCGGCAGGCGGTGACCAACCCCAAGAACACGGTTTATTCGATCAAGCGGTTTATGGGACGCCGTTATGATGAGATGGCGAACGAGGTCTCGATGGTGCCGTACGAGGTCGTGCGCGCCGCAAACGGCGACGCCCATGTGAAGATCAACGATAAGACCTATTCGCCGCCGGAGATTTCGGCGATGATCTTGCAGAAGCTGAAGGCCGATGCTGAGGCTTATCTCGGCACTACGATCACGCAGGCCGTGATCACGGTGCCGGCGTACTTTAATGACAGCCAGCGCCAGGCCACCAAGGATGCGGGACGCATCGCGGGGCTCGAAGTGCTGCGCATCATCAATGAGCCGACGGCCGCTTCGCTGGCGTACGGTCTGGACAAGAAGAAGGATGAGAAGATCGCGGTCTACGACTTCGGCGGCGGTACGTTCGATATTTCGGTGCTCGACATCGGCGACGGCGTCTTCGAGGTGAAGGCCACCAACGGCGATACCCATCTCGGCGGCGACGATCTTGATCAGGCGGTGATGAACTGGCTGATCGAGGAGTTCCGCAAGGAGAACGGGATTGACCTCTCCAAGGACATGATGGCCCTGCAGCGCCTGAAAGAAGCTGCGGAGAAGGCCAAGTGCGAACTCTCCTCGGCCACCACCACCGATATCAATCTGCCCTTTATCACGGCGGACGCCACCGGCCCTAAGCATATGACGGTCACGCTGACCCGCGCCAAGCTGGAGCAGTTGACCGACGGTTTGATCGAGCGCACGGCGCAGCCTTGCCGCAAGTGCATGGACGATGCCGATCTCAAGGCCGTTGACGAGGTGGTGCTGGTCGGCGGCCAGACGCGCATGCCCAGGTTGCAGGAGAAGGCCAAGGAGCTGTTCGGCAAAGAGCCGCACAAGGGCGTCAACCCCGACGAGGTGGTGGCGGTCGGCGCGGCGATCCAGGGCGGCATCCTCAAGGGCGAGGTCAAGGACGTGCTGTTGCTGGACGTGACCCCGCTGACGCTCGGCATCGAAACGCTCGGCGGCGTGATGACGCCGCTCATCGAGCGCAATACCACGATCCCCACCAAGAAGAGCGAGATTTTCAGCACGGCGGCGGACAACCAACCGTCGGTCGAGATCCACGTGCTCCAGGGCGAGCGCAAGATGGCCGGCGATAACAAGACCATCGGCAAGTTCCATCTGGACGGCATCCCGCCCGCACCGCGCGGACGTCCGCAGATCGAGGTGTCTTTCGACATCGACGCCAACGGCATCCTCAATGTCAGTGCCAAGGATCTCGGCACCGGCAAGGAGCAGAAGATCACGATCACGGCCTCCAGCGGTCTCTCCAAGGAAGAGATCGACCGCATGTGCAAGGACGCCGAAATGCACGCGACCGAAGACGCCAAGCGGCGCGAGGAGGTCGAGACGCGCAACCAGGCGGAGAACCTCTGCTATCAGGTCGAGAAGTTGCTTTCAGAGAGTGCCGACAAGATCCCGACCGACAAGAAGGCACCGGTAGAGAAGGCGGTTGCGGATCTGAAGGAGGCGCTGAAGGGCGGGTCTATCGACGAGATCAAGGCCAAGCAGGAAGCGCTCAACAAGGCGATGTCCGCCGTGACCGAGGGCATGTACGCCCAGCAGCCGAATGGCCAGCCCGGAGCGGAAGGCTTCAGCGGCGCGTCCGACAGCGGCACCGCGACCGAGGACTCCTCGGCCTCGTCCGCGAAGACGCCCGGTGATGACGGCGTGATCGATGCCGACTACACCATGATGGACGACGACAAGAAGAACTGATTTTAACCCGAAACAATCGTAAGGGGCGGGTTGACTGCCCCCCCGAACTTAACCCCAAAAAGGAGAGAAAAAACATGGCGACGAAGATTCGTCCGCTCGGCGACCGCGTGTTGGTCGAGCCTCTTGACGTCAAGGAAGTCAACAAAGGCGGTATCATTATTCCCGATTCTGCCAAGGAAAAGCCGATGGAGGGCAAGGTCATTGCAGTCGGCAAGAAGCGCGATGAGGACGGCAAAGAGATTCCGTTCGACGTGAAGGCCGGCGACAAAGTGCTCCTGCCCAAGTACGGCGGCACGGAAATCAAGATTGACGAAAAGACCTACCAGCTCGTCCGCGAAGACGACCTGCTGGGCGTGATTCTGTAAACACATTCACAGTGACCCTACAAGGAGAATTCTAAAATGGCTGCGAAGCAAATGATTTATGAAATGGAAGCCCGCCAGAAGATTCTGACCGGTATCTCCAAACTCACCAAGGCGGTTGCGTCGACCCTCGGTCCGAGCGGACGCAACGTGATCCTCGACAAGAAATTCGGTTCACCCGCCATCACCAAGGACGGCGTGTCGGTCGCGAAAGAGATCGAGCTGCCCTGCCCGTTTGAAAACATGGGCGCTCAGATGGTGCGCGAAGTCGCCAGCAAGACCAGCGACGTGGCCGGTGACGGCACTACGACCGCGACCCTGCTGGCTGAGGCGATCTACCGCGAAGGCCTGAAGAACGTCACTGCGGGCGCCAACCCGATGGCGATCAAGCGTGGCATCGACAAGGCGACCAATGCGGTCGTCGCGGCGATTGCGAAGCAGGCGAAGCGGGTCAAGGAGCCCTACGAGATTGCGCAGGTCGCCTCCATCTCCGCCAATGGCGAAGCGGAAATCGGCACGATCATCTCCGACGCGATGGACAAGGTCGGCAAGGACGGCACCATCACCGTGGAAGAGGCCAAGACCCTCGAGACCACGCTGGACGTCGTGGAAGGCATGCAGTTTGACAAGGGCTACCTCTCGCCGTATTTCGTGACGGATGCGGAAGAGATGGAGTGCGTCCTTGAGAACCCCTACATCCTGATCTTCGAGAAGAAGATTTCGAGTCTGAACGACATGTTGCCGCTGCTGCAGAACGTCGCCAAATCCGGCAAGCCGCTGATGATCATCGCCGAGGATGTCGAGGGCGAGGCCCTGGCCACGCTCGTCGTGAACAAGCTGCGCGGCACGTTGCAGGTCTGCGCCGTCAAGGCGCCGGGCTTCGGTGACCGTCGCAAGGCGATGCTCGAGGATATCGCGATCCTGACCGGCGGTCAGATGATCAGCGAGGATCTCGGCATCAAGCTCGAGAATGTCGAGCTCAGCCAGCTCGGCCGCGCCAAGAAGGTCACGGTCGACAAGGACAACACCACGATTATTGAGGGTGGCGGCAAGACCAGCAACATCCAAGGCCGCGTCGCGCTGATCAAGAAGCAGATCGACGAGACCTCCTCGGATTACGACCGCGAGAAGCTGCAAGAGCGTCTGGCGAAGCTCGCCGGCGGCGTGGCGATCATCAAGGTCGGAGCCCCGACCGAGGCCGCCATGAAGGAGAAGAAGGACCGCGTGGACGATGCGTTGCACGCGACCCGCGCTGCGGTGGAAGAGGGCATTGTCGCCGGCGGCGGCGTGGCGCTCATCCGCTGTCAGAAGGCGCTGGATGCGGTTGAGGTCTGCGGCGACGAGGCGGTCGGCGTGGCCATTATCCGCAAGAGCCTGGAAGCCCCGTTGCGCCAGCTCGTCGAGAACGCCGGCCTGGAAGCCCCGCTGATCGTCGAGAACGTCAAGAACGGCAAGGGTGCCTACGGCTACAACGTGACGACCGGTCAGTACACCGATCTGGTCAAGGACGGCGTGCTTGATCCGGCCAAGGTCACGCGCAGCGCGCTGCAGAACGCGGCGTCGATCGCGGGTCTGCTGTTGATCACCGAGTGCATGGTCACGGAGATTCCTGAGAAGAAGGAAGCTCCGATGCCGAACCCGGGCATGGGCGGCATGGACATGTAAGAGACGCAGAGCCGTCAGCGCTCCGTCACGTGCGGTTTCAGCCGCGCGGGCGGGGCGCGTTTTTTTTAACGCAGAGGCGCAGACGCAGAGGTTGGTTTCAGGAACTGCGCGTGGAGAGAGGCCCCGTCGGAATCGGTATCGGTATCGCTATCGGTATCGCTATCGGAATCGATTATTGCGACCACTCAGTGGTCACAATGATGAGTGTAAAAACTGGCGAGTGTACGGGCACCGGGTGCGCACAGGGCATGCAATGGCGCTGTGCGCGGAGACCGCCCACAAAGTGCCCCAAATGCTGTGAATGGTCATGGGCGCGGCGCGGCTGCATGGTGAGGTTTTAATCTCGTCTTTGTGACCTCTCTGTGGTCACAAAAAGTGGCTCGCAACGGCGAGTGTAAAAGCTGTGCTCGGCTTTTTGAACGCAGAATACCGAACTCCGAACGCCCAACGCCGAAGTGTGAAACTTGAAGCCCATGAAACCCGAAACCACCTTGCCCCTGATTCTCAATTGTTTTACAATAACAGCACAACAAGTGAAGTGTTGGAGTGCCCCATGAGTGAGATCATTCTTTACACCTCGGACGACGGCCGTACCCGGCTCGACCTGCGCGTCGAAGGTCAGACAGTCTGGTTGACTCAGCTTGAAATCGCCGAGCTTTTCCAGACGACCAAGCAAAACGTCAGCCTGCATGCCAGGAACATTTTCGCAGATGGAGAGTTGACTCCCGAGTCAACTGTCAAGGAATCCTTGACAGTTCAAATCGAGGGTAGCCGGGAAGTCCAGCGCACGATTCAATTCTATAATCTCGACCTCATTCTGGCCATCGGCTACCGTGTGCGTTCTCCTCGTGGCGTCCAGTTCCGCCAATGGGCCAGCACCCACCTCAAAGAGTACCTCGTCAAGGGCTTCGTCATGGACGACGAGCGTCTCAAGAACCCCGGCGGATGGGACTACTTCGATGAACTTCTTGCCCGTATCCGCGAGATTCGGGCGTCGGGAAAGCGCTTTTACCAAAAAGTGCGCGACCTTTTCGCTCTCAGCAGCGACTACCGTGTTCGTGAAAAGGAAACCGCGATCTTTTTTGCTGAAGTGCAGAACAAGCTCCTCTATGCCGCCACCCGCCAGACTGCCGCCGAACTCATCGTCGCTCGCGCCGATCCAAATCAGCCCAACATGGGGCTCACCACATGGAGTGGCGCCCGCGTTCGGAAGCACGACATCATCATCGCCAAAAACTACCTTCGCGAAGACGAAATCGATACCCTCAACCGCTTGGTTGTTATTTTCCTCGAACAGGCCGAACTCCGCGTCAAGCAACGCAAGGATCTCTCCCTCGACTACTGGCGTTCCAGCGTGGATCGCATGCTGGTTTCCAACGACCAGCCCCTGCTTGAAGGCCTCGGTGCTGTCAGCCACGAGGAGATGAAAACCATTACAGTCGAACGTTATGATAATTTTGATGCCAAGCGTCGCCGACAAGAGGCCATCGCCGCCGATGCCGAGGATTTGAAAACCATCGAGGACCTTGAAAGAAAACTCAAGCGAAAAGGTGGGAGAGACGCAGAGCCGTCAACGCTCCGTGGCAGACGGCTCTGACTTCCAACGATCCATCGCGCCCCGTGCGGTTCCGACTACGCGGGGCGTTATTTTTTCTCACACGAAGGCACAAAGGGCACAAAGGCTTTTTGGCAGAGCACTGTTTTTCACGTTATCAAAATCGGTATTGGGATCGTCTTCTGTGGACTTAGTGGACATCGTGGGCAGTCGTAACTCGCCACTCCCTCTTGCACTGGCTCGTACTTGGTTTCAGTCGCGCTCCTGCTCTTGCGGGGCAGTTGAAATTGGGCAGGAGAAGCTATTTTACCGCTTAGGTGACAAAAGGTTTCTCCGACTAGGTTTCATTGTCTAGAAAACGTCAATGGATCAAGAGTTAGCTCCATCAGCTTGGTCTTCTTCATTCATCAGATACTTTTCTATGAAATCGTTTTGTGTGTATATTTGAGATTTACATGCCCGGGCATCATAGATGACAACATGTTCGCCATGATGTTTGTTAAAGTCGGTTTGGCGGACTAAGTTTATGGCTTGGGTGAGATAAGTATCCCGCAACTCAACGGGTAAATCACCTTCAAGTTTGATTCGCACTGTACTCCGGTCGTCAATGGAGACCATAAGATCCATACTTACTGGATGCTTAATAGTCACACCGCCAGCATAAAGGTATGTGATGATTTTTCCTGACATCTGTTCCCAAACAAACAAGACGGTCGATTTTATGATGTCGTATGCGGCCGCAGCAGCGAGGCTGATTAAAAAACCATCAGAAGTTAACCCCATCACGATTGGAGCCACAAGTTCCTTTACCGCCATTTGCGGCTCTGATGGCATGGCCCTAGCGTCAAACGCGGCACCGTACTTTCGGATCTCGACAGCAATCTGCCTCAGGTCATCCTCTGAAAGGAGCCCTTCGGGATACATCATGGAAAAGTTCATAGTTTTTTCTCCGGAATCAATACGCGTGTACTGAATACGAGCCCCATTGTGAGGTTATCCGCTGACACCATGTTGACGCTGACGGCAAATCAATTCCTCTGTTCGTTTCACTCTGGACCAATACCAACTTGCCGTCCCTTCCCGATTCCTCCGTTCCATTCTATCTCTTACAACTTAGTTTCGTGAACATCGTACTTCCTCTAAAGGATCACCAACCCTCTCCTCTTTGGATTACGTCAAAGAGTTCATCTATGTCCTCGATCATATTGTGGTTTGCAAGTGTTAGTGTCTGATTTGGCTCTGAGGATAATGGTATAATCCATAAGTATCGTTCGGTCGTGTCGAAAACTTGTCTCTCAGCAATGGCGACTAAGGAACATTTACCAACTCTTCTGCTCGACATTTTGCAGTTCCCTTCCGCATCTATCAGTGGCAACCGTATGTTGATGCTTGGTGGCACTGACATTTTAAATTTTCCATCCGCATCTGTTATAGCACCGCTAACAACTTGCGGCAGAACGTAATGTCGTCCTGCAATACGCCCTAGGAGTTTATTCCACGCCAACTTTCTGGCTCCCTGGCTCATTATCTGAAGTTCGTCAACTTGGTTGGTAAATTCAACGTAAGCGTCCGACTCTGACTCACACCACGATTCCATATCAATTAAATAGCTTGGAGTAATAATAGGATGTAAAGCAAGAATTAGACACGTATGAAGGGCATGGCTGTCAAACACGCGAACAGGAACAAGCCCCAATTTGATGTTGGTACCGTTCTTCAAGGCGATGAAGACAGAACCTTCGATGTTAATATCATACGACCGCTTTCCGCCTTCAATCGCTCTTGAAAACCAAAAAACTCCGATCAAAAATACTATTGAAACAAATGTAATCAACCCGATATTGCGTTTTGAAAATTTCGGTGGACAACTCGTTCGCGAACAGGCACCGTTATCATCTTGATTGCCAACACATGGTTCTCGAATGACAGAAGACCCCCCCTTGCCATCTTGAATTGTTAATTGACTGAACTCAGGAACAGTGCTTTCAACACAGAAAAGTGTTTTATACGGAAACCACTCTTTTGACCCTCGAATAGAGACCTTTGTGTCATCAGAAACAATTTTTTGCCGATAAAGATCTTGCAAGCGAGACCGAGTCTCTGGACCGTTTATACCGCCCAAAGAATCAATCCAAAAATACACGTTATCGTCATTCATCTCATCGCCTGTCGTCATTCAGCAAATCTCTGTTCAATCGCGTATCGGCTCTCTTTTTGCCGATCTTGTCAGCCAGTGCGTCAGCCTCACGCACCCACTTCAGGGACCATTCGTCGTTTTCGGCAGAACGGACATCCTCGGGAGCATACAACGGCACGCATCCTGCCAGCCACAACTCATAAAGCCGTTGCGTCACTGACCGGACCGGACGTCCGTCCCGCGAGCATTTCGAATCGACCTGCAGGTAGAGCGTCTCAGGAATTTCCAGTGCCACCTCCATGTTGTTTACAGCTTCCCACATTTCCGTATGCCCTGTCAATCTTCATGGTGTTCCGCAAGAACCGCAAGAACGGGGTTGACTGTTTTTCCGCCCCCCCACATAATGAAGATTGAAATGCCGCATTCTGGCGGGGACTCCCGTTGCGGTAAGCCAATTTTTTCTTTAAGGAGATCGGGGAGAGTATGATGCGCGGTGTTGTGATAGGTGTGACGATAACGGCGCTGGCATGGGCCGGATGGGCCGCAGAGGGTGCGGGCCGCCCGGCGGCGGTGCGGATACCGGCGGGTACCAACGAAGGGAAGGACCCGGACTTCGGCGATTATGCGCTGACGGTGGAGGAGCCTTTCCACATGGATGCGACCGAGGTGACGTGGGCCCACTGGCGTGAGGTGCGCGACTGGGCGGTCACCAACGGCTACGAAGATCTGGCCGACGTGGGCGCTGGTAAGGCGGACGACCATCCGGTGCAGGGCGTCAACTGGGTGGACAGCCTCAAGTGGTGCAATGCCCGCAGCGAGAAGGAGGGGCTCGGCCCCTGTTACCGTGTGGGCGGCGTGGTGTGCCGCCGTTCGGGCGGTGCGCCAGATTGTTCGTTTTCGGCTTCCGGCTACCGGCTGCCCACCCATATCGAATGGGAATACGCGGCGCGTGGCGGGCAGGTCGGCAAACGCTATCCGTGGGGCGATACCATCAGCCAGAAGCAGGCCAACTATTTCAGTCACGCCAGCGACACCAACGATGTGAGCACCACGCACGGGCACCATCCGGATTACGCCAAGGCGACGATGCCCTATACCTCTCCAGTTGCGTCATTCGAGCCCAACGACTTTGGGCTCTACGACATGGCAGGCAACGTCTGGGAGTGGTGCTGGGCACCGAAGGGTGCCAGCCGCACTTTCCGCGGTGGAAGTTGGGATGCGGACGGCGGCGGCGTGCGGTGCGGCTACCGCAGTGAGAACAGCGGCAATGGCGAGGCGAGTGTGTTCGGCGGCTTCCGCTGCGTGCGCCGCGCGGGACAGTGAGCGGGAGTAGGGGTGTGATCCATATCGAGGTGATTCCGGTCGGGCCGTACGCGGCTAACAGTGTGTTGCTCTGGCAGGAGCCGGATCAGGCGTGGGTGGTGGACCCCGGCGCGGATGGCGGCACGCTGCTGGAAGCCCTGCGGCGCAATGGGCTTACGCCGGCCGCCGTTGTGCTGACGCATGCCCATTTTGATCACATCTCGGCGGTGAACGACATCGTCGCCGCTCATCCGGTGCCGGTCTATCTGCATGCGGACGACGTGACATTCGCCTTCTCGCCGCTGAACGCGATGCCGCCCTATCCGGCGACGCGCCGTCCGGCCACGCTGGATACGAGCAAGCGCGATGGCGATACGCTGTCGTTCGGCGGATTGACGGCGCGCCTGATCCACACGCCGGGACATACGCCCGGCGGCTGGTGCCTGTATTTCGAAGCCGACGGCTTGCTGGTGGCGGGCGACACGCTCTTTGCGGGGTCGGTCGGGCGCACCGACTTCCCGGGCGGCAGTTGGGATGAGTTGCAGGCTTCGTTGCGGCGTTTGCAGGAGCTGCCGGATGAGACGCGTGTGATATGCGGGCATGGTCCGATGACCACGTTGGGCGCGGAGAAACGAAGCAATCCCTATTTCACATGAACCCCCTTTTAACCACGCAACGGATCGGACGCGACTTACGCTATGTGGCGGAGAGCGTCTCGACCAACCGTGATATTGCGGCGCTGGCGCAGGCTGGTGTGCCGGAGGGGGTGGTGGTGGTGGCCGATCAGCAGAGCGCGGGGCGCGGCCGCATGACGCGCGTCTGGTTTTCGCCGCCCGGTGTGAATCTCTATTTTTCCCTGTTGTTGCGTCCGATGATCGAGCCGGGGCATGCCGCCTCGTTGCCATTGGTGGCGGGGCTGGCGGTGGCCGAGGCGCTCGAACAGACGGCACCGGCCTGCGCGCCGATGATCAAGTGGCCCAACGACATTCTGAGCGGCGGCCGCAAGCTCTGCGGCGTGCTCTGCGAGATGCAGGCCGAGACCGGCCGCGTTCATCACATCACGCTCGGTATCGGTGTGAATGTCAATCTCACGCACGCCATGTTGCCCGTCGAGTTGCGGGAGCGCGCCACCTCGTTGCGTATCGCAACGGGGCGCGACTTCTCGCGCGAGGCGGTGTTGGCTGCGATCTTGAATGCGTTTGAGCCGCTTTACGACTGCTGGCGTGTCGAGGGGCTTGAGCCGTTGTTGCCGTGCCTGGCGCAACGGGATGCGTTGCGCGGGCAGGAGATTGAGGTGGATCAGGCGGGAACCCGTCTGGCGGGCCGTGCGGACGGTATTTTGCCGGATGGCGCGTTGCGGTTGGTGACGCCGCAGGGAGTGGTGCCGGTTTACTCCGGCGAGGCGCATATCGGCAGTTGAAAGGGACGTGTATGGAATACCGGGCCAAACAGGAGAAGGTCGGTGCGTTGCGGCGGATGCGGCGTTTTGTGAATGGCCTCGGCCGTGCGCGGCAGTGCTGTGTCTGCGGTCACAGCTTTTTCCGCTTCTCGCGGTTTCGCGGCGGCTGGAAAAGTTTTTCGCCCTACCTGCACAATGTCAAATGGACGGGCAGCGATTTTGACAACTTCTGGTGTCCCTTTTGCCGCTGCCATGACCGCGAGCGCCACCTGATGCTCTACTTCGACCAACTGGGCATCTGGGACAAACTGGCGGGCGCGGCGATTCTGCACCTTGCGCCGGAAAAACATCTCGCCGCGCGTATCGAGACATGTCAACCGGAGAGATATGTCAAAGGCGATCTCGTTCCGAGCCGTGAAGGGGTGGAGCGCATTGATGTGACGCAAATCCCTCACGCCGATGCGTCGTTCGATTGGGTGATCTGCAACCATGTATTGGAGCATGTGCCGGATGATGCGCGCGCACTCAATGAAATCTGGCGCGTCTTGCGTCCGGGCGGGAGCGCCATCCTGCAAACCCCGTTCGCCTCGGGCCTGGAAATGAGCTTGGAGGATCCGGAAATTGCGACGGACGCCAAGCGCATTGAGTTCTACGGGCAGGAGGATCATGTGCGGCTCTACGGGTGCGACCTGTTCGACCGCATCCGCGCGCCCGGATTTCAACTCACGCTCGTCAAGCATGCCGAGTGCTTGCCGGCGATTGATGCCCGCCGCTATGGCGTGAACCCCGACGAGCCGCTCTTTTTATGCGTGAAGGTGGTCGGTTAGTGGAAGGATGGTTTAAGTGGCGAGACGAAGTGCGGCTCGCGGGGACGCTCGCCCTCCCATCGCCCAATAGGCCGGATGTCCAAACTACAGGGGCACGGACATTCCTGTCCGTGGCACGGGTTGGAAACCCCGTGCTCCTTTCGCCGCGCACAGCGCGGCCGGTCAAGCAGACGCTTGCCCCTCGTGCGCCCAGCATGGGCATGTACTAGTCAACTGAAAGGAGTTGATCGCAAAAGCAGTGACAGCAAGCGTAGCGAAACGGCAAGGCCGCGACCGCAAGGGAGTGAGCT
>Ga0209407_1003904_pt1 | contig 12553 bp, 15 predicted proteins | sample AD_JPNHG3_MetaG_FD_184410 | JGI IMG/M metagenome (GOLD analysis project Ga0209407, IMG submission 184410) | Active sludge microbial communities of municipal wastewater-treating anaerobic digesters from Japan - AD_JPNHG3_MetaG (SPAdes) (version 2) | ecosystem: Engineered > Bioreactor > Anaerobic... | reverse complement strand
TGGATGAGGTGCCTGTGCCGCCGCGGGTAGTGTGGGGCGTCGTGAGTCTCCCACCTCTGCGTCGGGAGCAGCAGGAGGCGCTCGACGCCTGGCGGGCGGCCGGTGGCCGCGGGCAGGTCGTCATGCCGACCGGCACGGGGAAGACCGAGGTCGCCCTGGCGGCCATGCGGGACACGAGCGTGGCCACGCTCATCGTGGCGCCGGTGCGCGACCTGATGTACCAGTGGCATCGCCGCATCCTCCGCGGCCTTGGGTGTGATGCGGGCATCCTGGGCGACAGCCGGCACAACGTCCGCAACGTGACGGTCACCACCTACGACAGCGCCTACGCCCACATGGGCGAGCTGGGCGCGCGGTTTGGGCTCGTGGTCTTCGACGAGGAGCACCATCTGCCCGGCCCGTGCCGCCGCGAGGCGGCGCTCTTCTGCGCCGCGCCGATGCGGCTGGGCCTGACGGCGACGCCGGAGCGATCGGACGGCCTCGATGCCGACCTGGCGTGGCTCGTCGGCCCCGTCGTCTACCGGCAGGAGATCCCGCACGCCAAGGGGAGGACCCTGGCGGACTACGACGTGGTGCGCATCCCCGTAGCCCTGACCGACGAGGAACAGGCGCGCTACGAGGACTATGGTCGCCTCGTCAGGTCCTTCATCGCCGAACGGCGGAAGGAGAAGCCCGGCTACGGTTGGCGGGACCTCTGCGCGGAATCGGGCAAGGACCCCGAGGCCCGTCGGGCGCAGAGGGCCTACTACGCGAAGAAGTCCGTCGAGGACCGAGCGCAGGAGAAGCTGCGGGTGCTGGAGGACCTCTTCCGGCTGCATGCGGGCGAGCGGGTGATCGTGTTCGCCGGGTCGAACGCGATGGCGCTGGACGTCTCGCGGCGGTTCCTGGTGCCGACGCTGCTCTCGCATTCGCGGAAGCGCGAGCGGCTAGTCGTGCTTGAGGGCTTCGCGGGCGGCCGGTTCCCGGTGCTCGTGGCGAACCAGGTGCTCGACGAAGGGGTGGACGTGCCGGAGGCCAAGGTGGCCGTCGTGATCGGGGGCCAGGCCTCCACGCGGCAGGCCAAGCAGCGCCTCGGCCGCATCCTGCGCCGCACGGGGGCGGCCCGGGCCACGCTCTACGAGGTCGTCTGCCAGGACACGAACGAGGAGGACCGCTCGCGCCGGCGGCGGAGAAGCGATGCTTACGAGCGAACAAGCCATCGTCGCGTATGAGGGAAGCCGCGCGGTCCCCGATCGGCTGACCCGCCGCACCCACGCGCAGTACGAGGGCTACGCGCGGCAGATGCTGCTCGCCTACCGGCAGGGCGCAGGGAAGACCCGCAGGGAGCTCCATCGCTCGGTGGAAGGCATCCTGGCGAACGAGCCGGACTGCGAGACGCGACGGGTGCAGGCCTTCTGCAAGCTCCTCGATGACGCAAGCCAGTTCGACAGCGACCCGACGGGGAGGGCCGCGAAGCTCCGCCTTCAGGTCTTCGAATTCGCAGCCAAGCTCCACCCGCTCGTCGAACGGCGCGACCAGCTCTTCGAGAACACCGAGGCGGAGGCCAAGGCCCGTATCGCCGAGCAGTTGGGCCGGCCCTGGGACGAGATCGAGGGGAGCCTCCACGCGGACGTGCTGGACTTCCAGTGCCTGCGGGCCTTCGAGCCGGGCTATGCGGACGCGGCGGCCCTCCTCGCCCGCTACAACGTGGCACAGGTCCAGGCCTGCCTCTATCGTGCGGAGCAAGTCATCATCACCGCAGGGGCCGACTTCAAGACGCTCCTGCGCTACGCCAAGCTCGCCCAGCTTCTCCACGACCTTCGGCGCCTCGGCCCATCACGCTATCGCATCGAGCTTTCCGGCCCTGCCTCCGTGCTCCGCGAGACCCGGCGGTACGGCGTGAACTTCGCGCGGTTCCTCCCCGCGCTCCTCGCGTGCCGCGAGTGGGCCTTGGAGGCGAGTGTGCGGACGCCGTGGGGCCGTCCCGCGCATCTCGCGCTCACGAGCCGCGACGGACTGCACGGTCACCTTCCGTCGCCGGAGGAGTTCGACTCGACCCTGGAGAAGAGCTTCGCCGCGAAGTTCGGCGAGGAACGGGACGGCTGGCGGCTCCATCGCGAGGCAGAGGTCCTCTTCGAGGGCCAGACGGCGTTCGTGCCCGACTTCGCCTTCCGGCACGAGGACGGCACGACGGTACTCTTCGAGATCGTGGGCTACTGGACGCCCGAGTACCTGGCGAAGAAGCGCGAGACCCTGCGCCTCTTCCGCGACCACCGCATCCTCTTGGCCGTGGCCGAGCGATGTCTGCGGCCCGGAGCCTCTGTCCCGGAGGACGTGATCGTGTACAAGGCAGCCATCCGGCTCGCACCCGTCCTGGCCGCCCTCGAACGGATACGGTCGGCGTGCGGCGCAGCTCCGCCCCCCGGACGCCGTTCCCGTTGACCGACGACCCAGGGATCGATCGGGCGCACGTTCGCGGCCCAGGGAGCCACAGGGGCGGCCCCGTGGCCGACGGGGAGGCGGTCTGGAACGCGCTGCCGAGCCGGTTTTCCGCCCGTCTGCCCGGCCCCTCGCCAAGCTGCCGCTGTTGGGGAGTGTTCTTCTTCGGCGGTAGTGTCGAGGGTGTGTGCGAGGGTGTCGAGTGGGCCGCTCCCGGGGGCGGGACCGCAGGGTCGCGGGGGGCAAGGCGTTACGCAGCGGGCTTCGTGGGGCCCGTGGCAGATCCCTTGGGTTTGGGCGGATGTGTGTCTTCTGTTCCTCCTGGGCAGCTCGGCTGTGGTCCCTCTCTGGCCGAAGAGGCACCGCCCCAGGCAAGAGGGCCGAGGGCGGTGCGGCGAGAGGAGGGCTCAGTGGGGTTCAGCTCGCGGGCGGCGTCTCCTGCGGGGTGGTCTCCTGCGGCTGCGCGGGCTGTCGGCGGCGGCGCTTGGGCAGCGCGTCCTGAGGGAAGGCGAGGGTCTGGACGTGGCCCTGGGCCTGCGCCCACTCGAGGAGCATGCGCAGGACGCGGACGATCTGGTCGATGGTCGGCTTCGCCCGCTCACGCCCGTTGGGCTTCTTGAGCAGGGCGTCGCTCTTCAGGAACCGGCCGACGTCGGCGGGGCGGAGCGCCTTGAGGGCCTTGGCCTCGCCGAAGAAGCCGGCGATGACCTCGAGCGCCCTTCCGTAGGTCTTGACCGTGTGCTCGTTCTTGCCCGCCGCCCGCAGGCGCTCCAGGTACTGCGGCGCGGCGTCCTTCAGGGTCAACTGGCTGGGCATGGCGAACTCCTTTCGATTCGTTGTGCCCTGGCCTTGGGTGTGGCGGGCCGCCCCGTCGGCGGCCGCTGAACCACGCCTGTCGTGAACATAGGGGCATGGGGGCGACGAGAAGTCAAGGCGAATGTGACCGGGTGACAGGGATTCCTCATGGCGCTTGAGCGAGCATGGCAGCGGGAGAGAGGAAGAACACGTCCTGCTGGGTGAAGTCGGGAAGGTCGCGGGCGTCGAAGGTCGAGAGGGTGAACGGGTCGAGGTCGAGCATCCGATGCGGCTGGCGCTCGAGGACGGACCGGAGCATCCAGGCTTCGCTGGAGTAGAAGACGGCCCGCAGCTTGGGCGCGTAGGCGGCGTCGAGAGGCATGTCGCCCTTGAGGAGCCGCAGCCTCCCCGGCTCGTCCCGACGGACCCAGGCGGCCGAGGTCGAGCCCGCGCAGAGCGCGAGCATGGACTTGATGTCCTCGTCGTTCTCCGCCCGGTCCACCATGCGGAAGAGGACCTCGGAGTCCACCTCCGCGGCGCGGGGCAGGCGGAGCTTGCGGAAGAGTTCGTCGGCGTTGAGGATGGTCCCGTTGTGCGTGCCCATGCAGAGCGAGGTCAGTACGGGATGATTGTTCGAGTTCCGCTTCTCACTGCCCTGGGTCCTGAAGCGCGTGTGCCCGAGGATCACGGTCACCGCGTTGTCGGGCCGAAGCGTGTGCCAGTAGTTCTCGGCCTGGATCAGGCCGTTCGCAGCGACCGGGCGCTTGAATACGGCGACGGACCCGTCTTTGCGAAGGACGGCGACGCCCGTGGCATGGTGCCCTCGCTTCTGGTTCAGCAGGAGCAGGCCGGTGAACAGCATCCGGATGGTGACCAGCTCGTCGCGTTTCCGGCGCTTGCGCCCGAGGATGACGCCCGTGAGTCCGCACATGCTACTTCTTCTCCTCTCTGGCGGCGAAGCCGTGGAAGAGTCCGCGCGCGAATTCCGGACGGTGAGTCCTGACCCAGCGCGCTGCTTCCTCGAAGCCGAACTCCTCCGCAAGCTGGGCGACGACGGGCCGGTCGAGCATGTTCGTCAAGCCGGAGCGCCGGACGGCCTCGAGACCGTCGAGCACGGCTTTCGGCACCTTCACCTTCGCCATCTCAATCCTCCTTCTTCTGGTCGAGTCCCAGGTGACCGTCCAGCTCCGCGAGTTCGTCTGGCGTGAGACGCAGCTTGGGGCGCAGGAACTTCCACGCGCCGGGCAAGTCGCCGGCGTTGAGCAGCCGCGCCGTCTCGCGGACCATGTGCTCCACCTGGTCGAGGTCGGCCCCAGAGAGCCGTTGGAGCTTGGCCAGGCCGAGGCGGTCCAGCTCGCGGACGAACGACTCGCACCGGTCGTCGAGTTTCTCGCCGGCCACGGCCAGATCGATGCCCTCGACCTCCTTGACCCGTTCCTGGACGACGGCGACGTAGTGGAGCACGTCCTTGACGTCGCTGAACATCGAGGCGCCCTTCATGGCTCGGACGAGGTCGAGGGGCGTCTCGCCCTCGAAGGCCTCGCCGTCTCGCATCAGCAGCTTCAGCATCCTATGGACCTCCTTGCGGTTCACTCGCCCTTGATGACCTCGACGCGGGGCCGGCCGAACGGGGCGGTGCCCGTGTCCCTGCCGGCCTCGAACAGCATGATCAGGCGGCGCGCTTCCTCCGCGCTGGCGGCATACACGCGCCAAGCCTTCCGAAGCTCCCAGTAGGCCTGCGGGTTGGCCGCCACGTGGTTCGTGAGATGTCGGGGCCGCCGCTCGCGGCCCCAGACGCCCAGGCAGATGCTCTTCATTCCTGGCTGTCTCCTTCGCTCGTCGGTTGGGGGTGTTCTTCTCCGGGCCTCTCGGGCGCGGGCGCCTGCGGCGCCGGCGTGGTAGCTTCAGGGGCTGTCGCGAGGGGCGGCGGGGTCGGCCGGCCGTTCTTCCAGGCCGCGCTGCCGGCAAGGTTGGCCATCAGGTGTTTCCTGCACGTCTTGAACTCGTCGCCGATCAGCCCGATGTGCAAGGCGAAGACACGGAAGTCGTACTTGTCGCTGTGGCCGTTGGCCTTCCGCTGCCGGCTCGAGGCCGCGCGCGCGTTGAGGGCCTTGGCGGCCAGGGCCAGGCAGAACTGGACGTAGGCCTTCACCTTGCCGGCGTGGAGCGTCCCGTCAAAGGCGCGGTTATGCGAAGCTTCGCATAACCGCGCTTATGCGCAGTTGCGAATTATGCGCAGTTGGGCTGGGGCCCCGCAGGTCTGGGGGCGCTCTGGGCTGTTTCGGCTGTTTCTTGCTGCGCATAATTCCGGGCCGCTCCCATGCTGTTCAGAGGGTTTCAAGGAAGGCGAGGACTTCGTCCGTGGGCTTCCAGGTCGTTGGCCCGTTGGGGAAAAGGGCGATGCCTCCTTTGGCGAGGGCCTGGCGCTTCATCTCCAGGTCGGCCTCGACGTATTGGTGCGTGGTGTCGAGGGCCGCGTGCCCAAGCCAGCAGCGGATGACGTTGAGGTCGACGCCGGATTGCAGGAGGTGCATGGCGGTGGTGTGGCGGAGGGTGTGAGGTGTGAGGGGTTTGTGCCTCAACGAAGGGCAGCGTTCCGCCGCCTTTTCCTGGGTTCGGTTCAGGATGTGGGCGACCCCGTTGCGGGTGAGGCGTTCACCACGGCGGTTGGCAAAGACGGGCGCGTCAGGCGACCCCATTATTCCCCGTTCGGTGATGTGGGCGCGGAGGGTTTCGGCGGTGTCGTCCCAAAGGGGGACGACACGCTCCTTGTCGCCTTTGCCCAGGATGCGCACGTGGGGTGGATGATCGAGCCTGAGTTGTTTGACCGTGAGGCCCGTGGCTTCGCTGACTCGCGCGCCGGTGTTGTAGAGGAAGAGGATGAGGGCGGCATGCCGTCTGCCGATGGGAGTGGTGCGCTCGGGTGCGCTGAGCATGGCATCCATCTCCTCGCGGGTGAGGAGGCCGAAGAGGGTGCGGGTGAAGCGCTTCGTGGGGATCTGGAGGACTCGCTGGCATTGTTCGAGCGCCTCCGGGCGGCAGAAGACGGCGTAGCGGAAGAAGGCCCGGATGGCGGCCCGGCGCTGGTTGCGGGTCCGCACGGAGCAGTGGCGCTGAGTCTCCAGATGGTCCAAGAAGGCCAGGATGGCCTCGGCGGTGAGGTCGGCCAGGCGCAGGCGCGTTGGAGGCGTCCCGTTGCGCTCGGCGAGGAAGCGGAGGAGGAGCTTCCAGGTGTCGCGGTAGCTTCTCACCGTGTGGGTGCTGGCGCGGCGTTGTGCGGCCAGGCGCTCGTGGAAGAAGGCTTGAAGGATACGGGACAGCTCATTCGGTGGGTTGGGCATGGGAGTGGCTCCTGTGATTCGTGAATCGTTCGGCGCCCCTGGCGAGGAGTTCGGAGGCGGAGGTCAGGTAGTAGACGGTGTCGTCGAAGTGGGCGTGGCCCATGTGGGTTGCCAGGAGGGGCAGCTTGGCCTGCACGTCCTCGCCGGCGTCGTACCAGGCCAGGACCCGTCGGACAGCGAAGGTGTGGCGCAAGTCGTGCAACCGCGGGCCGCGCCCTTCGGTGTCGCGGATGCCAATGGTGCGCGCGACTTTGAGGAAGAGTGCTTGGATTGTGGTGTAGCCGAGCCGCCGCCTCTTGCGGTTCAGGAAGAAGGCGTGTTGGCCGGGGTCCGGGCAGTGTGCGTCTCGCATCGCACGATGGCGGCGGAGCGCTTCGCATGTGGTGGGGTGAACTGCGACGATCCTGGACTTGCGGAACTTGCTGGTGCGGATGTGAAGCGTCCCCGCTCGCAGGTCGACGTCCTCGAGATCCAGCCAGAGGGCCTCTCTGACTCGCAGGCCGGTGGACGCGAGCAGCCCGAGGACCGTCTGGTATGTGGCGACACGGAACGAATCCATGCCACGCAAGTCGCAGACTGCGTGGAGCAGGCGTCGGAGCTCTTCCTCCGTGTAGATGTGGGCAAGGCAGCGTTCGGGCTTGACCGCGATGGCGTGCGGATCAATGACCTCCGTCTCCGGCTCGAAGGCCGCAAGATAGGTGGCGAAGTCCCGAAGCCACCTGTAGCGCTTGGCGTACTGGATCGTGCGGACGCCAGTTGTTGCGTAGACGTACTCCAGCGCCACGGCCTGCGTCAGCGGGCCGTCGTAACCCTTGCGCAGGCAGAAGGCGTCGAAACTGCGCAGACAGCAGCCCTCGACCCGGAACGAGCGGCCGAGGCCCTGCATGAACGCGATGTACTCATTGATCTTCTCCGCGAAACGGCTGGCGGGCGTGTGCCTGCGGGGGCTCATCGTCCTTCTCCTTCCAGCAAGGGGAAAGGCAGCGGGACCTCGCGGAGCCGCCGGAGGTCCACCTTTGCGTACACCTGGGTCGTCTCGATCTGGCCGTGCCCCAGGATGTCGGCGATCTCCTTCATCGCCACGCCCTCGTTCAACAGGTGGGTGGCCAGGCTATGACGCAGCATGTGCGAACCCTTCTTCGGCGCGTCAATCCCCGCCTGGAGCACGTACTTCCTCACGATCCAGCTCACGGAGGTGGACCCCATCGGATGCAGCGGGGCCCGGCTGCTGACGAAGACCTCGCGATAGTCCAGGCGGGGCCGCCCGTTCTGGATGTAATCGCAGAGGGCCTCAGCGACCTCCGAGGGCACAGGGAGGACTCGTTCCCGACGCGACTTGGCCGCCGGCACCTTGAGGCTGCCCCCGCGCCAATCCAGGTGGTCAAGGCACAGTGCCGCCACCTCTCCCGCCCGCAGGCCCAGGATGCCGAGCAGCATCAGGACCGCCCGGTCCCGCTTGCCCGTCGGCGTGCTGCGGTCGGGCGCCTCGATCAATTGGCGCACCTCCTCGAAGGGGATGTTCTTGGGGATATCTGCCAGCTTCCACTGGATCACGCTGGGCACGCTTCGGCTCAGGTCCTCGCTCAGGACCCGCTCCCAGCACAAGAAGCGCAAGAACACGCGGACCGTGCTGGTGACGGACGCCTTCCAGTCTACGGAGTGATGGGCGGCGGCCACCGCGGCCGCGTACGCCAGCACATCTCCCCGGGTCAGCTCCGACAGCCGCAGCCCGCCGCATTGCTGCTCCCGTGCCTCCAGGAACCGCTTCACGACCCGCATGTGCAAGTCGCACGACTTCGCCGAAAGCCCGCGGAGCTTGATCAGATAATCCCGGTAACGCAGAAGCACCCCGGCGACGGAATCCGCAGAGACCCCCACCGGCTCCGGGCCACGAAGAACCCCTTGCGCCTGGAGGTACTGGAGCATGTGCTCTACCGCCGCAGGCTCATTGCGAAACAGCCCGAAGTTGGGACGCTCGCACGCACAGTTCGGCAGGTGGTCCTTCAAGAACCCTTGCACGTGGTCCGAGGTAATCTCGCCCGCATCACACACACCGCGCCACAGAAGATAGTGGCTGAAGTGAGCCGCACCGCGCAGCAGCGACCGCGCCGAGTGGCGCCTGTAGCCCTGCGCCTCAAGCCGAGCCGCCAGGCCGTCCAGATGGACGCCCAACGGCCCGGCCCGCAGCCGCCTGAGGCACTGCGGACCCATGAAATACCGCTCCAGCATGGCTCGCCTCCTAACCAGGGGACACCCCGGCCCAAGGCGAAGACCATGCCGGAATTATGCGAAGTACTCACACGCCAAAAGCGGAAACCGGCCCCACAGAGCCGCGCGCCGCCGCCCAACTGCGCATAATTCGCAACTGCGCATAAGCGCGGATCTCGACCGTCCCAGAGTGCCAGTAAGAGTTCAGGTTGAGGATTCTGTAGCGACTGGGATCATAATGGGCCGGGTTGGTGTTCCTGTAGCCATACCAGAGGCGGTTTAGCTGCTCGCAGGTCCTGGGCCTGTGGCGCTCTATGCCCCGGATGAACTCCTCGCGCATCGGGCGGCAGTAGCGCTGGAGCCGCTCGCGGCTCACGCCGAGCGCACGGATGATCAGTTCCTCATACTTGTAGAAGGTCTTGGCGAGGTTAGCGAGGGAGCGAGCGTTGAAGGGCGCACCCTCCACATGGACGTGGACGGCACATTCCGACGTTGCCCTCGCCCCGGCGAGCTTCCGCACGGCGCGGATGACGTTCTGAAACTCGGGGAGGTCTCCATACCTGAGGATGGGAGTGACGACCTCGGCGCGGAGGTGCGACGGCACGGAGGTCAGCGAGGCGTCGTGGACGACCTTCCAGACCCGGCCTCTCGCATCAACGACCTCCCAGGGGTCGTAGGAAGTGGGGTAGCCGACGTGGCGGACGGCGCCTCCGACGACGGTGCGGATGGCCTCGGCCACAGTCTGGCGCGTCTTCCCGACTGTCTCTATCTCAACTCCGAAGCGAAGCTCCCGCATGTCCATCGCTTGCTCCTCAGGGGTCCAGGCCCAGGTCGAGAGATGCCCACTCGTGGCCGCAACCCAGGCAGCGGCGGTGGGCGTGGTAGCTGGCCTCAAAGGGGAGAGGGGGCTTGCGGAGCTTGAGCCCCTCGCACCTGGGCTGGGCCGTGCAACCTACGTCGCGGTCGCACAGCCACATCTCGACCCTCTTGCCGCCGCACTTTGGGCAGGTGGCGATCATCTCTAACTCCTTTGCTGGCAACCACTTGCACTGACCATATAGGCATAGTGTTCGGCATTAGTCAAGGCCAAGATTGACGGAAGTGCTTGCCCAGCAAGGATTTGCAGCGGCGTAAGCCCTGGGGACTTCGCAAGATGGGGCGAGGGCGCGAGCGGACGGGAAGATTCTGGCGCGGGCCGCCGGCGGGTGGGAGTGTGCGGTGAGCGCCGGCGCGCGCACCGCTAGCTCGGACTGGGTGGGAACGGCCTGTCAGGCAGAGGGGTCAGCAGCGGCCGGGCCTCGCTCGAAGGCATTGGCCGGCCTTCGCAGGATGATGCGTGCCGCGCTGCAGTGTGGAGATCTGGTCTCCCGCCGGACCGAACTCACTTCTGCCCGAACAGCCAGTCCTTGAGCACAGCGGCCAGGAACGCGATGCCGGCGGCCACGAGTGACCAGATCGTCTTGAGGCGGGTGATGGCCTGGGAGTGCTCGTCCACCTTGGCCTGGAGGGCGAGGAGGCGGTCGATCTTCTCGTTGATGGCTTGGAGGGAGGCTCGCATCTCGCCGCGGAGTTCGGCGACCTCGAGGAGGTTCTGGACGATCTCTACGTCGAGTGCCTTGCGGAGGCCGTTATCGGAGGGCGGCTTCTTCGGCTCGGTCATCGGAGTGCTCCCGCGATGAGGAGTCCAACAAGAAGCCCCACAAGCGCCCCCGACAGGAACCCCTTCACCCGGCTCCTGTCATGCGTCCAGCGCATCCACGTCGCCCACATCTTTTGCCTCCTTCCGCCGTGTGCCCGGAATCAGAGCTTCACCAGGGCGATGAGTTCCAGCATGGTGTTGGCTCCCTTGGCGAAGTCGGGGATGTTGCGGACCTCGTAGAGGTAGCCGGGGGCGAGGACTTCGCCGTCGGGGTTTTTGGTGGGGTGGTAGATGCCGTTCCTGGCGACCGGGCCGCTGACGCCTTCGATGTAGGCCACATTCCCGCCGAAGAAGCCGACCTCCTTGATCGTGGTGTCGGCGGCCTCGTGGTCGGCGAAGCGGAAGAAGACCCCGATGACGTCGGTCTCGTCGGTTGTCTCGGCGTAGGTCACGCCATCCACGGTGATCGTGCCATTGCGGTCCTCGACCAGGAACGAGGACTTGTAGGCCGCCTTTCGGATGAGCTCGCTCTTGAGGAGCGTCTGGTCGGGCGTGGGGGCGGGAGGGTTCAGCGGGTCGGTGAATGTGTCATCCCCGGCGCCCAGGGCGCAGTGGGTGATGCCCTCCACGGTCTCGCCACGGAGGAGTTTGGCCGTGAGCACCTTGCCGCTGTTTGTGATGAGAGCATTGTCGGGCATGGTTCAAGAGTCCTTTCTATGGGCTGGGGATGGCGGTGATGGCACAGAATCCCACGGCTGACGCGGTGCCGGTCGCGGCGAGGATCGCAGTCCTCGCCATTCGGGTCTGCGGGGCTTCGGCAGTGCCGTGGCAGATGCGGACACAGTGGAAGACCCACTTCGTGCCTGCGGGGTGGATTTCCTCGAGGAGGTCGGCGAGCCAGAGGGGAGGCTCGTCAACGCGGATCGTGTAGCAGCCCTCCCAGGGGTGGTTTTCGAATACCTCGCCCTGCACCCCGCTCTCCTGGAGGATGCGGTCAAGGGAGTATCGCGTCCCCTTGCGGCGGTAGAACTCGATGCGGAACTTGATGAGCTGGCGCTGGACGTCTGGGTCTCGGAGGCGGTTGTATGGATAGCCGACGAGGGCGCCGAGGAAGGGGAGGAACTCTGCCGGGGCGCGGTCGAGGTCCCAGAGGACGGGGAACTCATCGATCTTCGCCTTGAGCCAGTCGAGCGTGGGTGCGAAGACGCGGAGGAAGTCGCGCAGGTCGCCGTTGTCTTCGAGGCGATAGACCTGGGGCAGAAGCTGCATGAGCCGGTCTTCGAAGTATCCCATCGTCACTCCGTCACGTAGAGCGCGGTGATATTGGTAGTGCCCTCTATTGCGAGCTCGCCGGCCTTGATGGAGATGTCGCGCGTGGGCTGGCGCATCACCACGTGGCTCACCCCCTCGACGCCATCGATCAGGGCGACGAGGTCGGAGAAGTAGATGTCCTGGCCGAATCGCAGATTGTCGAAGGCCAGGTGCTCGCTGACCCTCCCCAGGACGATGTCGAGGACCTGGAACCGGTCGTAGTTGCGGTAGACGTAGACCTCGGCCTCGATGTTGACTGGGACGTAGACAGGGTCTTTCACGTGGACGGTCACAGTGAGCAGCTTCCGCTCGTTGAGGAAGGCGAGGACCTGGTTCTTGAGTAGCTGCGACGGCAGGCCGCCGCCATCGGGTGCGATGACGACGCAGACGTGGTAGTAGCCCATGTTCAGGCAGTCGTTCACATCGAGGACCTGGGCCTTGGCCACGCCTGGGAAGCCTTCGGCCAGGGCAATGTAGTCGGCCTTCGTCACGGCGCGCCAGAGGGAGGCGAGTTCGGCCGGCGCCTGCTTGCGGGCGTGGTCGAGGGATTCGCGGGCATTGCCGTTGGAGGCGACCTGGATGTTGGTCACGGTGAGCTTCACCTGCGCGCCCTGGAAGTAGACGGGGTCGAGGAGCGAGTTCACGAGGCGCTTGCCGATGTTGCCGCCGGCGCCGAGGGTCTTGAGGTACTTCACCGCGACCGCCTGCCCAGAGGGTGGGAGGAGGCCGTAGCGCCCGTCGCCGAACGTGATGGAGGTGTTGTCCAGGGCATCGGTCGTGAGGATGTAGTGGGCGTCGGCGGGCGTGCTCTCGTAGAAGGTCCGCACCTCGGTCCACTTCA
>Ga0209407_1003901_pt1 | contig 12557 bp, 5 predicted proteins | sample AD_JPNHG3_MetaG_FD_184410 | JGI IMG/M metagenome (GOLD analysis project Ga0209407, IMG submission 184410) | Active sludge microbial communities of municipal wastewater-treating anaerobic digesters from Japan - AD_JPNHG3_MetaG (SPAdes) (version 2) | ecosystem: Engineered > Bioreactor > Anaerobic >... | reverse complement strand
GATTACTGCTGAAATCCCCTTTTTCCCGGCATTCATACCCACGGCTGATCTCCTTATCTGCTGTTTCGTAATAGATTACCAGTTTTCCGCCAGAATGCTGAAATCATTCAGGTCAACGGTTCCGCTCATGTCCAAATCCAGCAGGCAGCACCACTGATTGCTGCTGGAGCAATCTTTTTCCAGCCAGCCCGCCGTCAATTCAATCAAATCAAGCAGGCCGATGCGTTGGTCGCGGTTGATATCCGGCCCAGGCGTAAGCGTCGGTGCGGAATCGCCCAAATCCACAACTCGAAGATTGCGAATCTTGCCGTCAAAGTAGAAATACTCGCCGTTGTCGTTCATGGCAAATCCAATTCGGTAATTTTTAGCCGCCAGCGCATCCGGATTAGCCGAATACGCACGGTTTGCGCGCAATATTCCATTGACATAAAACCACGCATGAGAACCGTCAAAATCCAGCCGAACCGTCTGCCATTGGTTTAGCGAAACCGGCACTTGCGTATTCCAGAGTCCTGCCCCGTCCAGGCAAACATAGAATAGCCCGTTGTTAAGGCCTATCCCGCTGCCATGCCGGCTGGAGCGTTCGTCATTGGAGTCAAAAATGCCTTCATAATAGGGTACGCTATCCGAACTGCGGGGGTAGATTTCCGCCAGCAGGCGGCGTTTCAGGCCGTTTCGCACCCCCGATTCCACTTTGGTCGCAGCCCCGTCGAAATCCATTTCACTGTCAAAAAACATCGCTGCCAGCCATCGGCCGCTGCGCCGGATTTCATTGGCAATCTCCGCCGCCGTCAGCGCTGTATTGTAAAAGCGGATGTCATCTGCCAGACCGCGATACAGCTCGCCGGCCCAGTTGCGTCCGACATAAAAGGCCTCAACAGCAGTGTAGTTGTTCGGACCTAACACCTGTTCGCTCACCAGATTGCTGACAGTTTGGTCCTCTGCCTGTCCGTTTACGTAGAGAATGCATTCGCTGCCGCTGAGGGTTACCGCCAGCGATGTCCACGAACCTGCCGGTATCTCAGAAAGGGACGTCAATACCGCCGTTGCTGTGCCGGTGGTAATGGTAAATTCCGCCTTGGCCTGGCTGTTGAGCCGCAATTCCAGAAACTTGCTTTCCGAAGCCCCCATAAACACCAGCGGCTGATTGCGGTTGTCGGCCGGACAAATCCGCAGCCCGAAACTGCCTTCAACCGCATCACAAACGCTGCGGTTAAGAACGATATATTGGTTAGCGCCGTTAAGGCGCAGAACCGCACTGTTGGAAGCCGTATCATAGACCCGCAGAGGACGTCCTCTCAGCAGGGCCGGCTGGGCGCCGAATTCGTCCCGGCAGACCTCGCCTTCCGATTCTTCGATTCGGTACGAGGCCGTCAGACCCCGCGGTTTTCGCAATGTATTCCACCAGTAATCCTGGTACCAGTCGCCCCAGGGCACATGACTGAAATGAACCCCATCCGACAGCGTCCCCCCTGAATAATCATAAGCGGCGATACCCGTGCCGGAAATAGTGCCGCCGGAGATGGTACTGCACCCCTGAACAATCGCATAATCACTAACGATGGCGCCGTCGTACACGCCTGCATATCCCTCCACACGTGCCTTGCCTCTTACTGTCGAATTGGAAACAATCGCCCGGTCCCGAATACGGGCGTTGTCCCGGATGACAGACCCGCCCATAATCAGGGAATGACCGGAAACAATGGCCGAATTCTGGACGGTCGCCGAATCCGTCACGACGGCAAAGTTTTCTATCCGTGCCGTATTCAGAACCCGTGCTGTTCCCAGCACGCGTGCATTAGGTCCGACATAAGCCGTTGAGGAAACAGATGCTGTCTTGGCGACAAATCCGCCGCCGTTGCTGTGGGCAGCACCTGCCGGAATGGCTGAAGAATACCGCCGCTCCGCCAGTGCTGGTACAGCCCCTTCCAGATAAACTTCATAACCATACCGCAGTCGGTCGGGATGCTTATCAATCGGCAGGGCATTATCAGTCCATTCCAGATTGAGTTTGGTGTCTGTCGGCGTTGCCGTTACAATTAAAAACAGTTTGGTCTCGCCGGGCTCCAGTTGGAAAACCTCCGGCCCGGGCCTGAACACGTCGCTGTAGCGGACATTGCGCCAGTTCTCGTCTGCTGCCGCCAGCGACCAGCGCCAGTCTTCCGTTGAACCGGCTGCATCCAAGCCGCGAACAGCCGCGTGAATCTCGCTGGATTGCGGCGTCAGAAGGTGCAGCATATACGCAAACCGCTCAGGCGCCCGTTCAAAGGGAACCCGATACCACCCCGGCGCATCCTGACAGGGTATCAGATGAGAGCCGATTTTGTACTTGAACAGGGCTTCTTTTTGCTCGCCGTTCCAGAAAATTCCCTGCATGATTTGGCCGTCGCTGAAATCCAGAAACGGCCAATGCCGCAACCCGCCGGCTATAAAGGACCCTATATCACTGCCGGCCGGAAGCAGCCCGGCCAGTTTGTTATAAATAGTCTGACCCGCGGAACCTTTTTTCCAGACGTCGGCCGCAGCATCCGGCAAACCCGCCTCGGCCCCGAAATCCCGAAGAACATGATGAATCCGGTAATCCTGATAAATCAGCGAGCCGTGATCCTGTCGAAAATTAGTAACATCAAAAATGCGGTCGCTTAGGGTATCTCCCAGCGACACGAGCATTTCAGCATAGTGCACATTGCGGTTGTGCCGAAGAAAGTTGGCGTGGGATTCCCAGTGGCCGCCGTCCAGATTGCCCAGTTGGTGCCCCTGAACATAATGGCCGAACTCATGCGGCACCGGATTGCCCCAGCCCTCATCCAGCAGCCCGGAACCGTTGATGCCGATATGCATAAAGCCGTTCCACCCCCCGCACCAGAAACCATCATACCAGGTGATATGATTGATTTTGTACCGATTTCCGTTCCGCCGCCGCAGTTCAAAACTTTCGAAGGGCTCGTCATAGTGAAGGTTTTTGCAATAGACCTGATAGGATTCTTCAATCATCCGCAGCGCCCGCCGTCCCATCTGCTCAGGATTGAAGGACGCATACCGCTGGTAGCTTTGCGGCGACCACCAGAACACGGCATGCTTGGATTCCATTGACTGAAGGTTTGAAAAACTTTCGCCGCTGTAGATATTCAAATCAGTATTCACCAGCAGAACATCGCCGGCCAAATCCCCCACCTCGATATAATCCAGCTGAAAGCTTTGGCCGTCACCGCCGCTTGTGCCCAGCGGATAAATCCGCAAATCAGTCAGCCGATCCCGCCACCACACGGCCGGCCCCAAATCCAGCCGATAAGTATGCCACTGTCCGTCTGTCGGAATGACGTCAGCCGGAATGACAAGATTGCGCGTAGAGCCGGTATTGATGAGAGGGGCATTGGTATGACCGTAATAAAGAATAATATCATCGCGTCTGCCTTCCGGCAGTTTCAGACGAAATTGGAGGTAATCAAAATAGCCGAAATCCAAATCCGGCCCATTGGCAACAGCAGTCCGCTCAAGATAAGGTTTGTCGGCGGAGGCGGTTGCACATAAAATTCCTTCCTCTATATTTACATCAGTCAGCCCCGATACCGTCCAGCCGTCCAGGGAGCCGTCTGTATCCCATGCTCCCAGCATAAATGCCGGCCCCTCACCGGAACCGGAAGAATGATCAACGAGTCTTGTCTCTGGTTCCAGCGTCAGAGCAGGATAAGTCCACGCCGATGGTTCCTCCTCCTCCGGTTCCGTAACCGTCAGAGAAAACTGGTCAAACGCCGCATATCCCAGGTCAGTCGAAAAGGTGCATTGAAAAAGCCCGACCTGAAGCGGAACATCCCGCAAATCCGGACGGCGGATGGGAGAGCAGGACATCTCTGTCCAATTTGTACCGTCTGCACTCCAGCGAAAATGGAACACCGCCTCTTTCTTTTCCAGCTGCAGCCATAGCCCTGCATTCCACGCCAGCCCGTTATGGCACAATTCCTCCCTCGCCCCATCATTGGCCATGCGGACAAAATTCCCGCAGTTCCAGATTGGAAAATAATCTATGCTGACCCAATCCTCACCGCTTCCGGCCAAATCGGGATTCAGAGGCGCACGAGCCATAATGCCGCAAGTATTGTGATAGACATTCTGATAAGCAGTCACTTTAACGGAGGCGATAAAATTACCTGTAACCGTTTTATAAAGAAACGGCCCCAGGGGGTTCCACGGCGGCCCGTAATAGGCATTTGCCGAAGCCATATACAATTGCCCTGGCCGGCTGCTCGAGGCGTTCAGAGCGCTGACCGTCTGTCCGGCCTCCAGACCGATGAAGCCATCCCAGATAGTACCGCTGACTCCCTCGGTCAGATAATTCCGCGATGTGTCGAACAGATCCGTATAAACGTCGGCACTTGCCGTTTGGCACAGCCCGAATACAGCAAAAATACCAATCAGTTGCCTTGCTCGGATAAGATTCATTCAGACCCCCTGTTTGAAAGAAAAAGGCCGGGAGCAGGCCGCTCCCGGCCGGCAAAATCGATTAACTTTAACGGTTTAGCGCAAATCCACACACCCCGCATCATACGGATGGGTACAGTCAAGCCATGCGGATGCCAGTTCACTCAAATCCAGAAGGTCAACAAGACAATCCCTGTTAAAATCGGCCCATAGATACTCCCAGGCACCGCATTCATTTTCCAGAATGCTCACCTCCACTGTCAGCGGTCCTAAGGCATCATATTCCCCGCCGTTGGAGGCCGTCAGCGTCAGGATTGCCGTATGAGGATCTGTTTCAAGAACGGTATCATCTATGGCCGTTACGGTTACTGTCTGCGGTATCTTCCAGTCTTCAGCAGTAAAAATCAGCTGTTCCGGCTCGACAGTTACTTGGCCCTCGCCATCGGCAATGTTTACGATTACCGGAGCAGCCAGCGGCGGAATCTTCAGCCGTACGGTAAATGTGCCAGCCGCGCCGCCTTCCGCTGCTTGAACCCCATCACCGCTGTCCACCAGCAGCCCGGGCGTTTCCATGATGTGAATCAGGACGCTGGAGCTGATCAGCACGCCGTTCCAGTTCGGATCGGCACTGGCGACCTTCGCGGTCAGCGTCAGGTACTGGTCCGACTCAGGAACCGTATCTGCAGCCGCCGTAATCTGAATCAGATGGGGCTGAGCATACGCGGCTGCCGGAATGGAAAGGGTATAGGGTTCTCCCGCCGAAGCGGTCCCGATCATAATATCGTTGGGCTCGGAATTCGGGTCCGCACCTGCCGCCGCAACAGCACTGAATGTTACATCAATATCAGCTGTCGGTGCAGAAACACCTTCCGTATCAAACTGGAACTGCACGAGACCGCTGTCGGCCTCGCACTCTGTCAAATGCAGTGTTCCGCTCAGAGAGCCGCGCGTTTTTTTCAGGGAGAAATAGTCGTATTCGACAAACCCCAGCGCTTCACTGAATGTGCATTGATACAGACCCACCTGAAGGGTCGGCACATTCATATCCTCGCGAATCAGCGGATTGGCCGAAGGGAACGGCTCCCACCTGACGCCGTTAACACTGTGGTAGCAGTAGAACGCTGCCCCTTGCCGGACGACCTTCAGGTAGCGGCTGCCTTCCCAGCCCGTTCCCATCACATCGGTTTCGGTGCGAGCACCGTTGTCATTGTACCAGAGGATATTTCCGCAACTCCAGATCGGGAAGTACGTGGCCTGGATATTATCCTCGCCGGCCCCGCCTGCAGCCGTATCCGCCAGACGCACCATAATGCCGCCGGCATTGTGAAGCACGCCGTCCTGCGCCGCAATGCTGTTGGCATATTCGGAAATATAAGTTTCCACTTCAAAATCACCGGTAACATTGATATACAGGAAAGGCCCGGAGGTATCGTTGCCGCTCCAGTAGGAATTGGCGGATGCCAGACGCAGCACCCCGCTGGTTGTTATCGATGCGGTAGCATCGGTCGTGTTGCCGCCTGTATCCATCAGCCCGCTCCACATCGAACTCGGACCCTGGGTATAGTCCCACGGACAGTCAAAGGTGTCCGCAAAAGCACCATTAGTCAGCGGCGGCGGTGGGCACGGAAGATAGTCGTTATCAATCACTGCAATCGCCAGTCCGGCTGTCGGAGTCAGGACCCTGTCAAGGTAATCCGGGTCGCCGGCGGTTATCACTGCTCTAATAAGAACAGAATGCTTGCCTTCAAAAACATTGTCATCTTCGGCGACAATCGGAACCGGCACAGGCGTGCTGTAGGCGGCCGCAGGAATCCTCACCACATAGGGCTGGCCGACCTCAGAAGTCCCCAATTGAGCATCCGCGTAGGTGCCGGCAAAACTCAGCGTTACCTCCAGGTCCTCCGTCGGACCCTTGCCGGTTATCGGATTCATATAAATCTGCACAGTAATCTGAGCCGGCTCGCCGCCCTCTGTAATCGATGAACTGCTCGAACTTAAAGAGCCGGCCTCAAAAACACCCCCGATTTGCTGGATTTGCGCTTTGGTCAGCGCCGTGTCATACATTTGTATAGAGGCAATCGAGCCGGTAAACGGGTGCGTTCCATATACATTCGGCATAGCGCGGGCAATGCGCATCAGCTGCCCTGCATTGATGTTCAGCGAGCGGGCGGCCACGGTGTCACTGATTCCGTTGACATACAGTCTTACATTGACCCCGTCATAGGTTGCCGCCAGATGCACCCACTGGCCGGTTGGCGGAGCATTGGTATAGAACACATCATTCCAGAACGTCAGAGCACGAGTCCCGAAATTAAAGTGAGCAGTCCCGCCGCCGCGATCGGCCCATTGAAACAGGCAGTCCTCCCCCGTCGTGGACGGCGCATACGCCCACACCAGAATCGACCACGGATGGGCACCCGTCAGGTTCGCCGGAGCAGGAATATCCGACTCCATCCATGCTCCGTTGGCAAAGGTAACCGCCTTGCGCCCTGCAACGGTTTCTACAACGGCGTTGGGATCAACCACATCATCATCAGGCATGTCGGCAATGGTAAAAATGCCTCCGGCGGCTCCGGCGTTGGCCCAGCGGGTCAGCTGCCCTTCGGGGAGGTCGGATGCGTCCAGATGAATCAGAAGCGCTGCCGGAGCCCCAGCGATTAGGAACAGCGCCAGCAGCAAACTTGTAACAATCACTGTCTTTTTCATAATTTGAATCTCCCATATTGAGGTTCATCACTTTGCTTGCATATTCCTCTCGCAGCCCGGCCGGTTTACCGGCTGTCAACGCACCCTTCCATATACGGCAGCGTGCACAAACTCCACTCGGCGGCAAATTCTGCAAGATCGCTCAAATCCACACTGCAATCCTGATTGGAATCAAACGCCGAATAGCCCCACGCACCGCATTCATTTTCCCGAATGGTTACAGAGAGTGCCTGAACACTGACATCCTCATAGGCCGGGGCCGTCGTACTGACGACAAATGTGATGGTTCCGGTATGGGGATCTGTTTCCAGAACCGCATCATCAACGGCTTTCACTGTGACGATCTGCGGCACTGCATAGTTATCTGTTGTAAATGTCAGCGAGGTTGGATACACCGTGATTTGGCCGTCGGTCTCGATAAACAGCGTTACATCCGCTGCCGGCGGCTGACTGAGTGTTACGCTGAAACTGTCGGTCAGCGTGCCGTCTTCATCCGTCACAAGCCCGTCCCCCTCGTCTATCAGCACAGCCCCCTTTTCATTATCAATCACCGTTACCAGCACCCATTGTCCCAACTGCCGGTTATAATTGGCGTCCGCACTGTAGGTCAGAACCTTCAAGCCGATATATTCGAGCCCTTCCGAAAAAAGGTCTTCTGTGGCCTGAACAGTAAATGTCTGCTGGGTTGTTCCGACGGGAAATGTCAGCGTCAGCGGCAAGCCCGGTTTTTCAGCACCCGCCAGCAGAATGTCGTTGGGGTCATTATCATCCGCTGTATAAAGGTAAGGAATGGCATAAGGAATAATCTTGACCTGAACCTCTTCTGTGGGAGTCGGGCCGGTCAGCGTAACGGTCAGCGTGGCGCTTGTCTGGCCTTCTTCATAGACAGTCGCCTTGCCGGAAACCTGGGCGACTACTTTGCCGGCATAGAAAAAGTCAAAATCGGTCCAGCCGACGTTGGATGAAAACATAGCATGAAACAGCCCGACCTGAACGGTTTCAGGCATGTCGGCGCGGGTCCAGCCGGCCATCATCGGAACCCGTCCAGCCGACGTTGGATGAAAACATAGCATGAAACAGCCCGACCTGAACGGTTTCAGGCATGTCGGCGCGGGTCCAGCCGGCCATCATCGGAACCCAGTTTACACCGTCCTGGCTGACTGACGGACGAAAAACATTTCCGACCCGTTCCATCTTCATAAAGCAGTAGCGGTCCACATTCAGGCCCGTTGCTCCATCCTCGCCGGTGCGATAGTGGTCAACAACATTCCAGGTAATATGTCCGGTCCACCTGGAGAAAAAGGCACTCTGAACCATATTCTCGCCTTCCGAATTATCCGGATTACGGGCAACCAGACCCGCCGCCTGATGATCAAGAGCATAGTCGTTAATGCCGGCAAAACGGGTAATAGCCGTAAAGTCGCCGGTCTGTCTGGACAGAAGCATCGGAGATACATCATCGTTGCCGTCGCCGTTCATGTCCCAATTTCCTCCCCATTCGCCGGCTGTTGTGTTGGCCGACTGCATGCGCACTTTGCCGGAAAAACTTTCAATCTGAAGGGAGGACCCGCCGGAGGTATAAACCGCATCCCAATCTGTGCCGGCAACTCCCTCCGTCAGAAAATTGCGGGCCGTGTCAAAATCATCGATCAGAGCCCATGCCGGTGCGGCACAGATTACACTCAGCACGATAAAAGATAGTCTTTTTTTCATCATTGGTACTCCTATAAAAACATTTTTTCCCTTGTTTCGGATGCTGTGATAAAACTGCTGCTTCAGCCGCTATCTAAACTGACTCTCAATCATAGACCGACCTCCTTTCTGATGTTTCAATCCGGCGGCTGTATCCAGTCGCTTCTTCTCATCTCCGCCTTTCTTGGGATTATCTGATATGCCTCTTCCAAACAATTGGCATCGCACCATGGTTGGTACCATAAACTAAGTGCTCGAATCCGTTTATAGTCTCCTGGAACAGGAATGGTCATAGTGGGCTCATCGGAAGTGCAAAAACAAGAAATGCTGAAAAAACCCGCTCTCCAGCCGACGGTTCTCAGCGGCAGGCGGAATCGGCCGGAATAAACTGCCCATTCCTTAAATGCTTCTTGGGGCCGAGGAGAAAACAAACTCCTCCTCTGATGGTTCCGCACATTCGGAACTATCCCTCGCCGCGTCCTCATTTCATCGCCCCGGCCTGCCGAAGTTATCGATTAACCAAGCGGCGTATCGCCCCCTCTCGATGCTGCCGCGTACGGGAAAAACACAAGTGATTGCGAAAAAAAGGAATCTATTGGTCGATAATGGGCTGCTGCATTTTGAAAATGTAAATCGGGAGAAGTTAGAAAACTCTGATAGAAGAGAGGAATAAAAGACAAGTCGCTTCCTGTGGTATAGTCGTATTTCATTTACAGACCTCGCCCATTCCTATACGGTTTTTCATTGTAGCAAACTTCAGCCGGTGATGTCAAAGGATTATATTCTTTTTGTCTTTGGGACTGCTCATCCGCCGCGAAGTTTTGGTGCCGATTTTATCCTTGACAAATACAAATGAACGGGGTATACGTTTGCCGGATAAAGAGTTAGGCATTTTAGGGCGGTTAGCTCAGCTGGCTAGAGCACCAGCTCGACACGCTGGGGGTCACAGGTTCAAGTCCTGTACCGCCCATTTGAAAAAACCTCATTTCCAACTTAGGAAATGGGGTTTTTTCTTTCCCTTCGGCGGACAGAGTGTTAGAATTACCCCCTATATGTTCAAAGCAGACAGTCCTATCCTTCAAATTTGGGAGGCAGACAGATGGCAAAACGCAGACTTTTGCTCGCGGGAACTCTTAGTGCAATTCTGGCCTTGTTATGTCTTGATACGGCGGTTTGGGCTCAGCAGGACGAGCCGATGAATCCTTCTCCAACGCCGGCCAAACTCAAAGCCCTCATTCTCGACGGCCAGATGGTTTTTGCCGGCCACAAATGGCAGGAAACCACCCCCGCCATGAAAACTATCCTCGAATCTTCCGGACGATTTGTCGTCGATGTCTTTACCTTTCCCCCCAAAGGCCGGCCCAACGATGATTTCTGCCCCGCCTTTGCTGATTATCAGGTCATCATAATGAATTATGAAGGCGACCCCTGGCCCGAAAAAACCCGCCGCGACTTTGTCAACTTCATCCAGCAGGGCGGCGGCCTGGTGGTGGTGCATGCAGCCGACAACGCCTTTCCCGACTGGCCTGAATGGAATGAAATGATCGGGTTGGGCGGCTGGGGCGGACGCGATGAAAAGGCCGGCCCGATGGTGTGGTGGGAAAACGGCAAACTGGTTTATGATGACTCCCCAGGCCCGGCGGGCTATCACGGCGAAAAGGCCGACTGGCTGGTGACCATCCGCAGCCCCAATCATCCTATTACCGCAGGCCTTCCGCGGACGCGATGAAAAGGCCGGCCCGATGGTGTGGTGGGAAAACGGCAAACTGGTTTACGATGACTCCCCAGGCCCGGCGGGCTATCACGGCGAAAAGGCCGACTGGCTGGTGACCATCCGCAGCCCCAATCATCCTATTACCGCAGGCCTTCCCGAAAAGTGGCTTCATTGCTGCGACGAACTCTACAGCAAACTGCGCGGACCCGCTGTCAACCTGAACGTGCTGGCCACCGGCTGGCAAAGCCCTCAGCAGCGCGGCACCGGACGCGATGAACTTTGTCTGTTTACCATCACCTACGGCAAAGGACGAATCTTCCATACCACCCTCGGCCATGATGTTGCTTCGATGAGCTGTGTCGGCTTTATTGTCACATTCCAGCGCGGTGCCGAATGGGCCGCCTGCGGCTCTGTCGCCAACACCGGCGTGCCTGAGGATTTCCCCACCCCTGACCAAACACGCATCCGAAAACTGATTCCCGCCCTGTAGCCGTTGTACCCCGCAGGGGTTATCGGACGCAGTTGCGATAGTTATCGGACACTGCAAAAAAACTGCCCAGGGAATTAATGTTTCTGACCGCCGAACGGCGAAAGATACAATAATATCAAGATTGTATCAAACATCGCCGTTTGAGTTATCGGACGAGCGCCAAAATGGATTTTGTGTGAGGGCATGCGGATGGATACCAAAGAAATTATGAGCCGAAAAAGCCGCCTCAGTCAGGCAATGGATTGGATGAGCGAACCTGCCCACTCCTCGGCGGAACAAACTGCCGAAGCATCCGATCGCATTGCTCTGCTCGAAGAGCAGCTCCAGCAGGCGCAGCAGAGGGCGGCCAGACTCGAACTTCAGAAAGAGAACTTGTCGCAGACCTGTGTCTCTCAGGATGCCTATATTGCCCAGTTGGCCCGCGAGTTTGAAATGCTTCAGGCCGACAAGTCCCGCCAGGCCGAGGAGATTGAAAACCTGCGGGCTCGTCAGGCAGACTCCATGCAGACGCATCAAACCGTTGAGCAGCTTAGCCGGCAGCTCGAGGAGGCCCGGGCTCAGATCTTTCATCTCAAAGAAGCCGCCCAGATTCACCAGCTCGAGGCCGACCGCAAGCAGGATGCCATGGATGCAGCCCTGCGCGAAAAGCAGGCCGTTCTTGAAGAAAAGCAGGCGGCGATGGCTCGCCTCGAGGCCCGCCTCGAAGAACTGCTCGGTCATCATCAGGACCAGACCGGCCAACTCGAACACTTCCAGCAGACCTGCCGGCAGCTCGAGGAGGAAAATCAAACCCTCCGCGAACATCTGGCCGAACTGACCAGCCGGCTCGATGTAACTCGTCTGCAGAAGGAAATGACCGACCAGCAGGTCGAACAAATGCAGGTGCTCCAGAATCATTCGGCCCAGCAGCAATTGCGGATTCATCAGCTCGAGGAAGAACTGGCCCATGTTCGACAGGCCGCCCGCACCCTCGAAGAGACGCTCTGCCGGCAGCGTCAGACCGCAGAAGAGCAGACAGCCCGTCTCCAGCAGAAACTCATCGAGCAGGAGAAACTCTTCCAGAGAATCGCCGAGGAGCGCGACCAGCTGATAATTGAAGTGGATGATTTGCGGGAAACCAACAGCCGCCTGAAGGAAGAATATGCCGCAATGAAACTTCGGCTGGAAGAGGCGACCCGACAGTTGGAGGAAAGGATCGCTCAAAGCGGACGCGACGAGCAGGAACTTCACCAGCTGCGCGAACAGCAGCACCAGACCGTTCAGCTCCGCCGGCAGCTTCAGCAAAAAGAGGAGGAACTTCAGCAGGCCCGCCAGACCATTCAGCACCAGCAGGAACTGCTCACAACTACCCAGCAGCAGCAAGCCGCCGAACTGGCTGCCGTTCGTCAGCAGCTGCTCGAGGCCCGGGAAACCATCGCTTCCCTCCGCCAGCACCAGACCCAGGCCCAGGAACGTCAGCAGACAATCGAGCACCTCAGCAGGGAACTGGAAGAGGCCCGCGGCCGAATTCATCAGCTCGAAGAGACGCTCCGCAAT
>Ga0209407_1003900_pt1 | contig 12557 bp, 3 predicted proteins | sample AD_JPNHG3_MetaG_FD_184410 | JGI IMG/M metagenome (GOLD analysis project Ga0209407, IMG submission 184410) | Active sludge microbial communities of municipal wastewater-treating anaerobic digesters from Japan - AD_JPNHG3_MetaG (SPAdes) (version 2) | ecosystem: Engineered > Bioreactor > Anaerobic >... | reverse complement strand
TGACAATCCTTGCATTCACATAATTCACATAATATGCTGCAAGGGCAGGGAGGTCTTTATAGTTATATTTTGTAAGGGTGCAGTTTACCCTTATGAAGCATCTTTGAGATTTAAGAAACTCTATGGTATTTTGCATCTTATCCCACGCACCCTTTACACCAAACAATTTATCCTGCATCTCTTTGTATCCATGGATGGACAAAAGCCATTCCCTGCACCCTGCCTCGACTATCCTTTTTATTTTTTCAGTTGCAAGCCCGTTTGTGATAATACAGGTATGAAGTCCTATGGATTCAGAAAATCTAATTATTTCAGTTATTTCAGGATGAATGGTCGGCTCACCACCGGTAAAATCAACTGATGTATTCCCCCTTCTTTTGGCTAAAATCAACTCTTTTTTTACTGTATCCAGTGGCTTTGTCCATCTTTTATCTTCATAGGTGTAATAACACATCTGACATCTTGCATTGCATACCCTGTTCACATCTACCACTGCCCTTTTTGTGGGAATTAATTCAGATAAAAACATTATAAGTCTCCTCCAATATCACTTTTAGATAACAAAAAACATTTCAGATGTTAAAAAATCTGCCTCTATTTTATCCCTCCATGTAAAAACAAAAAGCCTTATATCTTTTTCAATCGATTTTATGAGTTCATTTGTTTCTCCTGCAAAAAGAGTAATATCGCCGATTTCATCCAGTTCTCCGTTTGGATAAGCATTTTGTAAAACACGTTCTGCCAGATTGATATCTTGAGCAGTATTTACAATTATGAGGGACATATTCTCGTGAATCTTCGCTTCTATATAGTAATTTAAAATATCGACTATTGTCTTTTTCTCAAAATTGCAAATAAGATATCGAACTTTATCAGTTGCATTACAGATGATATCTATTTCTGAAACAGGCTTTCCGATTAATATTTTATGATACATTGATTCTTCATCTAAATGATTATGGATATCCCACTTTTCCCTGAATGAATTCAGATTTTTTTCATATGCAAGTGAATATCCGTTTTCCTTGGTTCCAAAAGTCTTATTTCCAAAATGATAAACGAATGTGTCCATACAGATTAAAGGCTTTAACCCCATCTTGTGCATACGCATTGAAAGGTCACTGTCCTCGAAATTCCCCGGGAAAAACCTTTCATCAAAGCCACCAAGGGCATCAAATACTTCTTTTTTTATTGCAAGGCACATCCCCATTACTACTTCAGTAAACATGTAGTTGTTATGATTCTTCCTTGATATATCATTTGCATAGGCTACCAACCTACCGAAATTAACATGTTCAGGAGATTCAAAAACAATAGGACAGTCTTTTATCTTTTGCTTTCCGTTTATATAATTCGATAACGGTCCTGTTATGCCTATTGTATCATCTCCTGCGAGGGGGCTTATTAATCTTTTAAGCCAACCAGGGGTCACCAGTGTATCGTTATTTAAAAACACAAGATAATCTCCGAGGGCGATGCCTGCACCTCTGTTGCAACCCCCTCCAAAGCCTTTATTTTCCTTAAACCTTAGGTACCTCACAGGAACCTTTTGATTTTTACTCTTCCATTTTAAAAGGTTTTCATATGCCGGTTTTTCTGACCCATTATCCACAATTACTATTTCATATGGTATATCCGTGTATCTTGAAATGGTATCAAGGCATACCTTTGTGTATTCCCAGTTATCTTTTACAGGGATTATTATGCTTGTAAGAATATCTTTAAAATCTTTTCTTGAAAAATCTTTTGTGATTTTGCTTCCGAATATATTTTTAAGGCTTTGAGTTTGCTCTTCATATTTTTTATCTTTAATAAATATATCATCTAACCCTTTCTTTATAGCTTCAGGAGAAAAGTTATCTTCAATATAAACCTTTCCATTCTTTGATAACCTGTTCCATAAATCTTTATCATTATAAAGAGCTATTACTTTCTTTGCGAACTCTTCTGCATCATCGGCAATAAGTACATTCTCTCCATTTTTAAGACCCATACCTTCGGCTCCTGTTGAGGTTGTAACAACCGGCAGACCCCAGGAAAGTGCTTCACCAACCTTGCCTTTCATGCCTGCCCCATATCTCAGAGGAGCAACAGAAACCCTTGCTTTCTTAAGATACGGCGAAAGGTCCTCTACGTAACCTGTTATTATTATGTCTTCTGATGCGAGAGCTTTTATATCTTCCTGTGGTGAATTTCCAACTATAAAAAGCTTGACTGCGGTAAGTTCTTTTTTGATAAGCGGAAATATATCTTTGCATAGATAAAAAACGGCGTCTCTATTTGGCGGATGCTTAAAATTTCCCACAAAAAGCAGGTCTGATGTTTCATCAAAATTCTTTTCAAAGTCTATTACTTCATGCACATTGGGTACGATATCAATGGGAATTCCAGGAATGTATCTTTCCACTGCCTCTTTGTCATCTTCTGTCACAACCCAGACCCTATCCGCCATCTTATACGTGCTAATTTCATCTCCCTTATTCTTTAATGCTTTCTCCATTAGAACCTTATCACCATTTAATTCAGCCTCTCTTATTTCTCTCACGAAGTGGATATCCACTGAGTCCAGAATTATTCGAGTTTTGGCAGATAATCTTCTCAATAAGGGAATCCATTGGCTGGCAAGGTTCCAGAATTCTATAATAACATAATCAAAATCTCTTTCTTTCAGGAAGGCTGACAGAACTTCAACATTTAGAACGTTACCCTTAGCAAAATTCCTGATAATATATGTCTCTACTCCTAATTCCTCTAAAATGGGTCTATATCTTGCCTCTCCCTCTTCATTCATAGCGATAAACGAAACATGGCAATCGAGCTCCTTCATCGCTTTCAGAATGTTAAAAAGCCTCAACGATCCCGATGCCTTATCAAACATGGGTAGAAAATAATCCAAAACAAGAATTCTTTTTTTTATACCCCTTTCAGATGCATTTAAAACGTTCTTAACATCAAAGTTAAACTGTTTTTTGAGGTCTTCTTTCCATTTTTGAATAAACTTTTCACGATTTGACACCTGATACTTTTTAAAACCACCTGATAAATCAATCCCTGCTGTCTTTCCTTCGTAATGAATAATTACACTTTTTGGTTGGTAATAAACCTTATATCCCCTTCTTCTTATTTCAAAACACAGGTCAGTATCCTCATAATATGCCGGGGTGTACCTTTCGTCAAAACCTCCTATCTGTTCCCAAAGATCCCGCCTCACCATAAGAGCTGCACCAGAACAGTAATCAACCTCCCTAACAAAATTAAACCTTGGATCCTGGGGGTCCATTCCTCGGCCATAGTTCCAGCCCGTACCATCTGAAAAGATTATCCCTCCCGCCTCCTGAAGTTTGCCGTCAGGGTATACAAGTTTAGCTCCACAAGCACCGCAATCGGGATAACTTCTGAAAGTCTCTACCAGAGCATCAAGCCATCCAGGCTGTGCCTCTGTATCATTATTTAGGAACAGTATGTATTCCCCTCTCGCACGGGAAGCACCAAAATTACATCCGCCTACAAATCCCAAATTATTTTCCAGTCTGAAATAATGAAGATGAGAAATTTTCAAGCCCTTGAAATAGCTCTCCGTTTCATCAGTAGAACCGTTGTCTACAACTATTATCTCGTATGGTAGGTCAGATCCGTTCTTTACAATAGAATCAACACATCTAATTGTGAAATGTAGATTATTCAAAACTGGGATTACTATGGATACCAAAGGCTTGAATCCATCAAAGCCTCGGGCCAATTCCCCAATACGTGCGAGAATCTCTTGAGCTTCACTATCCTTCGGATCAATAGAGATAACTTTCTCATACAGCTCTTTTGCCTCATCAATACGTTCAAATTCAATGTACAGATTTGCGAGATTTTTGAGAATTAGTGTATCGTCCGGTCTTAATCTTATCGCCTTCTCTAAATAGTAGGCTGTTTTTTCTTTGTCACCCTTTCTGTAATAGGCCCCTGCCAGTTCATTGTAAGCTGGAGCATAGTTAGGATATTCTGATATTATTAGCTCAAGTTCATTTTTGGCCTGATCCAGTTTTTGGTTCTCTATTAATTGTTCAATAGATTCCATTTTTTCTTTTAGATAGGGATTGTTTTGTAAACTCTTTATGTTCTTTAAGGTGTCCAGATAAAATTCGTATAGCCCTTCTATCTCCTCTTCTGAACTGGGAATTTTGGTTTCTATTGCACCTTTCGATAACTTTTTTAATAGTTCTCTATCGTTAATTAATTTCTTTAGTGCCTCCGCAAGTGCCTTGTGGTCGCCATTTGGTATTCTTAGCCCATTTATCCCGTCTTTTATAATCGATGAGCCAAAAAAATCAGTAACAATAACCGGAATTCCCAGAAAGAGCAATTCCCTTACCACTCTATTGTAAGTCTCGAAGTAGGATGGAGCAATTGCAACGTGAATACGTCTTGCTATCTTTGGCAAGCTGTGATATTCGTACGGCCCAAAATATCTAATCTTTGATGGGTATCTATTTTCGAGACCCTTTACCCATTGCAGATATTTCTGAATTGCACCCCCGTATATTTCAAGCTTGAAACCTTCAAGGTCAGCTATTACTTCAAACGCCTTCAAGAGTACATCGATACCTTTTCTGTATATTAAATTTCCAACGTAGCCAAAACAAATCGTACTATCATTATTGACAGTCTCTTTCATAGAATCTCTGGTGAAGCCGAAGTTAAATCCTCTGGGAACCACCCTTGTCTTTTCCGGAAGTATTTGAACAAAACGACAAAAATAATTTCTGAATTCTTCTGTCGTAAATACGACACCGTCTACAAATTTTTTATAGATTTCCTCCACATATTTAAATTTTTGCGTATATAATAACGACAACTCGCTTCTCTCTCTGATTGTGATTTGAGTATAACTCTTATCTAATATGTTTGCTTCAAAGCATTTAGCACATTTATCAGCGTTTTCAGGCCCGCTGCATAAAATTCCTTTTTTTCCAGCTTCTATTACAGGAGAATCAAAATAGCAAAGTTCTTCAACATTGCATACATTTCTAACAACAATACAGCCAAACTCTTTAAAAGCTTTTATAATTTCAACAGGCATAAAAACGTAGTCGTTTACATGAATAATTTCTGGTTGAAACGCCATTAAGATTTTTCTTATAGAGTCTAAATATTTTTTAAGAAAAACTTTATCAAGAGTTAGAAGAAAAGTTTTGAACTTATCAAGGGCTGGTATTTTATATATATTAAAATTTTCATATATCTCTTTCTTAAATCCTTCTTTAATATCGGCAGAAGGAATAAGAACACCGACTTCCAGACCTCTCTCTTTCATGCCTATAGCATGGTTGTATGTGGATAAAGGTGTCCCGGAGAGTTCGTAAGGGTAAACACTGTGGTTTACAAACAGTATTCTTTTTGGGGCAATTCGACTAATTTCCACTGTCTTGCGACCCTGTATCCCATGCTCAGACGTGCATTCAGACGTGCTTATCCCCATGAAATCTCTTATCTTTTTCGCCATCTCCTCAGTTGTAAAACCACCCTTTATTATTTTTTCTCTCGCAGAGAGACCCATTTTTTTTCTCAGTGCCCCATCCTCCGAAAGCATCAGCATGTATTCTGCCATCTTATCAATGTCCCTTTCGTTTACAAGAAAACCCGTTATTCCGTGCTCAACGGCCTCTGGTATTCCTTCGTGGTTTGTAGCTACTATTGGCAATCCGGCTACTGATGCCTCAAGGATACTATTGGGCAACCCTTCAGCATTTCCAGTTTCAGGGTCTGTGATGGAATGCTGGACATAGACGTTTGCGTTTTTCAGTTTCTCTAAAACAAATTCGTTTGGTTTAGAGCCATAGAGGATTACGGCATTATAAAGACCATGTTTTTTTATGAAATTTTCAACCTCTGCCCTCATGGGGCCATCACCTATTATGTCAAGTGTGACACCCGGGTTTTCCCTGTAAACTTTTGCAAATGCGTTTAGAAGATACATTATCCCTTTTTTTGCAACAAACCTTGTCACAGCAATAAATCGACAGGGCTCTTTCTCTGGCTCGGCAAGAATTTCAGGCACATCCACCCCGTAGTGAATTTTTCTCATCTTCTCTCCGGGTATTCCAATCTCGATGAGACGGGCTGTCATAGGCTCAGAAACAGTTATAATTCCCTTTACAACACTGCCCATCCACTTGTAATAGGATACTATCTCTGGATTTCTTAAAAACTCTGACGCATCCTGACCATGGAAATGGACAAAAATTGGCAAATTAAGAACCCTTGCATTGAGTTCCACGATAGCGCCACCAATACAGCCGAACTCGCACAGAATATGTGTTACGTTATTGGCCCTCAAAAAATCAATAACTTCCCTTTCCAGTTTCTCGTCAAATCTATAATATCCAAGTTTAATTGGGATTATCTTAATGGGGCCTTTAAACCATGCATCATCAAGAACAGCCCCTGTTAAGACAACAGTTCTACCGGGCGCTATATGCTCTATGTGTTTTCTTATAAATGTTTCAGAAATTGCCCCAACCTGTGGGCATACAATCGCGAGAACAGAGTCCTTTTTACCCTCGTAGTTATAAGATGGTTTGCTACAGGTTCCTGTCAAACCTGTTATCATAACACTTTGATTTTCCATGTCATTGTAGGATAACTTTCTTGACCTTTTTTCGCGCTCTAATAGCTCTACGTAAAATGGATAGATTAGCTCAATGAATCTTTGTCTCTCGGCTTCGCTCATGGGACTTCTTCTTACCCATAAACCGATCATCTGGGCAAGACTTGCATCCCATCCACCCATTGCCTCAATATTTATATCTGTAAAACCTGCGTTTTGAAGATATCTTTTAAGTGAAAATGGGGTATATCGGTATTCATCTTGAGGGTTATCATGGATCGGCCACAAAAATGGCACAGTAAAGAAAAGCTTACCACCTGGTTTCAAAACCCTGTAAGTTTCCTTTAGCACCTGGTCTATATTTGGCAGATGCTCAAAAACTTCGGTAGCTATTGCACAATCAACAGAATTATCATCCAGGGGGATTTTGTGTCCATCCCAGAATATATCAGGTTTTGTATCTTTTTGATATTTTGGATTCTCAATGTCCATTCCAATGTATTGTGTGATATTACTGTTCTCTAATACAAACTGTTTATAGGGCATCTCACCACATCCGATATCAAGCAATATCCCTTTGCATCGAGATATGAACCCCTTAAGTGTATTATAAATAGAGGAACGGACAAGATATAAATCCATGTTATTTTCAGATAGTGCAGGATTAATAAAGTCTGTGGGACAACTTGGCTTCACCAAATTTGTTTTTAAAGATAAAGTAAATTTTTCAACCCACATAATGGCTCTTCTAAGGCGTGGTGAATTTGCATAAATTTTCTCTATTCGTCTCATATCTTGTTTAGCTGCTTCTTCTCCCAGAAGCCATAATCTGAGGATAGCTCTTGCACACTCTAACTCAACAAGGTCTTCATTTTTTAGAATTTTTTGATATCGCAGTATAGCCCTATCCATTAAATAAAGTTTGTCCTCTGTTTTTAACTTAGAGACAATACATTCATTAAAAAGTGATGAAGGAATTTCTTTTTTTAATTTAAACACTATTGAGTTATCTGGAACGTATGAAACGATCTCAAAGTAATCCGAAAAAAGCTCCATAGTGATTGCTAACCATGGACATGTAGGATGCACCAAATCCTGTTGAATAACTATAGAGTGATCGACAATAAGATTTGGGAAAAATTCCTTAACCAAATGATCATTTATTTCCCAAGTTTTTGCTACATCTATGAATAATATTTCAATTTTTCCCCCTCTCCATTTAAAATTACAAATATCTCCTTCATGCACTTCTACGACATTAGAAACTTTAGAAATGTTTTTATCAAAAATATGGCGAATGGAATCCCCTGGCTTTATATCGCCAAAATTCCTTAAATAATTTTCAACTTGGTGTTCATCAGCAATGAATAAATCATAAGAGTGGACAACTTTCCTGTCTGGCATATATTTTTTGTTAACAAGAATGCCATTTGCTAAAGCTATTGTAGAACCACCAATAAAACACCCTGCATCAATTATAGCACCACTACCGCGCCAATAGTCCCTGGCTAACAGGTAAAGTAACTTACGCTCAGGAATAGAAATCATGGTGGTAACATTTTTAACATCTTCCGGAATCTCCACAGCAACCCAGTTGCCAATGTTAGTAGTGGTTGCAGACACATATGATTGAGACTTTTCAGCGAACTGATTTTGCCCTGTGTTACTTCTTGGCATTCTCGAATCTTCCCTGCTCAATTTGTCTGGGCTTTTTGAGGCAGATTTTGAGCCATCAATTACACTTGTTACTGGGGTTTGTGAATTAATATTATCTGTATGATAATCAATAACCCTCTTTGCTTTTGTATGAAATTTATATTTATGAAATTCGTCGAGATATTTTATTAGTTTTATTCTATCCTGATGAAAATTATTGATAACTCGGTCTGTATTAGTAAAGCCTTTTGTATGTTTTCTGTAAACACTCATCACTTTGGGGATTTTTCTCAAAGGGCCAGAGGCCGACACAATAGAAAAGAGTGCCATATCGCCGCTTACTACTTCATAATACCAATCAGGCAGACCAGATTTCAGTGAATCCTTTCTAAAAACAAAAGACGATGTGTGAAAAGGCGATGATATTGATATTGTGTCTTCAGCGGTCAGTATCAGACCAACATCACTACCATAAATTTTACCAAGGCTACCATCTTCAAAGATAACCTGGGTCTCATGAAGACACCCCGCGTATTCTAAATTTGCCTCCAAAAAACCTATTTGCTTCTGCAATTTATAAGGGTCGGTCCAGTAATCATCTCCTTCGCACATTGCTATATATTTGCCACGAGCCCTTGGAAAGTTGAATATAGCTGAATCGCATCTGCCTTTCGACCACTGATTTTCCTCTTCATAAATAGGAAGAATTATGGACGGATATTTTTTGCGATAAGACTCGATTATCTCCCTTGTGCCGTCAGTGGATGCATCGTCGTGTATTAGTATTTCAAAATCAAATGATGTTTTCTGCATCAAAAAACCTTCTAAACAGTCAGTAATGTATTTTGCATGATTATAAGTCAAGCAACATATTGAAACTAAAGGTTTTAAGTCACCCATCCCAAAGGCCTCTACCTAAACTGAAATGCTTGTACTACATATCAATTCTCCGGCGTCATAAACCTTTCTGCACGAAGGATATAGTTCTGAGCAAAGATTTGAAATACTCTCTGTATAATTGGAATAAAAACTTATCAAAACAGGTATTTTCAATTCTTCGATAATGGAATGTGGATATACTTCTTTGCCATCCAGCCTTATTTTTTGTTTTGCATAGGTCGCATCTATTAGTATTAACTTCTCATTACTAAAGATGTCCTTATATTTGTTGAAAAGCCTTACTGTATTATATGTTACACCCCAAATGCCCACTTTTGAACTATTTCTAAGTAAATTATTAAGCCTTTGGACAAAAATATCTTCAGCCTCCTCAGGCAAATAAATGGTGTGTTTTTTTCCACAAGATTTGCAAGCCAGCCCAATGTCTCCAAAAGTAAATAACTTTATATTAGACCAGTAATTCCTCTCTCTACAGACAACACATGTACCACTTACATCAACCCTCATGGATTCCGAATTAATTCTCTCCAACTTGACTTCTAAGGCGTCTTTATCTTCGCCAAAGGGGGCCTGGATCATGCGAAGCGCAACCTTGCCCAACTCTTCATCCGACATCTTCGAGACATTTACAGAAGGGCAATCATCTTTCAGGTATTTCACACGATTGTTAATAATTCCCTTTTCGCAGGCGTATTTATATAGGTATGTTCCCGGAAAAACCTGTATCCAGAGTAGATTCAGATTATACTCTTTATGTGCTTCCCACCAATCAAGGGTTTGCATAGCTGTATCATATGTTTCTTCTTTGTCTCCGAAGATAAAGTTTCCCTCAATGGTAAGACCAGCACTATAAAGCAATTTCAAGGCACGTTCAATCTGTGCTACGGTGATATGTTTTCTCATACTTTTTAAAATATTGTCATTGGCACTTTCTATTCCTAATGAGACAACAGAGCAGTTCCCTCTCTTTAAACAATTAATTACCTCTTCATCAATGTCTGACACACGAAAATTCGTCCTCCAGTAAAAACCTGTTTCTCTCGCAAAGTCACAGAACTCTCTAATTCGATTTTTATTCTGCCCAAATAATTCATCAGCAATATAAAAAAATCTAATATTATATTTATTGATCAGCTCTGATATTTCGCTTTTTAAAGATGACAGCGAACGCATTCTATATTTATTCCCAACTGTATGAAAGCAAAAGGTACATTTGAACGGACAAGAACGACTGCCCAACACTGTGAAAAATTTCTCATCTGTAAAATGACTTGGTAATTTTAGGTATTTATCAATCTCTATTGTTTCAAGATCGGGTCTGGGTATTGAGTCCACATCTTTAATTTCGCCACGTTGGGCAGTTTTGCAATATCCATTACCTTCTTTGTATATTAATCCAGGGACTTTTGCTATGTTATCCTTTACATATATACATTCTGCAAGTTCTGCAATAGTCTTTTCTCCTTCCCCAACAACTCCTATATCAGCATATTCTAAAGCAGGCATAGCCACCTCTGGTTCTGCTGTTATTATTCCACCGCCCACGACAGTTGTGACTTTTGGGTTTGCTTCCTTTGAGGCTTTGATAATCTTGAAAAGATTACTAAAGTGCATAGACATTCCGCCAGTACACAAAACGTCAATTTTGTTTCTTAAGACAAAGTCAGATACTAATTTTTTAATATCACCTTCATTATGGTTTAGATTTAAAGGCACTACATTAAAACCAGATTCTTTTAATGATGCCGCTATATATGCTATACCAAGAGGGAAGATATAGCTGTCACCAACTTTATTTACAAATCTCGGGACAACGATGCCAAAATTAAGTTTTTTCATTGCAACCCCCACGACCGTTTATTTCGAGTTTTGTTAATGTAATATCTTTAGCAAATACACAATCATTATTAAATGAAAATAGCCTCATATCAGTTTTCTCTCCTCTAAGCCACTTTATGATTTGCACGGGCAAGTTTATCCCTGCAAAATGAGAAAATGGATATTGCCCTCCAAAACGACAGTTAAGATCTAATACATAGATTTTTCGATTCGCTATAAAGCAGTCAAGATCAAGATTGCCTATATGCTTCAAAAGGTGAGCAATTTTCTTACTAAATAAAGATAGGCTCTTATGTTTAATTACCCTTGCAATGTCAGTTTCTCCTGCCCTTTGTGATATCTTTATTTTAGGTACAGAAGTAATGTAATTTCCTGACAAATCATTAATCACATCAATTCCATATTCCTGACCTACTAACTTATTCTGGATTATTACACATTTATACATGTCTTTTTCGGATTCATATTTTACATAGGTTTTAAAAATATCATTTTTTACTTTACAGTAAACGGTATGCAGTTCTTCCAGACTATCTACTTGGTATAAACAAATCGAACCCATCCCCCATCTGGGCTTCACAATAAGGGGAAACGATATTTTCTTTTCTTTCAATAATTTTTTGGTCTCGTCAATGGTTAAACATGTTTCAGGGGTTGCTATATTATGCTTTTTAAGGAATAGGTAGGTCATATATTTATCATTACAGATGTTAACTACGCCAATATCTGAAACCAAAAGAAAAATACCATGTTTTTCAAAAAGTTTTCTGTTTGCAGATAATACGGGCAGATCTAAATCAAAAAGAGGGACAACAAGTTTAATGTCATTTTTTATGCAATATTCAAGTAGAAAGTCGATATAATTATTACTGTATATATCTGGACTTATTATTGCTTTATCAGCATGAATTAATGCTACTGATAATTCATTATTACACGCATGAACCTCGCCTTGACCTGATAGTGCATTTTTAAAAAATTCTATCATGTAGGATCTTCGGCCTGCAGAGGTTAGTAAAACATTCATTTTTTACATATCCCGAGTTAGTAAAACATACTAAATAAATTCATACTTCAACTGTCCCAGATTTTGATAATGACCTAATTAAAGCGCACGTCTTCTCTGCAATTTCTTCCTGCATGTCCGAATAAATAGGCAAGCATAGCACTTCCTTTGTTATCCGCTCAGCAACTGGTAGATTGCCTGGTGAAGCTGATGCTAAGCCTCTGTAAGTGGGAAACTGGCTGATAAGGGGATAGAAATATCTCCGTACATAGATATCGTGTCTTCTTAGCTCATTGTAAAGTTCATCCCTTCTTTTACCAAAGGCTTTTTCATCTATAAAAACAGGAAAATACTGGAAGTTAGTTTTCACATTAACACCACTTTTTAGCAGCCTTATCCCATCTATGTCTGATAATTTGCTTCGATATAACTCTGAGATCCTTCGCCTTTTATCTATTGCCTCATCTATATATTTCAATTGCAGTAAACCCAGAGCTGCCTGAAACTCGTTCATCTTTGCATTTATACCTGGTCCAACAACAATCGTTTCATCTGCAA
>Ga0209407_1003894_pt1 | contig 12577 bp, 13 predicted proteins | sample AD_JPNHG3_MetaG_FD_184410 | JGI IMG/M metagenome (GOLD analysis project Ga0209407, IMG submission 184410) | Active sludge microbial communities of municipal wastewater-treating anaerobic digesters from Japan - AD_JPNHG3_MetaG (SPAdes) (version 2) | ecosystem: Engineered > Bioreactor > Anaerobic... | reverse complement strand
GGACCGGCAGGACCCGGTAGCTTTCCGAAACGGCCTGGATCATCGTGTGGTGGCCGTCGACGGCCAGGAAGAGCAGCCCCGCCAGCATGTACTGAAACTCGGCGATGATGGACACCTGGCCGCTCGTGACGGGGTCGATGACGTTGACGATGGCAAAGCCCATCTGGAAGCCCACGAGCTGGCCCGCCATCTGGATTCCGGCGAACAACAGCCGGCCGGCGAATCCCAGGATGATCCCGACGAACACCTCCCCGCCCATCCGCAGGCCGAGGCTGAACAGGTCGTCCGCGGCCGCCGCCGGGGGCTCCACGAAGGGCAGGACGAGCGCGGTGACGAGAATCGACAGCCCCCCCTTGACCCGCAGGGGCGTGGTGCGGTCCCCCAGGATCGGGATCATCACCACGATCGTGCTGACCCGGATGAGGATGAGGAAGAACAGCTCGATCTGACCGGCGGAGAAAACGGGGACGTTCACGCTCGCTCCCCCCCCGTCGTCTCGTTTCGGCCCGCATGTGCTTCTTTGGGCGGCATCGTGTTTCCGATCACGGCGAAAGGCTCAGGGCTCACGGTGAAGACGGGATCGCGTCCTTCTGCTGCCTCGTTCCTTTACCCTTCGCCTTTTGCCTTTCGCCTATTTGATGTAGTTCGGTATGTTCGAGAACAGGTTGTGCGTGAAGTTCACGAGCATGTCCAGCATCCAGGGCGCGGCGACGAGGAGGGCCAGCATGACGGCGATGATCTTGGGCACGAAGGTCAGCGTCATCTCGTGCACCTGCGTCACCGCCTGGAAGACGCTGATCACGATGCCCACGATGAGGCCGACGAGCAGGATCGGCGCCGACACCAGGAGGGTCACCTTCATCGTCTCGGCCGCAATCCCCATGATCAGATCCGTTGTCATGCCTCTGACTCCCCCCTGCGGGCGCTCAGTGGAAGCTCTGGACGAGCGAGCCGATGATGAGGTACCAGCCGTCGACGAGCACGAACAGCAGCAGCTTGAAGGGCAGGCTGATCATGATCGGCGGCAGCATCATCATCCCCATCGACAGCAGGATGCTGGCCACGACCATGTCGATGACCAGGAAGGGGATGTAGATCAGAAAGCCGATCTGGAACGCGGTCTTCAGCTCGCTGATGACGAAGGCCGGGATGAGCGCCGTGAGCGCCACGTCGGCGGGTTTCTCGGGCTTCTTGCCGCCCGAGATCTTGATGAACAGCTCCATGTCCTTCTCCCGGGTCTGCTTGAGCATGAAGTCCCGGATCGGCACCGTCGCCTTCTCGAAGGCCTGCTGGGTCGAGATCTCCTCGTTCATGTAGGGCTGGATGGCGTCGCTGTTGACCTTCTGCCAGACGGGCGTCATGATGAAGAACGTCAGAAAGAGCGCCAGCCCGATGACGATCTGGTTCGCCGGCAGCTGCTGGGTGCCCAGGGCGTGCCGCAGGATGGACAGCACGACGACGATCCGCGTGAAGGAGGTCACCATCATGAGGATCGCCGGGGCGAGCGACAGCACGGTGAGCAGCAGCAGCAGCTGCATCACCACGGCCACCTTGCCCGGCTCGCCGGAGCCGTCGCCGATGCTGAGGCTCACCGACGGGACGGGCAGGTTCTGGGCCCACGCCGGCCCCGCCGCGGCGAGCGCCGCCGCAGCGGCCAGCAGGACCGCCACGGCGAGGGATGTCGACAGGGGCTTCTTCATGGCCGTGTCCGCCGGGGTGTTCTTCGGGAGCGGCGCCTCATTTCGCATCGCCCGACCCGCCCAGGAGGCTCAGGGTCTTGAGCTTGCGCCGGTACAGGGTGATGGGGTCGAGAAACGGCTGCAAATCGGCCTCCCCGGGGCGCGCCGACCGGAGGCGCTCGAGGGCCTCCCCGTCGGTGATGGTCGTCAGCAGGGTCATCCGGGTGCCGGAGACGCCGACGACGATCACGCTGCCCAGCACGTCGAGCAGCAGGATGCTCGACTTCGGGCCCAGGTAGCGGGTGGAGAGGACCCGGATCATCCGGCCGTCATCGACCTTGGCGCCCGTCCTGTGCATCAGCTTCCGGACCGCCCAGAGCCCGGCCAGCATGACCCCGAGCACGACGGCCAGGGCCGAGATCATCTTCACGAGCGATGCCAGAAACTCGAATGTGCTCATGCCTTCCCGGCTCCCTTCAGCGAAGCTTGAGGATGCGCTCGGCGGGGGAGATGATGTCCGTCAGTCGGACGCCGAACTTCTCGTTGATGACGACGACCTCCCCGCGCGCGATGAGGCGCTGGTTCACGTAGACGTCCATGGGCTCGCCGGCGATCTTCTGCAGCTCCACGACGGAGCCCTGGCCGAGCTGCAGCAGCTCGCTGATCAGCATCCGGCACCGGCCCAGCTCCACGGTGAGGCTCAGCGGGATGTCGAGGATGAAGTCGAGATCGAAGCCCGCCTTGCCGGCGGCCGGCTTCTGCAGTTCGTTGAAGTCGGGGTCGCTGACCTCCGCCGCCGGGGCACCCTGCCTGGATTTCTCCAGCTCGTCCTTGACGTCGTCCCAGCCGATGTCCCCCTCGGGCCCGGGCGGTGCGCCGCCGGTCTCCTTGTTGATCTCCTGCATCAAGCTGTCCACTTCATTCTGTTCCATAGTACCGGGCCTCTTTTCCCTCGATCGTTCCTGCGATCTGGATCGCCGTGTTGCCCTTGTAGACGCCCGGGTAGGCGCGCAGCTTCTGGACGCCCTCCACGTAGACGTCGAGCGGGTCGACGCGGTAGCGCTCGAGCATGATGACGTCGCCCGCCTTGAGGCCGACCACCTCCTTGGCGCTGACTTCCGCACGCCCCAGCTCCACGATGAGCTCCACCTTCGCCGCGACGAGCCCTTCCTTGAACCGGTTGGCCCACTCGCGGTCCACTTCCAGCGCGTCGCTCTGGAAGCCGGCCTGCAGCTTCTCCCGCACGGGCTCCAGCATCGCGTAGGGGATGCAGATGGACACGATGCCCGAGGAGAACTCCATCTCGATCTCGAAGTGGACCACGACGACCACGTCCGTCAGCGGGACGATGTGCGCGAACTGGGGGTTGATCTCCGAGCGCTGGTGCGAGATCTTCACCTCGAGGATCGCCTTCCAGGCCTTCTCGAAATCGGCCAGCGCGCCGGGCACGACCCGCTTGATGAGGCGGTTCTCGATGGCGGTGAACTCGCGTCCCTCGATCTTGAAGCTCGACTGGCCCGAGCCGCCGAAGAGGATGTCCACCAGCGAGAAGATCACCTTCGACTCGACGACGAAGATCGCGCTGCCCCGCAGCGGGTCCATCCGGAAGATGTGCAGGCTCGTCGGGACCGGCAGCGTCTTCAAAAATTCGCCGAACTTCATCATCTCCACCGACAGGGCGCTCACCCCCACGACCCGCCGCAGCAGCGACGAGAGGCTGAGCCGGAAGAGACGGGCGAACTTCTCCGTCGTCATCTCGAAGGTGGGCATCCGGCCCCGGATGATCCGGTCCTGGCTGGTCAGGTCGTAGGGAAGGACATCGCCGGGCTCGTGCTGCTCGGCACGGTCCGTGTCGATCTCCCCGCCCGAGAGGCCTTTCAAGAGGACGTCGACTTCTTCCTGGGACAGGATGTTGGACATCGGCTTCGCCTGGCTTGGGGCGAAGGACACACGGCTCAGGGCTTCGGGCTGCGAAACAAATGCTTCTTCCTTTGCCCTACGCCATGAGCCTTCTGCCTTCTGCCCGATTTATTGCACCACAAAGTCCGTGAAGTACACCTGCACCACCTTGCCCCTCGTGAGGTGGCTGTTGAGGCGCATGGCGATCTCTTCCTTGAGGCGCTGCTTGCCCTCGAAGTTGTTCAGGTCCTTGAAGCTCTTCACGGTCAGCACGCCGAGGACCATGTCGCGCACTTTCGGCTTCATCTGGTCCAGCTCGGTCACGGCAAGCGGGTCCGAGAGCTCGAAGTTCATGGTGACCTTGAGATAGCGGTCCGCATCGGCGTCGGCGAGGTTGATGATGAACACGTCGGGGGCCCAGACGGCGCCGATGGGGGGCTTCGGGGGGCCCTGGGCCTCCTTGTTCGCCGACTTGTTCAGGAAGAAATAGGCCCCGGCGCCTCCCCCCCCCAGCACCAGCAGGAGGACCACGCCGATGATGATCCACTTGAGCTTCGAGCCCTTCTTCTTCTCCTTGCCGCCCTCGGCCGCCTGTTCTTCCGGCTTGTTCTTCTCCGCTTCCTTGGCCATGGCTCCCCGGCTCGCTCCTTCGTCTTTGCGTTTTCCGCCCGGACCGTCAAGGCGCACCGCCTGCAGGGCTCGAGCCATGCGGGGCAGGGTCCCGGGCCGCACCGCAGCGGCACTGCGGGCGCACAGAGAATGAGAGCAAATTCCATACCAATCGAAAGGGCAGGATTTTCAAGCCATTCCGGCAGGCGGGGGACTGCGGGCCGGGGCGGCGGCAGGGCTTCCGGGCCGGGCGGCCATGGGGGTCTTTGTGAACGGCACGGATCGGCCCCGGCGGGTCAACAAATTGACGGTGAGAAGCGGGCATCCGGGCTGCCCCCTTCGGCGGCCTGCCGCACTCCAGGGGCAGCCCGGATTGCCGGGTTAACGCTTGATGTTCATCAGTTCGGCCATCATGGCGTCCGTCGTCGTGATGACCTTCGCGTTGGCCTGGTAGGCCCTCTGGGCCGTGATCATGGTGATGAACTCGGTGCCGAGGTCCGTGTTGGCCATCTCCAGGGCATTGGACGTCACCTCGCCCAGACCGCCGGCGCCCGGCGTGTTGATGATGGCCTGTCCCGAGGTGAGGGTGGCGCTGAAGAGGTTCGAGCCCATCTTCTTGAGGCCCCAGGGGTTCGGGAAGTCGCCCAGGGCGATCTGCCCCAGCGAGGCCGTCTGGCCGTTGGTGAAGAAGCCCGTGATGGTGCCGTCCTTCTCGATGGCGAGGCTCCGCAGCACGCCGGAGGGGTAGCCGTCGTTGGTCAGGGCCTTCACCGTCGAGCTGGAGGCGTAACCGGTGATCGTCTCGGCCTGGGCGGAGGTGAGATCCCACGTCAGGGTGCCCGAGTTTCCGATCGTGGCGCCGTTGGCCAGGCCGCTGAAGGCGACGTTGATGTCGGCGGGGTCCGCCTCGGTGTACGTGAAGGGGATGGTGAGCAGTTCGCCGTTGGCCCAGGTGCCGCCGAGGGTGACGGTGATGTCCGGGCCTCCGAAGCCGTCGAGGTCGACGAGCAGCGTGTCATCGACGTTGGTCACGCCGTAGCCCGTGATGGAGGCATTGGCATAATCCGACGTGGAATGGACGGACCAGGCGTTGACGCTGTCGCGCTGCAGCACGAGGCTGCCCGTCTGGTAGATCTGCCCGTTGTGGCCGGCAACCAGCTGCGCCGTGGCCGTCCCGCTGCCCGAGCCCGCGGGGGTGCCCATGGTCGAGCTGTAGACCTTCTCGAGGTTTCCCAGCCCGTCGAAGGAGAGCCCCGAGTAGTTCTGCGAGTCGGGGGCGTTGCCGTCCAGGGTGACGTACATCCCCCACTGCCCGTCGCCTTCGGTCTTCATGTAGGTCACGGCCAGCGTGTGGGCCGCCCCGAGGGAGTCGAAGACGGTCTGCGAGGAATTGTACGTGCCGCCCGTTGCGGTCCGCGCGTCGAGGTTCAGGCCGATGGAGAAGTTCGTGGAGGCGACGGGGGCCGACTGGGCGTTTCTCGTGTTGATGTCGCCGAGCGTGGGCGTCGCGGGCGGGTAGCCCTGCACCCGGTAGTCGTTGACGTCGACGAGGTAGCCCTCGCCGTCGATGTGGAAGGCCCCGGCCCGGGTGTAATACTGGGAGCCCTCGTCGTCCTCGACGATGAAGAACCCCCCTCCGTCGATGGCCAGGTCCAGCGCGCTCGAGGTGGACTCGAGCGAGCCCTGGCTGAACTGGGTGGCCACGTCGGCCACCGTGACGCCCTGGCCGATCTGCATGACGCCGGAGGCGCCGCCGGAGAGGCTCTGGCTCAGCACGTTTGCGAAGTAGGCCTTGCCGGCCTTGAAGCCCATCGTGTTGGCATTGGCGATGTTGTTCCCGATGACGTCCATCTGTTTGGAGCTGGCGTTGAGCCCCGAAATGGCGATCCAAAGTGCGCTTCCCATCTCACTGTCCTCCTGGTTTTCCCCGGTCAGCCGCCCGGTGTTAATTCGTGCCGTTCTTCTTCACGGAAATGACGTCGCCGTAGGCGATCTCGCGGCCGCCCACGCTCAGCGTGGTGGCGCCGTCGCGGAAGTTCACCCCCGTCACCTCGCCCTGGATCAGGGTGTCGGCGCCGACGGCCTTGCCGGCCCGGTCGGCGGCGCTCACCTCGAAGGTGCAGGTGCCCGCAAGCGAGCTCGGCGGGCTCCAGGTCAGGGTGTTGAGGCCCTGCTTCTGGTTCCGGAAGGCCACGGCGTCGACGAACTCGCCCGCGGCGTTGTAGATGCGGACGAGGCCCTCCGCGGCGTCGCCGGCCAGCCGGTAGCTCAGCGTCACGGGGCTGCCCGCGGCCTCAACCGTGTTCCCCCGGGCCAGGACCTCCTTGCCGATGAGGCTCACCGCCTGCGCACTGCCCAGCGACTGCTGCTGCCGGGTGAACGCGCTGAGCTGGGTGTTGATGTTCTGGAGCTGCTCAAGGCTCGAGAATTGCGCCAGCTGCGCGGTGAAGGCGGTGCCGTCCAGCGGGTTGAGCGGGTCCTGGTTCTTCAGCTGGGCGACGAGCATCCGCAGGAACTCGTCCTTGCCGACGACATTCTTCGCGCCCGTTGTCGCGGCCGCCGCGGTGCCGGTTGCCGACTGCACGGTGTTGGTCACGCTCATGATTTCAGTCCTCCCGTTTTTTCATGCCCTGTCAGGCGAAGACGCTGAGTCCGCCGTCCCCGGCGCGGGACGGCCGCACCGGGATTGCCGGCTCGGGCGTCCCCCCGTCCTGCTCGTGCTTTCGTTCGTTTCCCCCCCGGGAATCCCCGCGGGCAAACCCCGCCTCCCGCCGGAAGCCGTCCCCGTCCTCTCCGGGCCGGTTCTGCACGAGGACCTCCAGGCGATCGATCTCGAAGCCCTTGTCCTGCAGCGCGTTTCGCAGGTCGTCCATGCCGGCCTGGAGCAGCTGCTTGACCTCCTGGTTGTCGGCCAGCATGACCATCTTGACGCGGTTGTCCTGGACGACGACGTCGAGGTCGAGGGTGCCGAGCCGGGGCGGCTGCAGGTTCAGGACCATGCGCCCCGAGCCGTCGCGGAGGATCTGGGCCGCGCCCTCGAGGACCTGGCCCATCACGGCCTGCGGCCTTACGTCCGGGCTCCCCGCCGCCCTGCCCTGGGCGGGGGCCGACCGGCCGGCCTGGCCGACCGGCGCATCCCGGCCCTCGAGGCCGTTGACCCTCGAGACGGCCGGCTTCTTCAGAGAGCCCGTGTCGGCCGGCTTGTCCGGGTCGCCCCCGGCGAGGCCGCCGAATTCGCTCTTCACGTTCTCGGCGGACGGGGCGGGCGGGTTCGCCTTGACCTCCGACGGGGGCGGCTCGGGAACGGCAAAGGCCGGCTGGGGCCTCGTCGGCCTTGCGGCCTTCGCCTTCGACGGCGCCTGGGACCCCTCGGCGCCCGTGAGGATCCTGAGGACCTCCCCTTCCCGGGCGGCCATCGACTTCACGGCGCTGATCCCCTCGGGCCGGTTCAGGGGCTCGCCGTTGACGTACCCCGTCATGCGCGCCGCCTTCTTCTGCCCGGCGATGACGCCGTTGTTCCGGACCATCTCTTTCAGCAGGGCTTCCTCGGCCGGGGGGAGAGAGCCTTTTTTCGATGCCGCGGCGGCGTGCAGGGCATCCGCGCCTTCCCGGCCCGCCGTCCTGGACGCCTGCATGGCCTGCCCGGCAAGCTCCCTCGCATGCTCCAGGGTCTCCTTCGCCTGCACCTCGACGGCGGCCTGCCCGGTCCGTCTCCCCGCGGCGGCAAGCCGCCCGTTCGCCGCGGCGGGCGCCTGAGCCCCTTCCTTCTCCCCGGCCTGCTTCGCCTTCGGGGGAGATCCCTTCTTTTCGCCCGGCTCCCTGCCGGCCGCGACATCCAGCCGCTTGGACCGGAGGATGTCGGCAAAGGACGCGGTGAGGCCGGCCGCCGCGGCATCCTTTGCGTCGGCCCGTTCGTCCCGCTTCCTGCCGGGCGACGGGTCCGCGCTGCGGGGGGCCTCCGCGGAGGCGACGGGGTCTATCGGAAGCTGAACAGCGGAAGCATCCATGGGCATTCCTCGAGTGGTTTTGCCCGTGCAGGGGAGCAACGGGTGTGCCATGCAAGCGGGGCATGGGGCGCAGGGCGCAGGGCAAACGGGCAGAGAGCAGAACAGGGAGCGCATAACACGTCGGAATGACGTCCATTTCCCTTCGATACGGCTCTCTCCCGCTTCACTCCCGCCGGCGGGCCTGCAGCCGATGATGAGAGCAGGACGCCGTGGAAGCCGGGCAATTCTTGCCTGCCTCACACCGCACGGGCGGGCAATTTTTACGAGGGTGTCGTGCCTAAAGAAACGCCCTGTCCGTGCCGATGAATCCCTTGAGAAGAAAGGCCCACACAGGACTCGGTGCGAGATGACGGCCATTGATACAACGGGTGCAGAGCGGCTCTTCGCCTCCATGCAGGCCAACAGCGGGCAGCTCGAATACTACGCGGGCCGCGCCCTGGAACGGGGGATCGAGCTCTACAGGGACAAGCAGTACGGGGCGGCCGTCGGGGAATTCCGGATGTCGCTGTCCCTGGCGCCGCAGGCGCAGAACGCCCTCGGCGCGGCGGAGCTGATGTCGAAGGCCTACCGGGCGATGGGGGATGCGCAGCGGGCCGTCGACTCCGTCCGGGACTTCGTCGGGAGGAACCGCGCCGCCGACGGGGCGCACGCCCTGCTGGCCCGCCTGCTGTTCCAGGAGGAGCGGTACGACGAGGCCGTCGCGGAATACGAGAAGGCCGTCGAGCTCAACCCGACCGCCTCCAACCGCTTCGCCCTCGGCGAGGCCTACCTGCAGACGGGCCGCTACAACGATGCCGAGCAGCAGTTCATGCAGGTGCGGCTCATGCTGCCGGACGACCCGGCCGCGCACCTGGGCCTCGGCCAGACCTACGCCCGGCAGGGCGACACGGAGGCGGCCGTCCGGGAGTTCAAGGCGGCCATCGACAGGAAGCGGGATTTCTGGGACGCCTATGCCGAGCTGGGCTACGTGTACGCCGACCGGGGGGAGATCGACCTCGCCCAGGACCTCGTCGGCCTCCTCGAGGAGAAGGCCCCGGCGCTCGCGGACATCCTGAGCCGTTACGTCTACAAGGCCGACCCGCCGAAATTCGTGCTGGCCTACGCGGACAGTTCGTTCCCCTACAGCCTGCCCGCGAAGACGGCGGTCTCGAGCCTCGATGCCGGGCTTTCCGCCGCCGGCGCATCGAAGACCTTCTACGTGAAATTCCAGTTCGACAAGGAGATGGACCGAGAATCCGTGGAGACGACGACCAACTGGGCCATCCGCAGGTCCCAGGGGGGCGCGGCGGGGCTCTACAATTACGGCCTGGCCGTCCCCTCGACGGAGATCACCGTTGCGATGCTGCCGGACTTTGTCTCCTACGATTCCCGGAGCCTCACCGCCACGGTCTTCTTCACGATCCGCCAGAACGCGGCGGCCGACGGCACCCTGGACCCCGGACACATCGAGTTCAGCTTCCGGGGAACGGACCGCTTCGAGCAGAGGATGGACCCCCGGAAGGACCAGTGGACCGGCTTCTCGGGCGTCTTTTAGGCGGTTCGCGCCGTCCGGGCATCGGGGTTCGGGCGGAATGGGATGACAAAAAAAGGGGATCGATCGTCCGATGGACTGACCGTCCCCGTGTGCGTCAGGCGTCTTTTTGTCCCGCCCCGGAGCCTTGCGCCGTGACCCTCTCGCCTGCTGCGAAGCCGCCTACTGCGCCGGCTCCGGCCGGTTCGGCGTGCCGGTGATCTCCCTGGCGATCTCGGCGGCCCGCTGGGCGCTGAGGTGGCCCCAGATCGCCCCGGCCTTCTTGCTCTTCATGTTCATGAGGATCCCGGCGGCAAGCTTCCGGTCCATCTTCTCGAGCATGGGGCCCGCCTGGGCCGGCGGTGTGGCCTCGAAGACGGTGGCCAGGTCCCGGAGCCGCTTGTCCTCGGCCGCCTTCACGGTGTCGAGCATGCCCGAGAGCCTGTCCTCGAGCCCCTTGAGCGCGTCGATCTTGGCCACGATGTCCCCTTTGAGGGCCTGCAGCCTCTTCTCCTCCTCCTTGATCGCGCTCTCGCGGCCGTCGAGCTGCTTCTCGCGCTCGGCCAGCGCCGCGGCGAGCTTGCGCTCCCTCGCCAGGGGGTCCTCCGCGGGTTGCGCCGTGGGCTCCTTGCCCGGCGCCTTCTGCGCCACGTTGGCGATCGCGTGATCGGGGTCGAGGACCGCGGAGGCATGGGGCATGAGCCCCTGCAGGACACCCCCGGCGGCCGCGAGCTTGATGACGATCAGCGCCACGACGAGGATCTCACAGATGACGATCAGTCTTCTCATCGCCGGACCTCTTCAGAAATCGGATGATTCCCTGTTCGTTCAATTCCACGGACTCCTTGTGATTCCGCTCCTTCCAGTACTGCGCGAACTTCTTCTCTTTCAGCATCTCCATGATCTTGCGCCGCTTCACGGCCTCCGTGAGCTCTTCCCGCTTGACCTCGAGGGCCTTCTCCCGGTCGGCGACCAGCACCGCCTGGGCCACCTCCCGCTGCCGGAGGCTCCGGAGGTAGCCGAAGGCGAGGCCGATCTCGCCGGCGTTCAGGGTCCCGTCGCGGCGGCGCATCAGATCCGCCAGCACGGCCGACTTTTCGCCGCGGATCGACCGGAGCCGCTCCCTCTCGCGCTCGAGGCCCCGGACCTGCTCGGAGAACTCCTGCAGGATCTGCTCCTCCGCAAGCTTTCGCACGTCGAGGACCTGTTCGAAGCGGAACCGGAACATCTCTTTCCACCCAAGCGCCGTGAGGAAAAGCCTGAAACGGGGTCTTCGTTTCCGCTCTTCTGCTCTTCCGCTCTTCCTCACTTCATGATTTCAAGGCCCGGCCCCCGTCGGACCGGCTCCACGCGGATTCACTCAAAGAGAGCGAAAAGCTGTCTGCGGCTCTCCTCGAAGCCCACCTTCTCGTTCATGTCCTGCCGCAGGTAGGCATTGACCCGTTCGATCATCCGGATGGCGTGGTCGATCTCGGGGCTGCTGCCCGCCACGTAGGCGCCGATGTTGATGAGGTCCTCGGCCTTCCGGTAGGTGGCGATGATGTTCAGCAGCTCGTTGGCGCGCTTGCGCTGCTCGCCGTCCACGATGTCGATCATCACGCGGCTGACGCTCTCGAGGACGTCCACGGCCGGGTAGTGGTTCTTCGCGGCGATGGCGCGGGACAGGGCGATGTGCCCGTCCAGGATGGAGCGCGCCGCGTCGGCGATGGGCTCGTTGAAGTCGTCGCCCTCCACGAGCACGGTGTAGAGCCCCGTGATGCTCCCCCGGCCCTCGACGGGCCCCGTCCGCTCCAGCAGCTTGGGCAGGAGGCTGAAGACGGAGGGCGTGTAGCCCTTCGTGGCCGGCGGCTCGCCCACGGAGAGGCCGACCTCGCGCTGGGCCATGGCGAAGCGGGTCAGCGAGTCCACCATGAGCAGCACGTCGGCGCCCTGGTCCCGGAAATACTCGGCCACGGACGTGGCCACGTAGGCCGCGCGCATGCGGATCAGCGGGTGCCGGTCGGAGGTGGCCACGATGACCACGGAACGGCTCAGGCCGTCGGGCCCCAGGTTCTTCTCGACGAACTCGCGGACCTCCCGCCCGCGCTCGCCGATCAGCCCGATCACGTTGACGTCGGCCTTCGTGTAGCGGGCGATCATCCCCAGGAGGATGCTCTTCCCCACGCCGGAGCCGGAGAAGATGCCCATCTTCTGGCCCTTGCCGCAGGACAGCAGGCCGTTGAGGACGCGGATGCCGAGGTCCATGGGCTCCACGATCCGCCCCCGCTTCAGGGGGTTGATCGGCTCGGCGTACAGCGGGTAGTCGTCCTCCGGCTCGATGGGGCCCCGGCCGTCGATGGGGTTGCCCAGGCCGTCGATGATCCGCCCCAGGAGCTTCTTCCCCACGGCGATCGACGCCTTGCGCCCCAGCGAGACGATCTTGCAGCCCGGGCCCACGCCCTGGAGATGGTCCAGCGGCATGAGAAGGACCTTCCCCTTGCGGAACCCGACCACCTCGGCCCGCAGCGTCTCGCAGGAGCCGCCGTTGGCGAAGATGTTGCACATCTCGCCCACGGAGCTCGCGGGGCCGTGCCCCTCGACCATGAGGCCGATGATCTCGCTCACCGTCCCGTTGACCTTGATCGGGTTGATCTGGTCGAGAATGCGGTTGTAGCGGTTGAAGTCCAGGGTCATGAAAGTACCTGTGGCTAAGGGCTTAGGGCTCATGGCTTAAGGTTCTGAAAAGAATATTTCCGCGGGACCTTATGCCTTAAGCCTTATGCCCGTTTTGCAAGAACGCCTTCAGGATCTCGTCGAGCTGCTGCTCGAGGGTGGCGTCGATCTCGCCGAAGGCCGTCTCGATCACGGCGCCTCCGGCGTCGATGCCCTCGTCC
>Ga0209407_1003892_pt1 | contig 12581 bp, 5 predicted proteins | sample AD_JPNHG3_MetaG_FD_184410 | JGI IMG/M metagenome (GOLD analysis project Ga0209407, IMG submission 184410) | Active sludge microbial communities of municipal wastewater-treating anaerobic digesters from Japan - AD_JPNHG3_MetaG (SPAdes) (version 2) | ecosystem: Engineered > Bioreactor > Anaerobic >... | reverse complement strand
CACCAAAACTTCCTTCTTATAAAAATAAAAAACAGTTGTCATTCTGAGCGTTAGCCCCGCCTATCCGGCAGGCAGGCCCTCCTACGGCGGGCAGGGAAGAATCCCACGCAATACAAAAAATCGCTTATTATTAAATTAACAACAATCATTCAGTAGTGTGGCGGCGAAAGCCAAAAGCCTTCGCCGCCACACTCATATTTTTTTGGTTGCCTTTCTTTGGTATTTGATTAGAATAATTTTAATGCGTATTTTAGGTATTGAAACAAGCTGTGATGAAACAAGCATTAGTATTTTAGAATTTAATCAAAATCAATGTAAAATTTTGGTAAATTTAATTTATTCTCAAATTGCTATTCATCAACCCTATGGTGGGGTTGTTCCTAATTTAGCCAAACGAGAACACCAAAAAAAATTAGTGCCTTTGTTTAAATTAACTTTGAAACAAACCAATTTATTAAAAAACAAAAAGGTAATAGGAATTTCAAAAAATAAAGAGAAAGAATTGAATGAAATCTTAATTAAAGACGAAATTTTGAGAAAAAAGATTTTAGAATTTTTAAAAAAATACTCTAAGCCCAAAATTGATTTAATTGCTGTAACAAAAGGACCGGGATTAGCGCCAGCATTATGGTCAGGTGTTAATTTTGCTCGAACAATTAGTTTTTATTGGGATATTCCTATTATAGGAATAAATCATTTAGAAGGACATCTTTTTTCTGCTTTTTTGCCTAAAAAAATTGGCCAAAAAGAAAAAATAGCTATTTCTTCGGATTTATTTCCGGCTATCGGATTAATTATTTCTGGCGGTCACACTCAAATTCTTTTAGTAAATGGAATAGGAAAATATCGCTTAATTGGCGAAACGCGTGATGATGCAGCAGGTGAATGCTTTGATAAAACCGCCCGTCTTTTAGAATTAGGCTATCCCGGCGGTCCGGCTATTGCCAAAGAAACTCTTAAAATTAAAAAAATAGCTAAACCAGCAATAGAAATTAAATTGCCTCGGCCAATGATTAATCAAAAAAATTATGATTTTTCTTTTTCGGGGCTTAAAACAGCTGTGCTTTATTTGGTGGAAGATTTAAAAAAACAAGGCATTTCCTTAAAAGAAATTCGACCGTATTTAGCCAATGAAATTCAAAACAGCATAAACGAAGTTTTAGTTGCTAAAACTCTTCGAGCAGCGAAAAATTTTAAAGTAAAAAGTGTAATTTTAGGTGGAGGAGTAGTGGCTAATGAAGCTTTGCTTGATTTATTTAAGAAAGAAATACATGAAAAATTGCCCAAAATTAATTTTATTGTGCCGGAGAAAAAATATACTGGTGATAATGCTTCAATGATTGCCTTGGTGGCCGGAATAAAAGGAGATAAAAAGGATAATTGGCGAAATTTACAAGCTGATGCCAATTGGCAACTATAATTATTATATTATACACTATTTTAATAATTATGTCAATATAATATAACCATCGGGGTCTATCTTTTATAATTATAAATTTCACCCCCTGTGGATAAAGTGTTTCACAAGTTTTGTGAAACATTTTTTTGAAAAGCCAAAAATGTTTCACGCGAAACACTTTGTGCTAGATTTTAGGGTACCGGAAGACAAAAATGTTTCACGCGAAACACTTTGTGCCAGATTTCGGGGTACCGGAGGGCAAAAATGTTTCACGCGAAACATTTTGAACCAAATTTTGGGGTAGCAGAAGCCAAAAATGTTTCACGCGAAACACTTTGTGCCAGATTTCGGGGTACCGGAGGGCAAAAATGTTTCGCGTGAAACATTTTGAACCAAATTTTGAGTATTAAGGGTTATTTTTGCCCCTGTGGATAAAGTGTTTCACAAGTTTTGTGAAACAATATTGTGCGACATATCAATAAATTAAAATTAAAAAAACAGCTTTACTTGACAAAAACTCAATTTAATTGTGAAATATAATAAATATTCCCTATCGTCTGTTTATTATTTAAATTTTGTTTTGCTTAAGTTGGTTGGCGGCGAAGGCCTTTGGCCTTCGCCGCCAACCTGCTGCTGGTTATTACTAATTATTAATAAACGATCTTTTGCATTGCGTGGGATTCTTCCCTGCCCGCCGTAGGAGGGCCTGCCTACCGGCAGGCAGGGTTTCACTCAGAATGACAATTTTTCCAGCGTCATCCTGAGGGCGAAGCCCCTGCCTACCGGCAGGCAGGCGAAGGATCCCTCGGCTTTTAGCAATAATAAGCAATCGTTGCTGTGCGTGGGATTCTTCCCTGCCCGCCGAACAGGCGGGGCTGCGTTCAGAATGACGCCCCCCCCATCTGTCATCCTGAGGGCTTCAGCTCGAAGGATCCCATGGCTTTTAGCACAATGACTACTAATTTAGTTTAACTCAATGACTTCTGGCTGAATTAGTGAAGCGAGCGGGCAGGGTTTCATCCCTTCGAGATGAAGAGCGAGCGAACTGTTCAAGAAGTGAGCACGCTGGGCGAACGAACGTAGCCAGAAGTTATTGAATTAAACTGGTGGTTTGGCGGCGAAATTCTTTTAGAATTTCGCCGCCAAAAAAAAGTTAAAAAAACTAAAATAACTCATTTTGAATTTCCATTCTAATTTTTTATTTTATTTATCATTTCTCTTCTTTCTTTTTCTTAAAAAATTATTAAAATAAAAATGATTTATGAAAAAAACTAAAAAGAAAAAATTAATAATTTTTATTACCGTTTTAATAATAGCAATCGCCTCACTGCTTTTTGTTTTTACTATTAACAAACCGACTAAAAATCCTTCGGAAACAATAAAACAAGTTCAAGAATTAAATTCCAAAATTTTTAATTTAATAGAACAAAATGAAAATCTATTATCTTTAACAGAAGATAAATACAAACAAAATCAATTAAGAGAAGCACTAGATAATTCTTTAGAATTAAAAAAAGCAATTCAAGAATTAACTAATGATTCGCTTCAAATAACCGAACTTCTAAAAAACATTGTAGTAAATTTAGGAAGTGTTGATAAAAATAATCGCGCTATTTTTGAAGAAATTACTCAATTGGAAATTAATGCCATGAATTATTTGGTGTCCTATTCTTCTTACAAAGAAATTCTTTCTCAGCAAATTGGAATAGAATACGAAGCTCAGCTTGATAATAAAACGTTAGAAAACAAACCCGATGTTTTAGAAACAATCAATCAAATGAAAGAACTTTTAAAAAATATTAGAGACAATATTAACTCAGCTAATAAATTATTAGAAGAAATTTAATTATGAAAAAAAATAATATTTTAATTATTTTAGATGGATGGGGAATTGGTTCACGTGACGCCTCTAATCCTATATATAGTACCAATCCAGAAACAATAGAAAATTTTAAAAAAAATTATCCAATGACCAGTTTACAAGCGAGTGGTATTGCGGTTGGTTTGCCTTGGGGTGAAGCGGGTAATAGTGAAGTTGGACATTTAACGATGGGTATTGGAAAAATTATTTATCAATATTATCCTCGCATAACTTTAAGCATTGAAAATGGGGAATTTTTTAAAAACAAAGCATTAAATAATGCTTTTGATTCGGCCTTAAAAAATAATTCTACCGTTCATTGTTTGGGTTCTTTATCCGAGACTCATGTTCACAGCGCTTTTAATCATATTTTAGCCTTATTAGAAATGGCTTCGCAAAAAAATATTTCTAAAATATATTTTCATTTTTTTACCGATGGTCGTGATAGTCCACCCAAATCAGGCAAAGGATTGGTAGAAAAATTTTTATTAGAACTAAAAAAATATAATATTGGAAAAATTGGCAGTTTATCCGGAAGATATTATGCTTTAGATCGTTCTAAAAATTGGACTTTAACCGAAAGGGTTTACAATCTTTTAACAAAAGGTGATGGTAAAAAATCAAAAAATCCTTTAGAGGTTTTTGATTATTATTATCAAAAAAATTTAACTGATCCTTATATTGAACCAACGCTAATAATTGAAAGTGATGATAAATCTAATTGGCCATTAATTAAAGATGGTGATAGTTTAATTTTTTTTGATTTTCGAGAAGATAGTATCCGACAATTAGCCAGTGCTTTTGCTTTGGATAATTTTATTTTTTTCCCGCGACAAAAAATTTATAATTTACACATTACCACAATGACTCAATACGACAAGACATTTAAAACCGATGTTGCTTTTTTTCCGGAAAAAATAGAAACTTCTCTTTCGGCTTATTTAAGCGAAAAAGGATTAAAACAAATGAAAATTGCTGAAACAGAAAAATATTATCACCTCACTTATTTTTTTAATGGTTTAACAGACAAAGTTTTTAATAATGAATTCCGCATCTTAATTCCTTCAAAAGAAATTCCTCATGCTGATGAATTTCCGATAATGCGAGCGCCAGAAATTACTCAACGTTTGATTGCAGCAATGACCGAAAATGTTTATGATTTTATCGCTGTTAATTATGCTAATCCTGATACTTTAGCCCATACGGGAAATTATAATGCCATAATTGAAGGAATTAAAATTGTTGATCAACAATTGGCTAAAATTTATGAGGTGGCCAAAAAATTAAAAGCAACCCTGTTTATTACTTCTGACCATGGCAATGCCGAAAGATTGTTTGATCCTTTAACTGGTGAAAAAGATACATATCACAACGCTAATCCCGTTCCTTTTTATATAGTGGATGAAAATTTTCGTTTAAAAATTCCTCGCACCAATGAACAAATCCAAGAATTAGAATCACAAACAACTGGTTCATTATGCGATATAGCGCCAACAATTTTAGAATCTATGGGATTAGAAATTCCTAATCAAATGAATGGACAAAGTTTGCTTACTAATCTTATTTCGTACTTATAATAATTAAAAGATTTTTAATTAAAAATTAAGGCAATAAGTTTAATAGTTGGGGTGGTAATATTTATTTATTTAAAAAATACGTTATCGCCTCCCAAAAATAAAATTAAAAACTATTCTCTTATTTATAATTTTTAATTTTTAGATTATAATAAATTTTATTAGTTAAAAATCGGTCAAATTTTTTATTAATTTTTAAAATAAAAATATGAAATTTTATAATTACCCTTTTTCAAAAATAGAAAAAAAATGGTTAACTCAATGGCAAAAAAATAATTATAAAAATTTTCAAGCGAAAGATTTTTCTAAAAAATCAAAGTATTATGTTTTAGAAATGTTTCCTTATCCGTCTGGCGAAGGTCTTCATGTTGGACACGTAGAAAATTATACCGCTGGCGATATTTACAGTCGTTTTAAAAAAATGCAAGGATATGAAGTTCTTCATCCAATGGGTTGGGATGCTTTTGGTTTGCCAGCTGAAAACTATGCGATAAAAGTAAAAAAACAACCATCAGAAATTGTAGCTAAAAACATTAAAGTTTTTAAAAAACAACTTTTAAGAATGGGCTTTGCTTATGATTGGAAAAGAGAAATTAATACTACTGATCCTAAATATTACAAGTGGACTCAGTGGATGTTTTTAAAACTTTTTGAAAAAGGATTAGCCTACGAAAAAGAAGCACCGATTAATTTTTGTCCATCATGTAAAACTGGTTTAGCTAATGAAGAAGTAAGTGCTGATGGAAAATGTGAACGCTGTGGCGCGCCGGTAGAAAGAAAAATGCTAAAACAGTGGTGGATAAAAATTACCGCTTACGCGGAAAAATTATTAAAAGATATTGATACTCTTGATTGGCCCGAAGATATTAAAGAAATGCAAAAAAATTGGATTGGGAAATCAACTGGTCATCAAATTAAATTTGCTATTAAAGATAAAAATAATTTTAAAATTAGTGAAATAGAAGTTTTTACCACACGAATTGATACATTATTTGGCGCCACTTATTTGGTTTTAGCACCAGAACATCCTTTGGTTAATCAACTAAAAGATTACATTAGTAATCGTTATGAAGTAGAAAAATATATTGAAGAAGCAATGCAAAAATCAGAATTAGAAAGAACAGATTTAGCTAAAACAAAAACGGGCGTAGAGCTTAAGGGAATATCAGCTGTTAATCCGACAAATAAAAAATTAATTCCCCTTTGGATTTCTGATTATGTTTTAAGCCATTATGGCACTGGTGCAATTATGGCCGTGCCAGCTCACGATGATCGAGATTTTGAATTCGCTAAAAAATTTAAGTTAGAAATTGTTGAAGTTATTAGTCCTGATGGTGAAAAACATCAATTAGAAAATGCTTATACGGGTGAGGGAGTTTTAATAAATTCCGGTCCATTTAATGGATTAAACAATAGAGAAGCCCAAGCAAAAATTGCTTTGTTTGTTGGCGCTAAAAAAGTAACCAATTATAAAATGCGGGATTGGATTTTTTCTCGCCAACGTTATTGGGGCGAACCAATTCCTATTATTCATTGTCCGAAATGCGGAGCCGTGCCAATACCAGAAAATAAATTGCCTTTAATGTTGCCAAAAGTAAAATCTTATGAGCCAACTGGTACGGGCGAATCACCATTGGCAGCCATTGATAGTTGGGTTAATACTAAATGTCCTCAATGTGGTAGTCCAGCCAAAAGAGAAACAAATACTATGCCTCAATGGGCGGGTTCTTGTTGGTATTATTTGCGTTATCTTGATCCTCAAAATAATAAAAAATTTGTTGATATAAAAAAAGAAAAAAGATGGTTACCGGTTGATATTTATATTGGCGGAAAAGAACATGCCGTACTTCATTTGCTTTATGCGCGCTTCTGGCATAAATTTTTAAAAGATATTGGCACGGTTACCACGTCTGAACCATTTAAAAAATTAGTTAACCAAGGAATTATTTTAGGAGCGGATAATCGTAAAATGTCTAAATCATTCGGCAATGTTGTTAATCCTGATGATGTTGTTTTGCAATATGGCGCTGATGCTTTAAGAATGTATACAATGTTTATGGGCCCCTTGGGTGATATGAAAACTTGGAATACCAATGGTGTTAATGGTTTATATCGTTTTATTAATCGCGTTTGGAGTTTTTATCAAAATCAAATTAAACTTTCCGGTAAGATAGCGATTGATAAAGAAATAGAAAAAACCATTCATCAAACAATCAAAAAGGTAACAGATGATACGGAAAATATGCGTTTTAATACCGCTATTTCAGCAATGATGGAATGTTTAAATAAAATGCAAGAAAAAGAAATAAAAATAAGTAAGCAATTATTAGAAAATTATTTAAAAATATTAGCGCCCTACGCTCCATTTGTTACCGAAGAATTATGGCATGAATTAGGACACAAAACTTCTATTCATGATGAAAAATGGCCAAAATACAACGAAAAATATTTACAAGAAAATAATTTTGAATTATTAGTGCAGGTAAATGGAAAATTGCGAGCAAAAATTTCTGCCCCTTTAAATATTTCTCAACCCGAAGCAGAAAAAATAGCTTTATCCAACGAGCAAGTACAAAAATTTATTAAAGACAACAAAGTTAAAAAAATAATATTTATCAAAAATAAATTAATTAATTTGGTTGTTTAATTTTTTATTTTTTCTTTTTTTATCTCTGAAAAATCAATTTAACTTTTTAGAGATGGCTTTAATTTAAAAAGTTAAATTATTTTAAAAATTAAATAAGTCGATTAAATAAATTTCTTATGGAGCAAAATGATTCTCTGCCGCCAGAAGCGGCAAATCAAAAGGGCAAAAAGCCCAAAAAGAAAAAGAAATTATTAATAATTACTTTAATTTGTGTCGTTATTATTGTGCTTTTTGGTGTTAGTGGTACTTTGGGAGTAATTAAAGAAAGGATTCAGCGAACCATAGATACTTACAAAACCCAAAAAGCCATTGAACAATTTTATCAAGGTTTAGATGAATATTATCAAAAGTTCGCCGAAGATACTTACGGCGGCAAAACGCCCCAAGAAACATTAAATATGTTTATTGAGGCATTAGAAAAAGGTGATATTGATTTGGCAGCCAAATATTTTGCCATGGATGATAATTTAAGTAGAAAAATGTGGGAAGATGGATTACGGGCTCAGGCAGAATCTGGAAAAATACAAGAATTAATAAATATTGCAAAACAATTTAAACCAGCATCAAAACAATCAGGAGTAACATCAACCTATGAATTTGTAATTATCGAAGATAATGGAATGGTAGAATATTCTGTTGAAATGGAATTCAATCAATATTCTGGTGTTTGGAAAATAAAAAGTATGTAAATTTTTAATAGCAGTCTATTTTTAGATTGCTATTTTTATTTTTTAAGATTTATTTTTTAAGTCGTTTTTTTTTTAGATAATTAAATAATTAAAAATATGTTTAAAAAGATCTTTTTATTTCTTTTCAGTTTTGGTATTGTTTTTACCCCATTAAATGTTTTAGCTTATAATAATATTACTACTCATCCAGCTTTAACTTCAGAAATGGTTAAATTATATAATAATTTTTCCGAGAAAAAAATTAATAATGAAAAACAATGGACGATGGATGGTAGCAGTGAAGAAGATATGCCAGTAACACGCACTTTAAATCATTTTTATGATCCCATTTATCAAACAGGATTATCTGGTGATATTAATGCCGAAGAACTAACGCCCTTTATTAAAATTTTAGAACCAATGATTTTATCAGCTAAAGATTGGGCACAAGATTCTTACGCTCAAGCTACTTTTTTGGCTGAAGCATATAAAAATGCTGCTTTAAATCCGTACGATCAATCAACTAAAAGTGCAGTTGAAATTTTAACAACGCATACGTGGGAAAAGGCCATTAATAGTTATATTAACGGTGATAAACAAGACGCTTTCAAAAATTTAGGACATGTTCTTCATTTAATTGAAGATATGGCAGTGCCAGCGCACGTGCGCAATGATCATCATATGAGAGGTGATATTTATGAAAGTTGGACGGCTCAATTTGGGCCAAGCAACACAGAAGTTGTTTCTCAATTATCTGGTCGCCGACCTTTAAAATTTAATTCTTTAAATCAATATTTTGATTATATAGCTACTTATACTAATACTCATTTTTATAGTCAAGATACTATTGGTATCCAAGAGGGCTATAATCAACCCGAATGGAATTATTTAAACACGAAAATGTTAGATGGATACGAATATTCTATAAACAGAGATGATTTTGGAGAATATTTTTTAGTAAAAAAGAAAAGCATGAAAAGCGTAATAATTTCCTTATCTCAAAACATTACAATAGACGATGATTTAATTTATTCCGATTATTGGTCGCATTTATCAAAACAAGCAGTTTTAACCGGCGCCGGAGTGATTGATTTATTTTTTCAAGAAGTAGAAAAATACAAAGATGATTTAGCATTTAAAGAAAGGATCAACAAAACAATATTTTCTACCACAATTGAAAATATCAAAGAATTTTTTGGAAATTTATTTGGTGGTGAAAAAACAGAAATTACTGATTACAATTCAGAAGAAATTATTAATTCGGATTCAAACAATGGCAATGAGCAATTTAATGAAATTAATTTATTTTCTACTCCTTCACCCCAAGCCGAATTTTTTAACGAAGTAACTCTTGGCCCTTCTTCTTCACCGACTTTTTCATCAACACCAATTCCATCACCTTCAAAAACTCCTTCTCCATCACCAACAAAAACGCCCACTATAACACCTACTTTTTCACCCTCGCCCTCGCCATCACCCTCACCATCGCCAACACCATCGCCATCAACCACCTCTTTACCGACTTCTGGTTCTTCTTCAAAAACAATTAATTTTTGTCCGCTTTCTAATGGCACTCCTGCTAGTAATAAAATTATTATTAATGAAGTAGCGTGGATGGGAACAGAAAATTCATCCACTGATGAATGGATGGAATTAAAAAATATTTCTAATGAATCAATTAATATTTTCAACTGGCAATTAATTGATAAAGACAATAAAATTAAAATTTCTTTTCCTAATAAAATTTTAACCCCGGGTGAATTTTATTTTTTAAAAAGAGATGCTAATTCGATAACCAACATAAGAGCCGATGTAATTTTTAGTGGCGCAATAAATGATGCTAATGAAACATTGCAGCTTTTTGATAGTAATTGTATTTTACAGGATGAAGCTAAAACAAATAATGATGGCTCATGGCCAGCCGGTAATAAAGAAGAAAAACGATCAATGGAACGGGACGCTGATTTAACTTGGCATACTTATAGTGGAGAAATTAATAATGGAGTATATGGTACACCCAAACAAGAAAATAGTATAAAAACAATTGAGCCATCGCCATCACCGTCAGAAACGCCATCGCCTTCTCCATCGCCCTCGCCTTCGCCATCATCAACACCTTTGCCTCCTCCAATCGTCACTTCTTCAAAAATTTTAATTTCTGAAATTTCTTATGACTCCACTAATTTAGAAAAAGAAAAAGATTTTATTGAATTGTATAATCCCAATGATTATGATGTAGATTTAGATAGTTGGTCACTTAAAATTATTAAAAATAATAGCACTTCTACTAAAGAAAATTTAGCCTCTATAGGATATTATTCAAAAGAAAATCATATTATTCCGGCTTATGGGTTTTTCTTAATTGCCAATGATAGTTTTAGCACTACTACCTATAATCTTAATCCCGATATTACTCGCTCTTCTTTTAGCTTGCCGATGCCAACGTCAACAAATGATTTTTATGCTGTTAAATTATTAGATGGAGACGATATAATTGTTGATGAAATAAATTATTATCAAGATGATAATTTATTAGATAAAAGTTTAGAAAGAAAGGCCAAAGAAACTTCTACTTCAACCTCAATGATCGAAGGCGAAGATCAATTTTTGGGCAATGGTTATGATTCAGATTCAATGACTGATTTTATTATTCGCCCGCCACAACCGCAGAATTCTTTCAGTTTACCCGAACCACGCGAAAAACCGCCCAAACCAACAACCATCTCTACGGAGTTTTCTACTAGCAATGAATTAATTTTAACTTTTTCTCTGAGTCGTAATTATTATGATTATATATTTGATAATTTTTCTAGTTCCTCTATTCAATTTTCTTCTACTTCTTTGGCTTTAGATTTTGAAGCTTTGTATTCAACTTCTTCTAATGATTTTTCTGATTTAAATTTTTTAAATTCTTCTTCAACAAAATTAGAAATTATTCAAGCAGATTGGGAAGGCAATTTTTTCAAGGGAAAATTAACAAGTCTTGATGAGTTTTCTTCAACTAGTAATTGGTATTTGGTTTTAATATCAAAAGATAAAGAAGGAATGTTGTCGGATTTTTCGGAAATAGTAGAGGTGGGAAATTCAGAAACTTCACCAATAGAAGCATCTATTCAATCAGCGCCACTATTTTTTTATTCTAGTACAGGAGGTGAAATAAATTATAGTGCTGGATTTCGTTTGTCTTATCAAGATGTAATGTATCCAGCTTTTGAATATAGTTTTATTAGTCAAAAATCTGGCTATTTAAAAGAAATTAAAGCTCCAGTCCAATCTTTTGTTTGTGCTCCAATGGTTAAAATTGAAATTTATTCTGTAGAAAATGAAAACACCAAAAAATTGCTCGGCCAATCAAAATCCACTATTTCTTTGAGGTCTTTTAATTACCCCAGCAATTTTATTTGGGATTTTAAAGATGGTGATATTATTTTTCAAAAAAATCAGCAATATACAGCTCGTTTTGTATTAGAACGTGATTCAACCTATGATTGCCAGGCAGAATTTTATAGTAAAGATGGAAAACTTACAGCGGATATTTATGGTTATAAAACTTCTCTAAAAAATTTAGTTCAAAAAACTGATAATTTTAATCCTCTTCCGGAAGAAGAAACAATTTTAGATAAAAATGAAATTACTTTTGCAGCGCAAGTTTTTAGTTCTGATAATCAGCCAGTAAAATTACAAGTGGAATTGCGATCGCGACAAGAAAATTTTGATGACAATATTCAAAATGGAGACCATCATCTTTACGAAAGTAATTATTCCATTTCGGGCCAAACAATAGAAATAACTGTAAACAATTTGATTGACGACGCTTATCACTGGCGAGCGCGAGTAGTTGATATTAATGGTAATTCATCACCTTGGTATTATTATGGTAATCCACTAAAGTACTATCATGGACACTACGACTGCCCATCTCCCGTTTATGATGATAAAAATAATTCTGATTTTTATGTTGATGTTGAACGAAGTGATTATCCGGAAAATACTTTATATTATCAACCACTAAATAATCAATCATCTATTAGTGATAGTTATAAAACGAAAATTAGAACTAGCGATAATTATTGGGGAAAGTTTTTTATTTTTAAACCCCATCAGAGTGGTTATGTTGATTCTGCCGAAATAGAAGTTATGTATGGAAATTGCAATTTTTATATAACATTAGAAGTTTACCCACTTTCTCCTAATCAAAATGATGGCTTGCCAAACGAAAATCAATTATTAGCCGTTTCAACTAGTACTAAATCAAATTTGGATTTAAATTGTAGCGATTATTATCAAAATTATCAAAAGGTTTATTGGAAGTTTGATAATCTTTATTTAGAAGCCAATCATTATTATGCTTTAAAAATTAAAATAGCGGATAATTTTAAAGCTGGAACAGCGGTTTGTTATGCTCATTTTGGATTTGATAATGATAGAAATA
>Ga0209407_1003882_pt1 | contig 12605 bp, 20 predicted proteins | sample AD_JPNHG3_MetaG_FD_184410 | JGI IMG/M metagenome (GOLD analysis project Ga0209407, IMG submission 184410) | Active sludge microbial communities of municipal wastewater-treating anaerobic digesters from Japan - AD_JPNHG3_MetaG (SPAdes) (version 2) | ecosystem: Engineered > Bioreactor > Anaerobic... | reverse complement strand
ATTTGTTTTAGTTTGAGTCTGCGCTTTAATTCCAATTCATCTTGTATTTCTTCTTCAGTTTTTCCGCGCTTTGGTTCTATACCGAGCGCATCAAATACAATGGTTTCTTCATTGGTTAGTTGTTTTTCCTCTGCAATTGTTGTATTAGATTTTAGCAGTTCATTGCGATAGTTATCTGCATAATCCTGGTAATATTTACCATTTTCATGCTCATCTTTCATCCAAAATGGGATATCACATTGCCGCGTTGCATGCCCGGTCTGGATTTCTCTCTCGATAAGATACCGGACCATTTCTTCACGCTTTTCTTTCATCTCCATATGCGTATAATATATTTACACTATACTATACATACATTTGTGTATACATGCATCTATCTGTTTATACAATTGCGATCTATATACGCGTAATATAATTACACACACATATACATTCATACACGTATACATGTATACTTACATATCTATACATGTATACACAAACGCATAGATACATGTATATCATACTAAAATCATTATACGCGTATATGTACTCTAATAATAATAATACATACATGTAGTACTAACTAAGTAGATCTATTTAACATAATATATTATAAACTATTAAATACAATTTATATTGATGGTAAGACAGAATGTGATGTCATTCTCATGCTCCGAGGAATTTGAGACTAAAATTAAAACCGCCGCAGGAAAAGAGAGCGTGTCATCCTGGATTCGAGATGCGTGTGAACAAAAATTGGAGAGGGAGAAATGCGAGCAATAACAAAACCAAATGCTGTTGAAGCATTTAAGCGAATCATAGACATTGCTCCGGTATATGGAGACATCAAACTCGATGAGTCCGGATACATGTATTTGGAAGTCGAAACGTTATGCGTCCACATCACCGATCCACTGCGAGACTTGGATAAACTGGTTGATTGGTCCCCGCTAGGTAAACAGGCGATGGATTACTACCGGGATCAGTTGGTGTATGGTGCGCATATCAAGAAGGAAAATCCGGAGGATGAGGCAGAATACACGTATTATCAAAGATTGAGAGAGTATGGTGTTCCTGCTTCTGAAGTAGCCGGATATATGCTCGAAATTGATCAAATAAAAGAAATAATATCAAAACTCAAAGAATTCGAATTGTCGAGGCGCGCAGTAGCAGTAACATGGCAACCGTGGGTTGACCTGGAATCAAACGACCCGCCGTGCTTGGATCTCCTTAAATTTACGATTAAAGACATTAAATTGTGTTTGAGCGTGGTATTCCGGAGTCATGACCTCATCAAAGGTTGGTGTAATAACATATATGCGCTTGTGCATTTGATGCAATATGTATCAATGACATTGGATATAGGCATTGGATATCTTGAGGTTATATCATTTGATCCGCACGTTTACATGAGCGACGTAGACCGGGTTAAGATGCTGAAGGAGAAAATCTAAATCTTTTTTATCAGTGGTAGAATTTGAGATATACCATATATTCCGGCAACGATGACACCAACCAACCACGCAAGTTTTGACCGAAGCGTGACACCACAAAACTCAATCAATCCCATCTCTGATTGTGGAGGAGGTTGAGGTTTAGAACAATCTATTTTTTGAGAAAGAGAATCAACGGTTTTAACAAGAATGGTTAAAGTTTCGTTGGTCTCCTGGATTTTACTTTCGATTCGCGTAATATCATCTTTATGATCCCGGTTATGCGCTTTAACGTCATCCCGCGTCTCTTGAATCAAATCATACATCATTTGAAGTGAAAAATGGCCTACTGTATCAGGTGGAGTCATGCTGCTATACCGGTATTTTCTTATACCTGTTTAGTTCCATCGGGTATAATATTATCTTATTTTGGTGCGCGTGAAAGATTATAAATACTCACTCGTCTAATATGTAGTATACACAGGTGAATTAACATGAGCAAATACGTTGAAGATGAGAAAACAGGGAACTGGATGTTAGTAGACGATGACAATCAAGATGGAAATGAATATGATGCAGATGGACACCTTGATAACTTGATTAACCGGGTGAACACCTGGAACCATGAGGACATCCGAGAACTCAAGGACATATTAGACCAGATACCCGAAGTGCTTGCATCAGCAGGGAAGGCACCACGGGCGGCAGATGTAATTGATTATTCAGATCTTCCAACAGAACCGATTCCGGCAGGTGTTGAAACCTATCCAGTATGGGCAATGGATAAGCGTGGATTCTGTCTCGTTGGTGCAGCAGCAGACTCAATTGAGCACATCTCTGAAATCAGAGATTTGCAATAAATCTATCTATTTTTAACGCGCAAACATTAGGTTAATATGCCTGATGCCAATGCGCCTAAACAAATAAAAACAATCGGTCGGTCATTTGTTACAAACACCGGTGCTTATTTTAATACAGAAAAGTTATCCGTGCCTTATATCCTTAAAACATCGGTGAATCCTTATTACGTCGTCGTAAAGAGTAGGGTTACAAATCAGTTATTTGGTAATCCTCCGGAATATAATATTTACAATCCTAATCAGGAAAAGGACATCAAACTGTCAGAGATTGCAACTCGCATGTGCGAGAACCTCATCGATCCAGACACGATGATGAAAACAAATCTGTTTTTGAATGCGCAGACTGCATTCTCCGATATATTTGATTTCGGTGCGTCATTATTCGAACCAGTATGGGGACCGTCTAACATATCAGGTATAAATTGGCAGAATCTAATTGCGCTCAAGCATTTGCCAACCGACACATTCCGGCTTCTTCCGGATGGTATCGATAAAACACCATCACAGATTGTTAAGGGCATTTACATCGGAACAGACGGAAAAATCCATTATTCGCAGCAGCAGGATGATGGGAAGTTTTATGAGATAAAGAACATCCTTCACATTAAATCACCAGTGTCCCGTGACTTGGCAGGGGATGCTCTATCATGGCCTGTAATCCCTGTCATTGAGATGCTCAATTTCATGATTGACATCAGGCGCATGAAAGGTGCGCGTGTGGGAGCACCATCTGTTTTTGTGGAAATGCTATCTGATGACGATGACACTAAAGCAATTGCCGAGGACATCATTCAAAATTGGGGCGTAACTACACAGTTCGCACATTCTGATAAAATACGGGTTTATACGATATCAACCGATGAATCGCCAACAGTTGAGGATGCAATTAAATCACTCGAGATGTTACTGGATTTCCTCTACAATCCGGCAGCGATGATTCAGAAAGAAGGGACGCGGCTAGGGGGCTCTGATGCAGGCGCGGAACGTCTCATCAATGCACAGAGCAATACGTTCTTATCATGGTTAGATTTAGGATTCAGTTCTATTTTACAGAAATGGCTCGATATTAACGGGTTCGGTGAGAAAGGATATTCCGGTCAGGTTTGGTTCCCGAAACTTGAAGTGGATAAGACAGCACTCGATTTGCAGAAAGCCAACGATGGATTTGCTGACCAGTCTCTTACCAGGGATGAGCGCCGCGTTTTGCGCGGGTTCGACGTGGCCAATGAAACCACATCTTCAATTCTTGAGGAGGAATATAGCAGTGTTGGTATTTCAATCCCTGGGCTTATCCAGAACTCAAATCCGATTCAGAATTCTAACCCTCCGGAGAAACCGAACCCTGCAATGCCACTTGCAGACGAGGCATCTAAACGGTTCAGGTTGCGCAATGCTGCACTTAAGGACGCAATATATTCAGCCATTGGTGAATAATGGATTTAAATAAGGCGCAATTAGCGATTGAAGAATATGATAATGGATTATTTGATGATTTAATCCAAATAGCAGAGGATACGTTTGTTTTTGGCACAATTCTAACAATTGCAGGTATGCTGCGCAAGAAAGCAATTGCTCAAGAAATATATGCGCTTGGTCGCGCAGTTATACCAACAAAATTAACTCCTGATGATCTAGATGAGTTAGATCCAATAGTGCGCGAGACTGCTAATGATAAATTTGTAAATGATTATAAAAACAATCTGCTAAATGGAGGAAGATACGTAAATAAAGCGATATTAGGCAACAAAGGCGAAGATGGAATCATACCATATCTCGGTTATAACCGGGAGTGGGTGCCTTGGGCTGAACGGTTTAAACAAACTCACAGAGAGGAGTTATATTCAATTTTAACATCCGGAAAGCCAATTTCAGAAATTAAAGCAGATTTACAGGCGCATTTTGATACACTTGATAACTATACAGATTTAATTGCAAGAACTGAAGTCCTCAACAATTCAGAGATAATCCAGCATCAAAAATGGGTAGATGAGGGATTTGATAAGTTTTTATGGGTTTGTTCCTCACAAGAGAATTCACCATGCGCTGAAATATGCTCACAATTCTGCGGCCAAATATACGATAAGAAAGATATCCCATTCGGGGGCGAATTGGCCCATCCGCGTTGCCGTTGTTCCAGGCATGCCATTGTATCACAGCATAATGCGAGTGATTGGGATGATTTGCCAGTTGCAGAATCATCTGATTACGCGCGTGATTTGAGAGGAGAACCTAAACGCGCTGAACAAATAATAAAAGACAGTAATATAAAGGTTGATATTGATGCTTACAAGTCAAAGCAACTTAAAATAAAGAGCAATGATGAATTAAAAGCAGGGGAAATAATACCAAAACTTACACCAAGAGAGGCGCTTCCATATAAAGGAATCAACCTGCCGGAAGGATATACAAAATATTCCTCTACAAATCTGGATAAATTAGCAACTGATATTAAATCAATCGCTAAAAACAATCCAGAATTCGATAAAGCGCTTAAGCAGTATACATCAGGACCATACAAGAAAATCAACAAATACGCGCGTGGAGAATGGAAACCATCATCTAAAAAGGTAGAATCTAAATATTCTGGTATAATATCTGAACTTGAAAAAGGACTTGAAGAGGCACCTAAATATAACGGAAACGTGTATCGTGGAGTTGGATTCAGCACAGAAAAGAAATTTAAAGATTTTATAAATGCGTCTCAAAATGATGGATTATTAAGATTTGATGGATTTACATCCACATCACTAGAACGCAAAGTTGCAGATAATTTCGTAAAAATGGGAGATAAACCATTTAGAGTATCTATGGAAATAAAATCTTCAAGTGGTGTGTATTTGGATGGCGCTTCGTATTATCGTAAAAACCAGGAAGAGGTTTTATTCAAAACCAAAAGCACATTCGCTGTAAAACGAATAGAGGTTTTATCTGATAATAGCGCTCATGTAATATTAGAGGAAATATAATGCCAGAAGTGGATATGAGATATGTTTCAGATGATAATGAGTTCACAGTCATACCATGCTCTAGTTGTAAATTCCATCCATATGGCGCATCGTGTGATAAATATGGAACAATACCGCGATCAATTTTAAATGGTGAAAAGTGCGAGTATTACAAAAAGCGCGCATAACTTAAATACTAATAAAAACCTCTTTTATTTATGCAGAATGAACTCATAAGCGTGATTGGTGCGTTTATTTTATTTTTTGCGTTGTTTCTTGTTGGAAATAACGAACTGTTAGGTTTATATACTGTTATCATGCTAGCATGGATAGCATACCTAGCATATAAATACGAAAATAATATGTTACACTCGTTATTATCTATCGGACTGTTTGTTTTATTTATTGTTGGATCAATATTATTTCCTGTAATTGGTATCATTTTATTGTTGATATGGATCTATAGTTCGTTATGGTTCGGTTTAAATGCCAACAAAATTCAGGAAACCGTCTAAATGGCTTGTGATGATATCACATTTTGTTTTTCGTTTATATACTATTCTTAAATTTTTGCGCGCGCTTTAAGTGCTATGGAAACCTTTATTATGGCATGGCACCGGATGCAATGGATTTATCTATTCCTACAGCATCAGCCATAGAAATTCCGACTGCTGAAGAAGGCGTGAGAATGCGCGATTTGGCGCTTCAGACGCTCGATGTTTTCCTCCCATCTAAACTAACAGGCACTGGAAGACTGTTCCACTCAAAGGAAATGTTTTCTGGTTCTGTTGACGCATGGAAGGGTAAATATTTTGTATTTTCACCATCTGCTGAACACATTGACTGGGAGCGGTATCTTCAGAATCCTGCAAAGGAGTTACAGAAGTATGATGCGCGCATCGTTGGTGTGAACGATGTTACAAGAATCCCTGAAACCGGAACTCCACGGCTAGAATCTTGGGGCTGGTTTTGGGATGATGAGGTCAATAAACTGGCAGATGATGGAAAACTTGGATTATCTACTGATTTCAATGCGCCATTTGAAGGGGAACAGATGATCGGGTATCCAAAGCCTAATTACATCCTTGTTTTCCCGATGGACGTTGTTAACAGGCAGAATGATATCGGAGCGCGCGTTTTGAATTCGGCAGTATCACAGGAGACCACAACTATGGATGAAGAAACAAAAGGCGCTATCGCTGAATTAAAGGGACTCATCACTGGGTTCATTTCAGCATTCAAAAACGCAAACGTTCAGAACTCAAACCCTGAACCTGTAACACAAATCGAACCCGCCGCAATTGCAGAGGTTGCCCCATCTGTCCCGGTCGAATACCTCGACAAGATAGAGGCAATGAAAGCAGAGAACGAGAAAACAAGTGCAGAACTTGCAGAAATCAAGGCGCAGTATGATGCCATGAAGGCTGCTGAAGCAGAACGCGCAGAGGCTGACAAAGCCGCGCAGGCACAAAAACTCGAGACCATATGGCAGACTACTATCATGCCAAAACTTCCGGCAGCACTGCTGGTAGACGAGGCAAAAGCAGCAGAAATCAAAAAGATGGCAATTGAACAGCCACTTGAGTTTATGCAGCAATACGGAGATTACATCAACAAGACTGAAATTAACGTAGCAAACAGCAATCCATCCGGTCAGAGTCATCAGAACAGCAATCCAGACACTGACAAGCCAGTTGTGATTGGTTCATATAACGCTAGAACAGGAGGATTTGAATAATGGCAACTACTAGCGGGTTCAGACCGCCGAACAATGCAGTAACACAGGAGATTACAGGACCGGAGTATTTCCTGATTGGTGCAAATGCCACCATTGCAAAAATGAAGCCTGGTGTAGTCGTAGAAGTTGATGCGACCGCAGGACAGGTCAAGGAATTTGATGGAACCGGATACCCGATTGGCGTGATTGGTTACGAGGAAGTTCAGACAGGAGATTACAAACCAGCAACCAGAGACACCGCTTTCGGAGCGCTGTATCAGCGTATCCCTGTGCATGTTGAGCGTAATAAACGAGTGCGCGCAAGACTCGCGGCATCACAGACCATTTACAAGGGAATGCCGCTCGTTGCAGGCTCGGATGGGCTACTGTCTGCTATGGGGCTCACCCAGGTAATCACCGGTGATGGTGGAACCGTATCATTTCCTGTTAGGTTTGCAACCGCTGATGAGGCTGTAACAACTGATGCAGATGGAGCAGGAACCGCAATATGGGTTATTCTTGGATAATGGAGGCCAAATAAATGACAAACGAATTAGCAGAAATCGGAAGACAGTGGGATCGTAAAATCGTTCAGGTTCTCCAGACTCGTTCTATCGGCCGGCAGTTAGTTCCTAAAAATATGGAACTGTCTGGCAAGGGAATCGGAAATACCAGCGTAAAATCTTACGGATACAAATCAACGGCTGATGCAACAACCGACATGAACATCCGTCAGGATCTCGCTGATAGCATCGATGTCGAAGGAAAAACTGTTCTCATTCCGATCCAACAGGATATGATTGAGATTCCGCGCAGAACTTTCGAGTCAATGAAATACGATGGTATAAACGTAGATTCAGATGTTGCCATGCAGATGGCTGTAAAAGTTGGAAAGGAATTTGACAAGATGATTATCGACGGATGGGCCCCAGATGGAACTAACTACCTCGTCAAGGGGTTCTACCAGATTGCAGGTAATGCTGGCTCTGGATCTGACTTTGGAACTTACGGGAACGCTGTAAAGTCGGTATCCGCCGCAATAGAAGCGCTTAATACCGATGGCGTGTATTCAGATGCAGGTTATAACCTTGTTGTTAATCCTACCCAATATTTCCAGTTGATTTCTTCGCAGTCTAGCACTGGATTAAGAGAATTCCCACAGGTTATTGAGATTCTCAATCAGGATGCTACTGGTCAGCCTGGCCGCGTTTTCAGCACGACTGATTTAGCCGCAGCAAAAGGACTCTTGATGCCGACTGCAACACCAGGAAATAGCATTTATTTCGATTACATCGAAGCACAACAGCCTACAAACCTTCTGAAATACAAGAACGGAGACACACAGGAAGGGGATATCATCATTACCCAGCGTGGTGCCGCAACTATCCGGTTTAAACACGTTGACTCTAGCGGTGTTGACAACTCTGTATACAAGTTCACAGCAATCTAAAGGTGATTTACGATGAAAATCGAAATCAAAGTTAACAGATACCGCGCTGCTGATGGAACTGACTATAAACTAGGAGAGATTGCAGAGGTAAGTTCTGAAGAGGGCGCCGCTGCAATTGCTGCAAATGTAGGGGTTGAATTTGGTTCAGTGCCAGTTCAGCCGCCTGTGGCGACGTCAGTTCCCGAGCCTAAACCGGTTGAACCTGTCAGTAAACGAGAGAGGCCTCCCGGCAAGTCACGTGAGGAGTGATAACAGATGACAGTAGACGCAGCCTATATAGCAGCGATCAGTAATGGCTTGTTTTCGGTTGGAACCGGAGGAACCATTTCTAATGAGACTTTCGCTCTTTATCTGGCACAGTCTACGACTGAAGTAGAGGCTGATTTACCCGCCACTATTAATTCAACACTGAAAGATGAAGCAGTCGCATATTTGGTATGTCATAGAATCGAAGCCTGGAAAGGTATGCTTGATGTGAATCAGGAAAATATAGGCGGGGATTATTCATACGGGAAAAAATCAGGCACTATAGACTCATGGTTGATGGCATATGACAGGCTTAAGACATCGGTTTCATCTAACAAGAAACAGCGTGGCGGGTATGCCTCTGCAACTCACGCATCTGTAAATTCAGATATGAAAATGGATTATAACCCGATTGGATCATGAGACTCACATCAACTGAAATGGCAGCGCGCAGACGCAACATAGCGGATAAAGGGGTATTCCCCCTTACCGCTGATGTAAAACGTAGGGTAGTGACTCAATCTGATACAGGGGCTGAATTAGAGTCATATGAAACAATTACAGGCATGTCTGCTGTGAAATGTCTTATGACAACCAAAGCGGTTTCAATCACGGATTTAAACGGCGCTATTCTTACGGATCTGGTTACGCGCATAAAGTTCGATGGATATTATGATACCATAAAACCGGAGATGATCATTTCGATATCAGGCACAGAATACGAGGTTAGAGCAGTAGATAACGGATCTGCAGGGTTATTTACTACTTGCATCGTAGGAAAGAGAGGTGCATAATGGTAAAATCAACCATTTCAGCGACTATTGAACCATCACGGGCACTTGAGAGACTGCTTAAATTGTCTAGGTCATCGTTGAGACCAATTCTTGATGAGGCCACTCAATCCGCAGGTGAGGTTCTTCAGGATGAGATGAGATACCGCGCACCTAAACACACCGGCCAGAACCTTGAGCCTGATATCCTGGTAAAACCAGTGGAATCTGGTGATTTGAAATCAGAAGTAATGGTAGGGCCGACTTCTTTTCCTGGCGCACGCCAGCGGGAGTATGGAGGGGTAATCAGCGCAAAGAATGCACCGTTCCTTGTATGGCAGGATTATGATGGAAACTGGCACAAAGCCAAATCTGTTTATCAAGAGCCTACTCCATACATCCGCCCGGCCATTGCAGCAAAAAAGGCAGAAGCAACTGCTAAACTAGCATCTATAGTCAGGAAGGGGTTCGGGCTATGAGCGCTATAGTCGGATATGTTCGGTATGTATTGATGCAAAATTCTAGTGTTTCTGCAAAGGTTTCATCCAGAATATACCCTAAACGGTTACCGCTCAACCCCACACTTCCGGCAATGACTATAATGTTACCGGCAGGAAAAACAGAGATTTCAAAGGATACGTATACGCGCGTATCAATTACATCGTTCGGAGTTAAATCTGCATCTCAAAGCGCGTATGATGCAGCGTGGGAACTGGCAGAACTCGCTAAAACAGTATTATTAGACCATTCCGGGATTAGGAATGGTGTGTATTGCAATTCGATTAAACATATCGCCGACGTAGAAGGGAAATCGGAAGATAATGACATCGAAACGGTTGTATCCGACTACGCGGTGACTTGGGAGAAACATTAATGGCACAGACAGTTAGTAATGGAAAGCGCAGAATCATCGGTTCTGCAAAAGTGGAAGTTGCTGTTTATGGATCTGACACTTGGTATGACCTTGGCCTCGGTGAGGGAGTAGGTTGGACCGAAGGGTTTAAACAGGAAGAAACCATCCCAGATAACGGCGCTTCGCTTGGTATAGTTATTCTCGACCAGTTCGCGGATATCGATTTTATCGTGTGGGAGCCTGACCTTCAGGTTCTGAAAATCGCGCGTGGTAACATTGATAACACTATTATCACGGAAGGAACTGAAGTATCAGGTCATGAACAGGTTATAGCATCAGGTGGATGGGATTATAATCATTTCATTGAGTTGACCGGTCAGAATGCAACAGGAACACAACCGACATTTGATTCAACCCATCCAGTGGTAGCGGGAACAGATGGCGATTTAGTTCTTGGAACTGATTACGAAATCGTGCAGTATGGCGGCAAATGGGGTATTATTATCAAGGACTCTGTTACCGTAACCACAAAATCACAGACCATCACGATTAAATACACCTATACACCGGCTGCTGGAGTTACGCTTACAACTGGTGGCGCTGATATTCCTGGATTCCTTAAACTCCGGCTTACCAACGTAACCAGCGGTAAAACCACGCAGTTCCTGTTCCACAAGGTGCAGAACACCACTGGATTTTCAGTAAAAATGAATGCTGACAGTGGAACTGCAAAACCGAACGGATTCGTGCTCAAATTCCATGCAGTTCTTGATCCAACCAGAGATTCAATCCGAGAACTTGACCAACTTTATTCTTGGTATAAAGAAGAGTGATTCTCTTCTATTTTTCTTTTTTATGTGCATATTCCCCGTGCTTTTCTATTGATGCTTTATTGTATGCATTAATTGCATCATTAATATCATCATATAATCCAAGGTGATATTGTTTTCTGTTTACATTTATGTATGCTCTCCATTTACCAGCCTTTTTATGCCACGAAACTCCTCGGTATCCAGTAGTGCTATTTTTTTGCAATTTTGAATTCATCATATTTTGACTTTGAGAACACAATCTTAAATTCTCCTTTCTATTGTCGAGGGGATTACCATTAATATGATCAACATTTCTGCCCGGTGGTGCATTCATAATAATTCGATGCATTTTGAAAATTTTACTGCTTCCATCTGGATATCTAATTCTGCGTTCTATGTAATATTTATCGTAGTTTTTAGATTTCTTGCTAGCATACCAACTATACTTTGATAACTCTTCATAGTCGTCATCATCTACTAAAGTGTGTAGCCCTTTAGTAACTTTTATAAGTTTCATACTATTATAATTGTGGTGACATTTGTATTAATTGTATCTGTTAAAGCGCGCTATCTTTATACCCTTACAGCGCGCATAGATTAGTGTATGGCTCTATATGCAGACTTTAGCCAGTCCGGGATGGATCAGCGCATCGCAAAAATAGGCGATAAAGAATTTGATGTATCTGAAATGCCAGTTGATGTTTACCTGTTTACTAACCGCAGAGTAGCAGAAAGAAGAAAAGAAGGGCTTTACTTACTTGCAGAGGACTACTACGATATTGTTCTGATGTGGCTCAAGGCAATTGATGAGACTGTGACTACTGAATGGCTTGATTCTGCTATCTCATGCGCTAAACTTCAGCAACTTGCGCATGCTGTAATTACTCCGCAGATGAATCCCCCTTTAGTAACGTTCGAGGAGAAGGGAAGTCTCCTCAAGGGAACGAAGAGCAAAGTGAGCCAAAAGAACCAGATTTAGATGGGTTTGAAAAGACAGTGCGCGATATCGTGGCAACACTGTCAATAATTTATAACCTTTCCCCTGACTACATCTATGCGCGATGGAGCATTAATAAGGCATTAAGTTATTACGAAATAGGAACAAGATTAAGGCAAGATTTGTCTGCGCTGGATAGTGCCAAGATGTTAACCATGATGTTTGGAACCGGCGCTGATAGGGGATTGCCTATGGAAATAAACGAATATACACCGTCAGAACAAATAGTAGATTACTACTCTAACAGAGAATACGACCCTGATTCATTCTCTGATTTGTGGGGTTAGAAATGGGTGATTTCGATGATATTAACGTTAAAATTAATGTCGATGCGAGCGGCGCGGAGCAAGGTCTCACGCGCGTTTCTACCTCTCTCAACAAGTTAAACTCTGATGTAGGTAAACTAGGAACCGGCGCTGATTTCGGAGACAAATTAAACTCTGAAGCAAAACAAGCAGAAGGCGGTCTCGACAAACTCGGACAGGCAGCCGAACAGGCCAATCAGAAACTTGCAAAAATTGGATCTGGTCTCAATTTATC
>Ga0209407_1003881_pt1 | contig 12606 bp, 10 predicted proteins | sample AD_JPNHG3_MetaG_FD_184410 | JGI IMG/M metagenome (GOLD analysis project Ga0209407, IMG submission 184410) | Active sludge microbial communities of municipal wastewater-treating anaerobic digesters from Japan - AD_JPNHG3_MetaG (SPAdes) (version 2) | ecosystem: Engineered > Bioreactor > Anaerobic... | reverse complement strand
TCTATCTCTGTAATAAGTTGCGGTTTTTGTTTGGCGGTTTCTCCTAAAATTGTAGCAATTTTCGATGTTTTTTCCTCACGAATAATCTCTTCCGTGTAGGTGTTCCATTCGCCGCAGGCTGCACATCTTCCTACCCATTTGGGGGATTCGGCACCGCAATTTTGACACACATAAACCGATTTTATTTTAGCCATAATTATTTAGCTGTTTTTATTTTGTACAAAGATAATGAATTGGCTAACACAAAAAAAGCTTTTTGGATTTTTCCCAAAAAGCTTTTTTACTTGTCCTTATTTAGCGCAGGTAAGTAAATTTGCGCAGGATATTTTTTTATTGTTTAGAAAAAATCATTGCTTTTTTTGATTGAGAGTAATAGATTATTAATGTATCATTTTTAATAGTAACTAAATCTGAATTATAAATTGCATATGTAAATTTCTCTCCCCATTCAGGCTCTTTAACTAATGTTATTAAGAGATCTATAAACTGAATGCTATCATTTTGAATTAAATATTTGCCTTCAAAAGTATTTCCTAAAGTATGCCCGCTTACATTCTCGGAATCTTTAAAATTTATTTCTACAGATTTCTCAATATCTTTTGGTTCTGTAATAAAAGAACAATCGGATAAATCTGCATATGCAATCAATTTCCAGTTATATATTATGGAAGTTTTATTAATAGAAACTAAATCACTCGTATCAAGCACAATGCTTTGAAACGTGCACAATGTATCATAATTCGTGTTATTAGAATTTTCAACATTCGTAGAGTTATTGTTTGTATTCTCTCTATTTGCAAGAGAATCATTTTTAGAGCAACTCAAACTTAGAGTTATCAACATTAAGAATAATAAATTTGTCAAGGTTTTCATAGTATATTTATTTTATGGTTATTGTCTTTTTACATTGGCTACAACTAATAGTAGATATATTATCAATAAATCCCGTTTTTCACAACATTTTAGGGATTAAATAATTTAAAAAGATAATGCTTTCCTGATTGAGATTTCAGCAACATAATATAATTGCAGTGGCTTTGCGTACAAGAAGATACATCAATCTCTGAATCTGAAATTCCTGAGTATAACAATCGCCCATCTGTTGTAAACAAGAAAAATTGGCAATTACTATAAGACGAGTCCAAATAAATTCGACCGGTTTTCATATAAGCGTCTTTTTCTTTATAATCGTTTTGCCGAATATCTGATGTAACAATTTCAACGATGATATTAGACGACACAGAACAGCCACACGAATCTACAATAGTAACACTATACGTTCTGTCTTCTGAAGTATAGCACCACGGTGCTTCTATAGTTGTGTCTGAAAGTGCATCACTCGGTGTCCAATTGTAGGTATAAGGCGGGATTCCACCGCCAACTCCGCATCGTGCCGGCAAACGACAAGAATCATTTCGTTCTTTGAGTATCGTACAGGGTTCAGGAATTATTCCCCAAGAAGAAAACCTAACCCTAATACTATCGGATGCCATTTGTCCATGCGCATCGGTAACAGTCAATGTGAATTTTTCCCAAGTTTGATCTAGAAAATAATCTTTAAAATACGGATTTGCTATGGTATCACTGTTTAAAAAAGTATTGGCTTGATACACGGTACTACCTATACGCACATTACACGACCATTGGTAGCGAAAGGGCGGAACACCGCCTGTTAGTTGTAATCGACTACCTATAAATGCTGTATCGGTTGAAGTTGCTTCCAAATTATGACTACAAAAAGTCGTGTCGTTACCTAAACGAACCGTTAAGTTAGCTCCAAAGCTAAGCTGTATGGAAATACAACAAAATAATAAAACAACAAGTTTTTTCATGGCTATTGTGTTATGTGGTTAATTCACTTGTTTTGTGTCAATTATATTATTGGCAAAATTATGAAGCTTAAACTAGTAATGCAAATATAAGAATAAAAAATGAATATATATATATATGTTGTTAAACATATTTTAATAGTTTTATTAAAAGAGAAAAAAGTCCCACATATTTTTATGTAGGACTTTTATTACATAGTTCACTTTTTGTTAATCAATTATATCAAATCCGCAATAAGGCACCAGCACTTTAGGAATGCGGATGTCGTCGGGGGTTTGATTGTTTTCGAGCAATGCGGCAACGATGCGCGGTAACGCCAGTGCCGAACCGTTTAGTGTGTGGCAAAGTTCCGTTTTTCCGGAAGCAGTTTTGTAGCGACATTTCAAGCGATTGGCTTGATAGCTCTCAAAATTGGATACGGAACTAACTTCCAACCAGCGGTCTTGCGCCACCGAATAGACTTCAAAATCGAAACACAAAGCAGCGGTAAAGCTCATATCGCCACCACAAAGGCGCAAAATGCGGTAAGGTAATTCCAGTTTTTGCACCAAACTTTCCACATGTGTCAGCATCTCTTTGTGCGATGTTTCGGAATGTTCGGGCGTATCAATGCGCACAATTTCTACTTTTGAAAATTCGTGTAAACGGTTTAACCCGCGCACATCTTTGCCGTACGAGCCTGCTTCGCGGCGAAAACATTGTGTATAAGCGCAATTTTTGATAGGCAGTTCGTTTTCGCTCAAAATGACGTCTCGGTAGATGTTGGTAACAGGCACTTCGGCGGTCGGAATCAGGTAGAGATTGTCCGTTTGGCAGTGATACATTTGTCCTTCTTTATCAGGTAGTTGCCCCGTGCCGTAGCCCGACATTTCGTTAACGACAGTCGGAGGAATTACTTCCAAATAGCCGGCTTTTTGCGCTTCATCTAAAAAGAAATTGATGAGTGCGCGTTGCAAGCGAGCGCCTTTGCCTTTGTAAACGGGAAATCCCGCTCCTGTGATTTTTACGCCCAATTCAAAGTCAATTAAATCGTATTTTTTTGCTAAATCCCAGTGCGGAAGCGGTTCAAAATCGAAAACAGGGATTGTCCCGCCTGTTTTTTCTACCACATTGTCGGCGGCTCCGGTGCCTTCCGGCACGGAATCTTTCGGTAAATTGGGGATTTGTAGCAGCAAATTTTGTATAGAAGTAGCCAATTCATCCATCTTGGCGGATAGTTCGCGACTTTTTTCCTTGCATTGGGTAGTTTGCGATTTTGCGCTTTCCGCTTCTTCGCGTTTGCCTGCCTGTATCAGCGCACCTATAGTTTTAGAAATTTGATTGACTTCGGCTAACGTGGCATCCAATTCCTTTTGCGTGGCGCGGCGGTCGGTGTCGTAGGCAATTACTTCATCAATTATTTTTTCAGCTTCGGCAAAATGTTTTTTGTTCAGACGACGAATAACATCATCGCGATTTTCTGTGATAAATTTAAGTGTTAGCATAACTTTCTTTAGAGTTTTATAACAACCTACAAAGGTACGGATTTTTATTCAAAAAGTAGAGGATTTTGCAAATTTGATAAGTAATTTTAGTAGCAAAGCCATGAGTGTTTAAATGTTATTCAAATTAGTTTTAAAACTAAAACATCTGCCAAAATGACAATTAAAAGAATAAAAAACCGCCAAAATGACACCTTGAAAAAGAATTGTTGAATTTTGTTTTGTGTTACAAATAGAAATTTTTAAAAACAAATCTTTTAATTTATTGTAATTCAATTAGTTAAGCAGGTTGTAATATTGATTTGTATAATTAATGGCATTGCTTTTGTAATAATATAGACGAATGAAAGTATAAACAATTTAAATATTAGGAGGACAAAATTATGACACTTGTAAGAGGAAATCAAAACTGGTTACCATCAATTTTCAGCGACATGTTTGATAATGATTTTATGGCGCGTGCTAACGCAACAGCTCCGGCAATCAACGTAAAGGAATCGCCCGACAACTATTTGGTTGAAGTAGCGGCTCCGGGTATGACGAAAAAGGATTTTTGTGTGCGTATCGACGAGGAAAACAACCTTGTTATTTCACTCGAAAAGCAAGAAGAAAAGAAGGATGAAAACAAAGAAGCGCGTTATTTGCGCCGCGAATTTGCCTACTCAAAGTTTGAGCAAACAATTATTTTGCCTGACGATGTAGACAAAGAAAAAATTGCTGCTTCGATGGACAACGGCGTGCTCAACATTCATCTGCCTAAACTTTCCAAAACGGAAATAAAGAAAGCGCAACGTATGATTGATATCAAATAAGTATCGCATTGATAGTAACAAAAAAAGGGCGAACCAATTGGTTCGCCCTTTTTTGCGCAGAGATATTTTTTAGTTTCTTTTCTCTTTAATGCGAGCTTTTTTACCGGTCAAATCGCGCAGATAATAGAGTTTAGCGCGACGAACTTTGCCGACTTTATTAACTTCAATCTTTTCGATGAAAGGCGAATCAAGCGGAAAAATACGCTCAACACCAATATTATCGGACATTTTACGTACGGTAAAGCGTTTTTTATCGCCATGACCTGAAATTTTGATAACAACGCCGCGATACTGCTGTATACGTTCTTTATTTCCTTCAGTAATACGATAATCGACTGTAATAGTATCACCGCTCTTAAATGCGGGAAGAGTTTTGCCGCTTGCAAATGCTTGTTCGGCGATTTTAATGAAATCCATTGTTTTAGAATGATTTAAATTAAATACTAGTGCAACATTCACAGGTCTCTCTTTTCCTATCAGCGGTTACACGAAACGGAGGGCAAAGGTACGTTATTTTTTTCGTATTACCAATATTTTTTTACTTTTTATTTTACGGTACGTTTCAAACTCTCCGAAATCAGTCGTTTCAGCGACATGACATACTCTTGATTAACATTGCGTTTCTCCGGTTTGTACAAGTTAGAATATTTTGTAGGCACTAAATCGAATTTCATATTATCGAAGTCCGAAGTGTTGCCTCTTATTTTTAAAGCCAATCGGATGGGCGACAGCGTTTCAATGTGGGCGTTGTAGTTCTGGCTCAAATCGTAGCGTCCCGCTACAACTGCGCTGTAGTTGCCCATGCTGATAACGAACGGGTAAAGGTCAACTTCGTTTTTATAAACAGTCATTTCTACGCTGAGGCTGTCCACCAAATTTTTCGTTTTCCGACTGAAAAGTAGTGTTTTTGCTATTTTGCTGAAAGTTTCACTGTCCATCAACACTAAATCTTTTCCTTCAATAGCAGCCGCTCCGCGTAAAGTAGATAATTTCAGGTCATAATTGGCTTTGAGATAGGTTTCTGCCGACAGATGAAATTGTGCTTTACCTTCAAACGATTTCAACATAGGTATAATTGTATCGATGCTGGGTATCATGTGTATCAATTGTTTGATGTCAATGTTGAGCAGGTGAAAGTTGATGCCTGTAAAGAGATGATTGCGGCGGTCTGAACGGTACATTGCCGTCAATTGCATTTGTGCGGCATCGCACGTGAAGCCCATTTGTTCCAGTATTGCAACGCCGTCTTTTATGGTTAATGTGCCGCCAACATTTTGTATAAGATTGTTGTTATAGAGGGCGTTTTCTATTTTGGTATTCAAAGTCAAATCTACTCCTTTCGGTACCATAAACGGGTCGGCTTCCTTTTCGGCAGGTGTTTCGTTGATGTCGGTTGCAGTTATGGCTGCGCTGTCGTTGCCAAATCCGCTGATTAAATCCAGCAGTTGATTAACGTTGGTCATACCCGACACGAAATCAAATTCTCCTTTCAGTAAATCTTTTCCGGTGATAAATTTGCGTATGTTTGTTGCTAAACCGGTCAGTTTAAAGTCCGAATCTTCTATAATGATGTGGCTGTCGCTGATGTTGAGTTGGCGTGGCGTAAAATCGAACTTAACAATAGGAATGTGTATCGTTGGTTTTATGCTTGCCAATTGTAGGTTGCCTTCGCTGAAATCGACATTCAGACGCGGATTAAAGCGCAAGTAGAGGTTCTCTTGCGTTTCGTCGTAAGTGGTAGTAGCGCTTATTTTTATGGCATTTGTCTTCATTTGTAAGAACGAACCCATTTTTGCCGACAAATTTTGGCTGTTATAGGTGAGTTGTAGGCGAGGGTGTTTGGGATTACGGCGCGAGGGAGACAATGTAATTTCTCCTTTCGGCTGTGTAACGTCAATATCGATGGTGTCTAAATTTGCTGTCAGACGTTGCATATCGAAAGCGCAAACGGCGGAAATTAGTTTGGTGGTGTCCATAAAATTGCCGATTGCCATATCAATGTCCGCATCTTGCAAATGTGCGTTAAAACCGTCAATCATTTTCACGGTTAAATCGGGGCTGGCGAGTTTAGCCGATAGTATTGAGGGAATTTTTTTAGTGTCAATGGCACTTGGCAGGCTGATATTGAGACGTGCCGATGGTGTTTTAGCCGACAAACTGTCGTAAATGGCGTCCAAATTGGTAAAATTGAGTGCAATGTTGGCGCGTATTTTATTTAAATTTAAATTAACGGCATCGTTTAGTGCAAATTTGCCGGTAATAGCAGCTGTGGTTCTGCCTTGTATATCTGCTTTCATATCGGCAGGCAGCAGTGGTTTTATGTCAGGTAAATTCAGGTCGGCTTTCAGTTGCAAATCACAATACATTTTGTCTAAAACATCGTCTATTTTGCCTGATAGATTGAACGAACTGCCGCCTGTCTGTGCGGATAGTTTTTCGATGTGGGCAGAGGACAATTCCCCTTTGTTTAGGTTTAAATTTGCCGTCGTGGTTAATGCAACGTTGCGGAACGTGTAAGGCAGTTCGGCATAAGCGAAAGTGCCTTTTGTTAAATTCACGCGTGCGGCGATATTCGGCAACAATGAGTCATTGTAAATACCTGTTGCTGTGCCGGTTATGGTGGCATTTCCATCAACGCTGATAGCTTTGAGTGAGCTGGTGAAAGTGGACGGAACTAATTTTAGCAACTGCTTGATATTCCATGTGTTAGTGGCAAAATCAAGGTTGAGCGCAATGTCTTTGTTTGCTTTGTAGGCAGCTTGTCCGCTAAAAGTAATGGTATAGTCGTTCAGGGCAATTTTAGCTTTGTCCAAAGTCAGTTCTTTTGTTTCTAAATCTGCCGAAAAAGGCACAGCTAAAAGTACGTTGGCGGATTTCAGATAATCGGTTTTGTCCATAGTAAACGAACTATTTGGCAACAAGAGCGTTATTGCGCCTTTCACATTATTGCCGATTTTTTCTCCGTCAATAATTAATTCCAAATTTTCTAAATTGGCTGCCATTGGTGTAGAATCATTCATCGAAAATTCCATATTGCCTAATTCTACCAAAGCGCGCAAATCTCCATTGTCGTTATCAATGCCGCCATTGATATTTAGGTTCAAATTGTGTGCGGCTGCGCTTATTTTAGCTTGGCGGTCGGTGTAGAAAGCCGTAACATCGGAAATATTTATCTTTTTCAATTGAATAATATCAAAAGGCATTTTGAAAGGCGTTGTATCATTGTCTTCTTTGGTTACAAAAACATCGAAGTTCGATGCGCCCAATGTGTCGGTGTAGAGGTTGGCAAAAAGGTGACGTAGGTAAAATTTTTCAAGAATGACTTCTTCGTTGCGCAAAAATGCATCCAATTTAATTGTTGCGGTGCAATCTTCAACAAAAATCACTGTGTCCGAAGGCGATTCCGGCATCGGATTTTTAAGGCACAAATTTTTAATGTGCAGCCCGAAGCTTGGGAAAGTGCTAAAAAACGTTAAATCAACTTTTTCTAACGATGTTTCACACGTAACAAATTTGGGTAATTGGTCGCGTACAACGGAAGTTAATCTTTCGGGAGTAAATACTATCCAAATGGCAATGACGGCTGCTATCAGAAACATAACGATATGCAACAGCACTGTGATGCCGATGAATTTCAATAATTTTTTCATAGTTGTTTAATTTTTTACTTTAACGAACGATTTTCGAGTGCCGAAATCATCTTCGCATACTAAAGTAGAATCGGTAAGTGTTCGAATAGTGTAAGTTTTCGGAATGTTGCCGCCTACTTCCATAATGTGTATTTGTGTTAGTCGTGCTTTTTCCAACGTCCATACAAACGGTTGAGCTTCCGCTTCAGTTACATCGTCGCCGGTGTCCCATGTAGCGCCGTTCACTTTTACCGTTGTGTCTTTTAGGTGAAGTTTGTAGTCGGAATAGGTTGCATCGTAGCGGTAATACTCGTAAGTGCCTTGTGGTGCACCTGCTACTTGCGACGGGCGACGCCATTTACCTATCAATAACGTTCTGTCAAAGCCCGGTTCTATAGGGTCGCACGCCCCGAAAGTAATTATTACGGCAATAATTGCAACTGTCCAAATGAGATTTTTCCTTTTCATTATTAAGTGTTTTTATTTTTTAAAACAAAAAAACAAAGTTATTTCAAAAAAATTGAATTTACAAATTTTCGGAATGTAATTTTTACGCACGCTTTGGTTGCAACTGCGTTTCTTTCACGCTTTTCCGCATTGTTAGTAAATAAATCCCCGAAGGCGTGGTTTTGTCGCCTTTTTTTGCTATTTTTGCACTCGATTTTTAGAAACATGAAAAAAAACAGAATTTTGTTTATTTTCATGAGCGAAATTTGAGTGCCGAGCGAATATTCGGACACAACGGTATTATAGCAAAGACCTTTGAGCGGTGAGATGATTGTGGTAGCTGCCAAATAAACAGCGATGAAAGAGATTTTCTTTTTTACAAAAGGGCAAAAGGTGGCGATGTTGATACTGCTTATTCTGTTGGTAATCAGTATAGTTGTAGATGTTTTGATTTCTACAAACACAAAACGGGCAACCAGCAATGAAGCAGAGGCAGATGCTCAATTTAAGCAAGAAGTAGCCGATTTTTTTGCGCAAATGACTGATGTTAGAGAAGAGAGCTATTATTCGCCGTTTGAAGAGAGAGTCTCGATAGAACGCTACAAAAGTCGCGAAAAACAAGCGGAACTGAGTATTTTTGACCCAAATACGCTCGATTCGGCGGGATTTGTGAAACTCGGACTTAAACCGTACATCGCTCGAAATATAGTAAATTACAGAAAAAAAGGCGGTGTTTTTGCAACAGCCGATGATTTCGGTAAAATATACGGCATTGATGCACGACAATTGGAAACGCTAAAACCGTATATTCGCATTGCCAAAACGGAGTTGAAAAAAAGCACAGAAAAGCCGAAAACGAAGGAAATAGTGCCTGCAACTCCTATTGAATTGAATACTGCCGATACCACCGAACTGATTCAATTGCCGGCGATAGGCAGCGGTCGTGCCAAGCAAATAGTAGCTTACCGCAAACGGTTGGGCGGGTTTAGTTCGGTAGATCAGTTGCTCGAAATTCGCTATTTTACGCCGGAAGTGTTGGAAAAAATAGAGCCTTATGTTTCGGTAACGGCGGATTCTATAAAGCCCATTTTGGTGAATAGGGCAAGCGTTGAAAAACTGAAAGCGCATCCGTACATTAATTTTTATCAAGCTAAAGCCATTTACGAATTGCGCAGAAAAAAGGAATCGCTCAACAGCATTGACGATTTGAAGGAATTAGCCGAATTTACGCCTGAACAGTTGCAAAAATTGGCACCTTATTTGGATTTTACGAAAATAAAGTACGAATATAAGTATAAAAAGGAATAACTATTAACTTATTAATCAATAAATTATGAAAATTAAAGTAAATCACGTGAATGAACCTACATGGATTGAGTTTACGGTAAGTACTAAATTGCCGAAAAATTTGCTGCCTCTGAAAGAAATGGCACACAACTTATGGTGGGTGTGGAACAGCAGAGTAAAAGAACTATATAAAAGCATTGATCCCGAATTGTGGACAGCTACGCGTCACAATCCCGTTACCGTATTGGAAAAAGTAAAAACATCGCGCTTAGTTCAACTTTCTGAAGATAAGGAGTTTATCAAAAAAATGGAGCGCGTTTACGCTGAATATAATGAATTAGTTCAATCGAAACCTAACCCAGATATTCCGTCGGTTGCTTATTTCAGCATGGAATACGGACTGACCGACCACTTGAAAATCTATTCGGGCGGTTTGGGCGTTTTGGCGGGCGACTACTTGAAAGAGGCTTCCGACAGCAAAGTGGATATGGCAGCCGTTGGTTTTTTGTACTATTACGGTTATTTTACACAAACTTTGTCGGTAGACGGTCAGCAAATTGCCAACTACGAAGCGCAAAACTTCAACCGCTTGCCAATTAATCCGTTGTTGGATGAAAATGGCACGCAAGTGATTGTGGAAGTGCCTTATCCGGGGCGCATTGTTTATGCTAAAGTGTGGGAAGCCAAAGTAGGGCGTGTATCACTCTATTTGCTCGATACCAATTTTGAAATGAATAGTGAATTTGACCGTTCCATTACGCATCAACTTTATGGCGGCGATTGGGAAAATCGTATCAAACAAGAGGTAATGTTGGGTATTGGCGGTATGCTGACGTTGAAAAAACTCGGTATCAAAAAAGAAGTTTACCACTGCAACGAAGGTCACGCTGCGCTTATCAATGTACAGCGTTTGGTGGATTACGTACAAGAGGACAACCTATCGATTACGGAAGCATTGGAATTGGTACGCGCCAGCTCGCTCTACACAGTACACACGCCCGTTCCTGCCGGACACGACAGTTTTGACGAAGGTTTATTCAGCAAATATATGTCGGAGTATCCTGCAAAAATGGGCATTTCGTGGGCGGAACTGATGGATATGGGACGCGAAAACCCGGGCAGCAACGAAAAGTTCAGTATGAGTGTGTTTGCTTGTAACACTTGTCAAGCTGTCAATGGCGTTAGCTCGTTGCACGGTAAAGTATCGCAAAAAATGTTTAATCCCATTTGGAAAGGCTATTTCCCCGAAGAATTGCACGTGAGCTATGTAACCAACGGCGTACACATGCCTACATGGGCGGCTTCGGAATGGAAAGCGTTGTATGAAAAAACGTTTGGTCTTGATTTTTATTCCGACCAATCGAATATGAATATCTGGAAACAGATTTATACTGTTCCCGATGAGGAAATATGGAACACGCACATGGGTTTGAAAAACAAATTGATTGATTACATCCGTTTGCAATTTACCGAAAGTTGGCTACAGACGCAGCAAGACCCGTCGAAAATTATGTCGATACTTGAAAGAATTAACCCCAACGCTTTGATTATCGGTTTTGGTCGTCGTTTTGCCACCTACAAACGGGCACATTTGCTGTTTACCGATTTGGAGCGTTTGGAAAAAATTGTCAATAATCCCGAACGTCCGGTGCAATTCCTTTATACAGGAAAAGCCCACCCTGCCGACGGCGGTGGTCAAGGATTGATTAAACGCATCATCGAAATATCGCGCATGCCGCAATTCTTGGGCAAAATCATCTTTTTGGAAAATTACGATATGCATTTGGCAAAACGTTTAATTTCCGGTGTCGATGTTTGGTTGAATACGCCAACGCGTCCGCTGGAAGCTTCCGGTACTTCGGGCGAAAAAGCACAAATGAACGGTGTGCTCAACTTTTCGGTGCTCGACGGTTGGTGGCTCGACGGTTATGTGAAAGGTGCGGGCTGGGCTTTGACCGAAAAACGCACTTACGACAATCAAGCCTATCAAGACCAATTAGATGCTGCAACCATCTACAGTATGCTTGAGAATGAGATTATTCCGCTGTATTTTGCAAAAAACACTAAAGGATTTTCGCCGGAATGGATTCAAGTAATCAAAAAATCTATTTCTGAAATTACGCCGCGCTTTACTACCAAGCGTATGATGGACGACTATATTGAGCGTTTCTATTCTAAATTGGCTCATCGTTCAGAAATGTTGCATGCCGACAATTTTGCGAAAGCGAAAGAGATTGCCGCTTGGAAAATGAAAATAGCCGAACATTGGGATGCCATTTCGTTGGTATCGCTTGAGATAGAAAACTATACGGACGAATCTGTTTTAGGCGACGATTTTGTGGCTACTGCTGTTATTGATGTTCACGATTTGGACAACAACGGCATTGGTATAGAAATGGTTTCCACTTACACCGACGATCGTGAGCAAACGCATGTTGCCAATGTTAAGGAGTTTAATTTGGAAAAACGCGAAGGTTCACAGCTTCACTTCAAATTGAACTACCATTTGGCTCAAGGAGGCACTTACAAATATGCCTTCCGTATGTTCCCGAAGAATGCCGACTTGCCTCATAGAATGGACTTTTGCTATGTGCGCTGGTTGCAACGTACCAATTAATCAGTATTGCTGATAAATATGCAAAATGGCGTGGTGGAGATTTCCACCGCGCCATTTGTTTTTTTGAATTATAGAGATACCGATTTTCGGTAGTTGGTAAAGATAATTTGTTGAGTTCCGTCAACAAAAGTGATACGCAATGAGCCGTAAATATACGAAAGTGATACGAAAATAAGCTGCCGTTGTTGTCTGAATGTAGCTACACTGTAGATATAAGCAATTTAACATCCAAATACTCTGTATATATTCTTTTTAATGTTTTCTAACAAACGAGTACTGCGAGAGTAAGGAAATAGTGAGTAAAGTTTCCATAATAAAAAAACGGAGTTCCTGAAATGGGAACTCCGTTTGTGGAATGTTATCGTAAAGTGTTATTCTTTCATGAATTTAGAGGTGTGGATGCCGGCAGCATCTTTAACCGAGATAACATAAATGCCATTTGACAAACCTTTCAACGAAATGCCTTTTTGTACGCTTGTGGCAGTGTAGTTGGCTACTGTTTT
>Ga0209407_1003815_pt1 | contig 12726 bp, 10 predicted proteins | sample AD_JPNHG3_MetaG_FD_184410 | JGI IMG/M metagenome (GOLD analysis project Ga0209407, IMG submission 184410) | Active sludge microbial communities of municipal wastewater-treating anaerobic digesters from Japan - AD_JPNHG3_MetaG (SPAdes) (version 2) | ecosystem: Engineered > Bioreactor > Anaerobic... | reverse complement strand
GGTTCGACGCTCATGACAAGCACCAAATCCAAAAACGGCAAGAACGGTTCCAGTACCGTAACTGGAGTATTCGGTTTAATCGAAATTCCGGCTTTGATTCCCAAAGTTTTTATAGCTTTTATGACCTGATACGGGTCATCGACCGCTTCGTAATGAAAAGTCAGATAATCCGCTCCCGCGCGGGCAAAATCCGTTAAATACTTTAGCGGATCGCTGATCATCAAATGTACATCAAATGCCATCTTCGTCAAAGGACGAAGGGTTTTGACAATTGCGCTGCCAAACGAAATATTAGGCACGAAATTGCCGTCCATGATATCGAGATGCAGCATTTTGCAGCCCGCTTCGTTTAACCGATCGATGTCACGCGAAAGGTGGGCAAAATTGGCTGATAAAAGCGAAGGCGCAACAATCATACTTTCACCACTTTCGTAATTTACTGATTTCATCCAAGAAAAGCAGATAGTTTTCGTACCGGCTCGGCAAAATCGTCGTTCCGATTTTATCTTTCACCGCACAGCCCGGTTCGTTTTGATGCAAACAACTGTTGAAACGGCATTCAGAACTCGCTTCAAAAAATTCCACGAAACTGTGTGCTAAATCCATTTCATCCATCGAATCAAAATCCACGATTCCGAAACCCGGCGTATCGGCCACCCAGCCGTCGTACATCGGGATTAACTCCACGTGGCGCGTAGTATGTTTTCCCCGGCCCAAGGCCAGAGAAATTTCCGCAGTTTTGATATTCAGGTGCGGTGCCAGGCAATTGATTAAACTGCTCTTACCGACCCCGCTTTGTCCGGTTATGACGGAAATTTTCCCCTTGATGACAGCTTTGATGTCATCCAAGTCATTGGGAGAAGGAACTTTGGTGGAAAAAGCCAAGTAAGGAAAACCGATGGATCGGTAGTATTCACAAATCTTCAGCATTTCCTTTTGTTCTTCTTCGTTCAACAAGTCCCATTTAGTATAGATGATTACGCAAGGAATATTGTTAAACGTCATGATGGCCAAAAAGCGGTCGAGCAAATTGGGATTGAAATCGGGGCGTTTGACACTGAAAAGCAGAAGGGCCTGATCGACATTGGCAATATAAGGCCTGATCAAATCATTGTGCCGCTTTTCGACATCGACAATATAAGCGGTATTATCGTCCATCATTTGGTATTCCACATAATCGCCGACTTTGGGGTTGGTGCCGATGAGACGGAATTTACCCCTTGCTTTGGCCGGAACGGTTTCCTGGGTTTCCAAATTGTAGAGATAATACAGCTCTTTTTGATGAGAAATAATGAGTGCCCTCATTGTTTTTTCTCCTTCATGGTTTGCGCTCTGAGCTGTCCGCACGCTGCCATGATATCGTCGCCGTGTTCGGTACGGAAGGTTACGTTAATCCCGGACTGATGCAAAACATTAAAGAAAGCCTGCGCGGATTCCGGGAGCGTTTTTTTGAACTCCTTGGTCACGACTTCGTTATAAGGTATCAGATTGACATAACAATTGATTCCCCGCAGCAAATTCACCAATTGGTAAGCGTGACCGACGGTATCGTTAATATCTTTCAATAAAATATATTCAAAAGTAACTCGCCGATTGGTTTTGGCCAAATAGGCTTTAACGGCTTCCATAACTTCATGCAAAGGATAAGCACGATTGATTTTCATGATTTTACTGCGCAACTCTTCGGTCGGGGCATGGAGACTGATGGCCAAATTGACCTGCAGTTCGAAATCGGCAAACTCATAAATTTTCGGCACAATTCCGCACGTGGAAATCGTGATGTGACGGGCTCCGATTTCCAAGCCTTTGGCAAAATTGACGGTCCGGCAAAAATCCAGGACGGTATCGAAATTGTCAAACGGTTCTCCGATTCCCATCACCACGATGTTGGTAACCCGTTCGTTTGTGGCATCGAGTTCGCTTTGGACATGGAGTACCTGCAGCACCATCTCCGCATGCGTCAGGTTTCTGATTTTCCCGAGTTCGCCGCTTGCGCAGAAGCTGCAGCCCATATTGCATCCGACTTGGGAAGTAACGCAGACGCTGTTGCCGTAGGAATGGCGCATCAACACCGTTTCGATTAAATGACCGTCGTGCAGCCGGAACAAGTATTTCGTCGTACCATCGCTCGCTGTCAGCTTTTTTTCCACCGGCAAACGTTCGATTGCAAAGTGTTCGTTTAAATGTTCCAATGCCTTTTTGGAAAGATTGGTCATTTCCGAAAAAGAGGTTACCCGATGCCGGTACAGCCATTCGAAAATTTGCGTGGCCCGGAATTTTTTATCGTTTTGCGCAACAAAATATTCTTCCATTGCTTTTAAAGAAAAATCGTAAATATTGTTTCTCACATGCAATCCTTTCTAATCATTTTGCAAATATAAAAACCGTCGCCGGAAACACCCGGCAAGAATGATGCTTCATAAACTTTTTCGAATTCTTGATGGTTGCTTAAAAATTGGTTGATTTGTTCTTCGTTTTCGTTTTTGTTGATCGTGCAGGTGCTGTAAGTAAGCGTTCCGCCGTTTTTTACAAAACCCGCCGCATTTTCCAATATCTTTTTCTGTAGTTCGGTCAATTCGGTGATTTTTTCCAAAGTCATTTGGTATTTTAAATCGACTTTATGCGCCATCACTCCCAAACCCGAACAAGGGGCATCGACCAAAACATGGTCGAACTTCTTTTCAAACCGATAAACCGTGGCATCCGCTAAAACCGTTTTGACGATTTCCACCCCGAGTTTTTTGGCGCTTTCTTCCACCAAACGCAGTTTATGGGGATAAATATCGCAGGCAACGATTTCGCCCCGGTTTTCCATTAAGTCTGCCAGGTGCATCGATTTGGTTCCGAGTCCCGCGCAAATGTCCAAAACTACGTCGTTCGGTTTCGGTCCGACTGTTTTGGCAACTTTAATGCTCGAAGGGTTTTGGGCGATGATTTTTCCTTCTATGAAAAGGGAGTGATTCAGTAAACTGGTCTTGGTAATAAGACAATCATCTTCAATTTGAAAATCGATTTTGTCTTTTTGGAGAAGCCGAACCGCTTCTTCGGGTTTGATTTTCAGCGTATTGATGCGATAATAATTCGGAGTCGGTTTTTGCATTTCTTCCAAAATGCTTTCGACTCGGTCCGGATATTGATCTATCAACAAATTAAGCAAATCCAGTGGCATACTGAATTTAAGGTGCCAATATTCTTTGCGAGGCAATTTGGTTAAATCCGGTTTAGGCAATTGTTGATACGACCTTAAAACACCGTTTACAAACTGCGAGCCTTTAAAGTCTTGCTTCTTAATCATCTGAACCAAGGTATTCACGACATAATGAGGTGCAAGACGCATCTCGTCTAACATATAAAAACCCATACGCAGGGTGTTTTTTAGGTATGGTTTAATTCTTTTGCCTTTAATCAAAGGCGCCAAATAGTAATCGATTCGTATTTTATTTTCGACAGTCCCGAGGACAATATGCGTAAAAAGCCTTTTTTCGTGGTTGGAAAAATTGGCTTTTTGCAATACCTCATTGACGGCGATATTGCAATAAGCCCCTTCGTTAATTATCCTGGTAACAGCCTGAAGGGCAAAATCCATCATCATTTGTTTTCGACCACGACCGGATTGGAACTGTGACTGGTAATGATGATAAAGTAGTACACTTCAAGTTTTCGGTATTGTTCCATCAAAGCCTGATATTTGGTCCGTTCCAAATTGCCGACATATTTCAAAGTAAAGCGAATATTGTTGAAGATTTGAACCCAGTCGACAAACGATAAGGTGATAATGGTTTGTTTGCTTTCGAAGTAGGCCATCGGAATCAGTCGCAAAAGCCGTTCCGGAGCGTAAGCCTTGATGTAAGCTAGCAAATCGGTGATAAAATTGGATAACATATCGCCGGTATGGTAATACAAATAATCGCAGGCTTCGTCAATGTTGTTGAAGTCGCCCAAAACACGCTTTAATTCTTCATAGAAGTTTTCCAGCGTTTCGTTGTTCATGTTATCGATAATAATCATACTGGCGAGCTTAAAGCGCGGAAAAATATCTTCCTTGATTTCTGCGAGCATACTCAAAATCGTTTCGCAGTCGTTCGCGCTTTGGTTGTACAAAGTATTGATTTCTGCTTCATCCTGGTTGATTTCGTTCAGTTTTAGTTCGTAAAGCATTAATGTCGATTGCAAATCCTGGTACTTGCGTTCGATGTAATCGAGTTTCCTTTGGTTTTCCGGGTCGTCGGAAAAAAGAAGCAAAACTTTGATTAACAACAAACTGTGTTTGATATTTTTTTCTGCTTTTGTTATTCGTTCAACAATTTCCATATCTTTCACCTTCTTTCATTATACTATAAAGGGAGTAATTTATCAAGCATTTATCACACCAAGACCGGCAAAAAATCCCTTTTTTGTTTGTTTTTCCGTTTATTGTTAAGTATCATTTGTAAAAAATAAGGAATTTTATGATATAATTAGTGGTAACAATAGAAAGTGTGAGGTCACCATGTTATATCAATATGAATTTTTGTTTCCGTTAATGATTACCATCGGGGTCGTGACGATGGTCGCCTACCTGATGTGGGTTGCCAAGAAATATCAACTGCCCGATAAAACCATCGACCGTCTGATTATTATTTTGTCAATCTCCGGAGCCGGCATGCTTTTCTTTGCCACTTTCTTCAACGGGTTGTTCCATTATATCGAAAACCCGAGCGAAGGATTTAGGCTGCAGGGTATTACCTACCTGGGCGGCTTTATCGGCGGAGTAATCGTGTTTATCCCGTTGTTTTACTTCTTCGTGCCTTGGGAACGTAAAAATATGCTCCTATATATTAATCATATTATCGTCGGCATCGTTTTAGCCCATGCTTTCGGCCGAATCGGCTGTTTTTTTGCGGGGTGCTGCCACGGCGGCGAAACCAATGCCTGGTACGGCATAGTCTTCCCGAAAGGATCGATTCCGAGTTGGGCCTTTAAAAACGGGTTGGAACCGGTAAAAGTTGTGCCAACGCAACTGATTGAATCGTTCTTTTGCTTCGGTTTGTTCTTTGTGCTCCATTTCCTCAAAAAGAACCAATTTGCGATTTACCTGATGAGTTACGGCTTGTTCCGCTTTTTAATCGAATTTGCCCGCGAAGATGACCGGGGCGCCTTTATCGGCAAATTGTCCCCGTCGCAGACTTTGAGTCTGCTTGCGATAATAGCCGGGATAGTATTGTTGGTTTTGCCACATCTAATGCAAAAAAGGAAAAACAATCCCCAAAAAGCGAATTGATTATAACAAAAAATTAAATCAATATTAAAGAAAAGGTATTGAACCGGTGTCAAAAACTGATTCAATACCTTTTCTGTTTTGTCTTATTTTCTTAAATTGTAAAACGAGGATAATCCGCCGTATACGGCAACATCGCCGAGCTCGTCTTCGATTCTGAGCAATTGATTGTATTTGGCAATCCGGTCGGTCCTGGACATCGAACCGGTTTTGATTTGACCGGTATTGAGTGCAACAGCGATATCCGCAATCGTAGTATCTTCGGTTTCGCCGCTGCGATGCGATACGACTGCCGTGTAACCGGCGCGTTTAGCCATTTCGATGGTAGCGAATGTTTCCGATAAGGTTCCGATTTGGTTGACTTTAATCAATATGGAATTGGCAACCTTCATTTCGATACCTTTCTTGAGGTATTCCGGATTGGTTACAAACAAGTCGTCGCCGACCAATTGAACCTTGTTGCCCAAAACTTTGGTCAAATAAACCCAGCCTTCCCAGTCGTTTTCGTCAAGACCGTCCTCGATGGAAATGATTGGGTATTTATTAACCAATTCTTCATAGAAATGAACCAGTTCTTTCGAGGTAAATTCTTTGCCTTCGCCCGAAAGAACATAGACTTTTCTTTCTTTGTCATAAAATTCGCTGGAAGCAACGTCCATGGCGATATAAACATCTTTGCCCGGAACATAACCGGCTTTTTTGATAGCTTCCATGATGGCTTGGATAGCGGCTTCGTTGGATTCCAAGTTAGGGGCAAATCCGCCTTCATCTCCGACGGCCGTATTTAAGCCTTTGGCATTTAAAACTTTCTTCAAATTATGGAAAACTTCGGCACCCATTCTGATGGCTTCTTTGAATGTCGGAGCGCCGACCGGCATAATCATAAATTCCTGGAAATCGACATTGTTGTCTGCATGTGAACCGCCGTTGATAATATTCATCATCGGGGTTGGCAATTGTTTGGCGCCGAAGCCGCCAAAGTATTGGTAAAGCGGAATTCCGTAATAATCTGCTGCCGCTTTTGCGCAGGCCATGGAAACACCCAAAATTGCATTGGCACCTAGTTTGGATTTTGTCGGGGTACCGTCCAGTTCAATCAATAATTTATCGATTAACAATTGATCGGTAACATCGTAACCGACGATTTCCGGTGCAATGATTTCGTTAACGTTTTCGACTGCTTTCAATACGCCTTTGCCCAAATAACGGTTTTTGTCCCCATCGCGTAGTTCCACGGCTTCGTGTTCACCGGTGGAAGCGCCGGATGGAACGATTGCGCGACCAAAAGCACCGCTTTCGGTTTCGACTTCGACTTCTACGGTTGGATTACCCCGCGAATCAAGAACTTCCCGGGCATAAACATCGATAATAAATGGCATCGTTTTTTCAACTCCTTTTTTATTTTTTCAATTATATATAGTATACCACATCTTGGAAAGATTTAAAAGTGAAATATCTCTGTAATCGGTTGCATTGTCAGTCGTCCCGATAACTTTCAACCGGATAGTGGTTGTTGCAACCTTTGCCGTTATCCAAATAATTGGTACAACCGAAAATAAAGCGGTCGGTCCCTTTCACCGGTTTTACCACCATAAAGCCGTCGCATTTGTCGCACAAATGAATATTGCCTTTGCCGCGCATATCGTTGGTCATAAAATCGCAGATTTCTGGTTCGTTGGTGCAAATATACAGGTTTTGTCCTAAGGCAACGCTTTTGCGTGCCTGAAGCGGATAATGGCATTTAGGACAACGCAAGCGGTTTTGACGCAAATCATTGACGTTCTTCACAATGTCTCCGTGGACAACGACACCTTGGTCCCGATAATCGTCAATCAATTCCAGCACAAACCGGGAAGGACGTTTTTCCGAAGCTACGATAAACACCCGGTTTTTGGTTCTGGTCAATGCGACATAAAACAATCTTCGCTCTTCGGAAAACTCATACGACTGGTCGGAAAAAGTTACATACTTCATAATCGGATCGTCTTCGATTTGGGAAGGAAAGCCGTATACGCTGTGTTCGCAATTGACGACAATGACATTGTCGAAACCAAGACCTTTTGCGGAATGGACTGTCATAAATGTTAGTTTGGCTTTGGGAAATTTCCTTGAATAAAGCTGGTTTTTTCGTCCTTCGTAAAAAAGCCCTGTGTTTATCAGGTTGTTTTTCTCAAAATTGTAGCGTGCAAGTAGCAGGATTGACTTGTCGTATCCTTCAACCTGAATAATCTTTTCGATTATTTCTTCTACCTTTTGGGCGCGGTTTCTTGCAATTACTTTATGACCTTCTTGATTTTTTTCTTTATCGACTTCGCTGTAGGTATAAATTACAACCGGTTTTTTGATGTGTTTCGGAGATTTCAATTGCTTAGAAATTTGGCTGGTATTTTTTTGGATAAACCCCCCCGCGATATTAATCAATTCTTGGGCGTTTCGATATGTATAGGTTAACGGAAGTTCTTTGGCATAACCCATTAACTCTTTAAATTTGGTGAAAAGGTTAATCTCCGACCCCGCAAACGCAAATATCGATTGCCAGTCGTCTCCCACGGCGATTATCTTGGCATCAGTGAGTTTCGAAAGTTTTTCCACCAAATTGAACCGTTGCCTGGAAATATCCTGATATTCATCGACAATGATATACTTAAACCGGATCTTGTCTTTCATTTTGGCGATATCTTCAAGCAGAAGCGCAGACTCGTTGATCATGTCCGGAAAATCAACCATATTATTTGATTTCAAATATCCCTGGTAGAACAGATAGATTTGTTCGACGATGTCGAAAAAAAGCAGGGTGCGGACATTGGAGGTCTTTTGACGAAGAAGCGCAAAATCGCGTTCGGTGTAAGCTCTGGTTTTAAAATTGTTCAAGAAGTTGATAACAAACAAAGTGAATTTATTGAAATACTTTTCTTTGTCATGCGCAACGATTTGGTTATATACTTCCAAATCGTTTTTTCTTTTCAACTCGAACCCTTTTTTAAGCAATTCTTCTTCCAAATGCGCAATTAAGTCTCTGCCATCAAGATAAGACGAATAAGTCGTAATCAAATCGGTACCGTAGGTTTTATGGAGCATGATTTTATATTTCATATGCGACAAATATTTTTCCAACTCTTCCTGAGTAAACCGATCGTTTTTTCCATCTTCGGAAATTCCGAAATGTTCGATATAGCATTCTTTCCCGTTTTGCGAAATGCAAAAGTCTGGTGTATACAGCTTTTTGGAATTAGGAATTTTGAATTTATACGACTTTTCATATACATAATCGATATTGTGCAAATACAGGAAGTTGGCAATCTGCACTTCTTCGATGGAACGCAAATACTCGTTATTGATGGTGTATTTTTTCTTGGTGCGGGAATGAATTAGCTGCAGGTTAACTTCGCCAAGATTATCCTTTAAAGTCGAATGGTCCTTTCGTTCGATTAAATTGAATAATTGTTCCTGATTTTTTATATCATATGCGCTTTCGGGAATCTCCAAATAATAGCTGAAGAAGGTAATCAGCTTTTTGACCAATTCTTTGTCTTCGAGAATATTTTTGGCAAGGTATTCGTTGATTATTTTAAATTGTTCGCCTTCGCTTACCACGTTGCTATGAATTACATTCTGCTCTTTGTTGATAATAGCCAGCCCGGTTTTATGGAAAGTAGTAATCGGGCAATCAATTTTTAATTTTTTATTTATTCTTTCCCTTAACTCATTTACCGCTTTGTTGGTAAAAGAAATGATAAGAATATCTTTGGGGTCAATCTGTTTTTTATCCACCAAATACTTTACTTTTCCGGCCACCGTTGTCGTCTTTCCGGAACCCGCCCCCGCAATCAACAAACAATAATCTTCGTCGGTCAGAATCGCCTGACGCTGTTCTTCGTCCAAAACGATTGAAGGGTCGACTTCTTTAAACAATTCGTCAAAATAAGCTTGTTCGCTTTCCAGGTGTCTGGTCACATAATCATGGTTGATTTCATCGATTAAGTCGGGGAAACCGGCATATAACGCTAGGTATTTTTCCACGTTTTCGATTGCCAATTTTTCTTTCTGGCAAAAAGTATCCAACAGACGGTTTTCTTTCAGGTTCCGAAAAAACTTACTATTCTCTTCTTCGTCGTTAAATCTTTTTAGATAAGTTTTTCGGGATATATATTCGTCCGCGGTTTTCAATTGCCAAAAGAAACGCCAAAAATCAATCAAACATAATGCCCTTTTATTTTTATATGTTATTTCCGCAGGCTTTTCTTTAAAAAGGCGACCCAAAAAATTCGTTTTTGGGGTTTCGTAAATTTTAAAGCCGCACTGTGGGCATGTCGATGTTATTTCAAAAGCGCAGATTGGACATTTCATGTTCATCACCGTTTTTCGAAAAAAGCTTTTTGTTTTGTTCATTATAGCACATTAGCGCCTGTTTTTGGGAAAAAATAAAACGGTTCTTTAAAAAGTTTTAGGGAGAACCCAAAAGAATGAACAGAAATAAAAAAGCAAAATGTAACTTTTTACACTTTGCTTTTTTTGTTCAGTCCTTTAGGGAGCAAAGAATGATTTATGCTATGATTTGATTGCAGGGTCAAATTATATGAAAGGAAATCATTCCAATGCTCAATAAGGATTATATCACAAAGATGTTGAAACTACAAGATGAAAATCTTGTGATTTTTGATGTCTGTTTTTCAGTTGAAAAGCAGAATTTATTGACATATATTTTCGTTAAAACTGCTATTCCACCTAAGACTTGTGTCTTATGCGGAAGCAACAACATCATCTCAAAAGGATATGTTATTCGTACAATCAAACATAATTTAATTGTGGGATCTTTCTGTATTATTAAATTTCATCAAAGAAGATTTAAATGTCTCGACTGTTCAAAGAGTTTTAACGAAAAAACTAAACTGATTGAAAAAAGCAAACAATTAAGCCAGGTTCAAATTCAAGCAGTATTGCAAGAGTGTAAAAATGTATGTTCGTTTCGTTCCATCGCTAAAAAACTGAACATTAGTACCACAACTGTCATCAAGATATTTCGTGAGAACGTTTATGTTCCACCTCTCCCCCTAACAGAAGTAATAGGAGTAGATGAATTTAGAGGGACAACAGGAATATCGAAATATTGTTTTATCATAAAGGATTTGCTTGGCAATGAAATTATTGATATCTTAAGTTCCAGGACGCAAAAAAGCGTGGAAGATTATTTAAAAACAGTCTCAAAAGAGGAACGGGAACAAGTAAAATATATTGTAATGGATTTATGGAAACCGTATCGTACTATATTCAAGTTTTGGTTTCCAAAAGCAAAACTAATAGCAGATAAATTTCATTATACGCGTTTAATTAATGATCAATTTAATCGAATACGCATCAGCTTCATGAATGAGGTTAAAAATAAGCTGGAAAATGAATCTAACTACGATAAACGCAATGAATTAGAGATAGATTATTATTATTTGAAAAAGTATTGGAAAATCATTATGGAATATGATGAACACCAAGAAAATAAAGAGTTTTATTGCTACAAATTAAGAAAAACCATTACCAAGTTTGATGTATTAGACAGAGTACTTAATTTGAATCCTCATTTGGCCGAAGCTTATTATTTAAGAAATAAATTTCTTAAAGTAATAAAAACCTCTACCTATGAAACGATAGAAAGCAATCTTAAAACTTGGATCAATGAAGTCTGCCAATCAGACGTTAATGAGTATAATATTGCCATAAGAACGTTGTTAAACTGGAAACAAGAGATGATCAATAGTTTTATTATTCATCCCACAACAGGAACACCAATGAATAATGCCAGCACGGAAGGAAGCAATAATTTTTGTAAAGTGATTAAGCGAGTCAGTTATGGATATAAAGATTTTGAACTAATGAGGGCAAGAATTTTATACTGTAACAGAAAAACAATGCGATTTAAAAGCAAATCCATTAAGGATAGACTAAACTATGAAGAAAAATAAAACTATTTTTTATTTAGATGAAAATACTCCTTTATCAGTTGATAAAGCCATTGATTACTTACAAGGTTTATTACATTAAGAGAGACAAATAAACAATCAATTAAGACAGGAAAATGAGGAAATTTATTCAACACTAATTAAGTTAAAAGCCGTAATTGATATGATTTTAGAAAAGAACGATTTGCCATTCTAATAAGTGGGATATGACCCTGTAATCCCTAAAGAATTGGATATGAAAAAGAGATACGTGATTAGGAAAAATCCGTATCTCTTTTACTGTTCATTCTTTTAGGCTTACCCTAAAATTTCTTAACGAACCGAGATTATTATAGGAAGTATAATGTATTAACCGATACCGTAATAAGCGCTGCCCGATTGTTCCGGGATGAAAGAACCGAATCCTCCGGTGGAGTTGCGTTTTAAGCCAAGGGTGACAAGAAAACGATAGCCGATACCGTTGAATCTGGAAGGCTTCTTGACCGTAATTCTTTCCGGCTGTTGACTCGTTTTTTTGCATTGAAGAATTAGCAAACCGTCTTTTTGGTATTGGTAGAGGATATGGGCCAAATCCTTCTGGATATGTTCGCTTCGGACAACGATTTTGGTGATGCCGTTTTGTTTCAGGAAGTTGCTGGAAGGCATGTCTTGAGGGAAAACGACCCAGCGGTTGTCGAAAATGCCGCGTTTTTTGGTTTTGGCTTTTAGTCTTCTGGAATCAAGCAGGAAAACCGGCGGCGCATCGCGGCTGATTTCCAAGTCTTTCAAAACCTTCGCCCCCGCAAACAACCAATTCTGCAAATCTTCCACGTCGATTAAATTGTCGTAATCTTCGCCCCGTACCCCGTTATATAACGGAACCGGTCGATAACCGAGTTTGGCATAGGCAAGACCTTCTTTTACGGAATCGCCACTCTCGGTATCAACGATAATCATCGTGTTTCTTTCGGCTTGATCGGTCCATCCGATGACAAAATCATCGAATTGCACAAAGGATTTTTTCGGCCAGGTGGAAAACAAAACCGGTTTGGCCCATTGGGTCCATCTTGCGCCGTAGGGTGCCCAGGTTTCAAATGCTTCGATTCGTTTGTCCATATTAATCACTCCTTCAGAATTAAAATCGGAATATCTTTGGCATTGGCATCAATTCGCGGATAAGGACAGATGCGTCCGTAAAAACCGGCGCGTTTGCCGTTAACGGTAAAGACTCCGACGCATAGATGCATTTCGGTGTTTTCTTGGGTGGGTAGTGGAAGGCTATCAAACATTTCCTGAGCCACCCAATACTTGGGATTTCTTTTTACGGCTTTGAGGATTTTTTTGTATTCTTTTTCGGTAATGGCTTTTTTGATGGAGATGGCTTCGCCGACTCGGCCAAGCGCCGGTTTATAGATCCAATTGCCCTTGATTCCCTTAGCCATCCTTGGGTCAACGGTTTTCGGAAGCAGTTTTTTCCAGGTGTCGGTTGGGACATTTAGTTTATCCCAGATCAAAGGAAGCCTTTTGGATTGGTTGTGA
>Ga0209407_1003808_pt1 | contig 12736 bp, 9 predicted proteins | sample AD_JPNHG3_MetaG_FD_184410 | JGI IMG/M metagenome (GOLD analysis project Ga0209407, IMG submission 184410) | Active sludge microbial communities of municipal wastewater-treating anaerobic digesters from Japan - AD_JPNHG3_MetaG (SPAdes) (version 2) | ecosystem: Engineered > Bioreactor > Anaerobic >... | reverse complement strand
TACCGCGCGGCGTGTTGAAAGCATGCTGGAGATTGTGATAATTGTCGGTATAGTACCACTGGGCACGCTGCATCACGACCTCCACGGTGAACGGCGGATCGTTTGTCCCGTGGTTGAGGCCGTTCAGCTTGGAAAGTTCCGGGCGTTTCCCCGTCTTGGAACCATTGATCGCACTATTTGGCAGGTTGGTGATGACGCTGGAGTAGAGGGCGTTGCTCTCCACCGAGACGTAGTCCGGCAGCCAGACGTCGTTTGCCTGTCCTGAGAGATCGCACCAGTTCGTGGCGGCGGGATCGTGGAAACGCACGCCGTTCGTCATCGTGTTGTCGATGCCGTCCCAATGCGCCTTCAGCCCTGCCTGCACGTACGCCGTTGATCCCACGTTGTCCGCCAGGCCCACGAGGCACACCAGCGCGGCGAAACACGCCAGCGCGCCTCTTTTCAAGGGAACGGACAAGAAAGGGGTGAACCGGGGCCCGGTGTGAGTCGTCGTCAGTGTCATGCTCGCCTCCTTGTGGTCTGTGCTGTTAGACAGCCAAGTTTTAAACGATCCCAATTGAAAACGGTATAAGTATTGCAGAAAAAAGAAATCCTGGCCATTGCGTTTTTCAACAAATTGAGTGCGAAATCAAACAATTTGCAGTGGGGAAGAGGGTGGCACTGCTCGGGATTTCTAATCCACAGATTACAGATGTTTTTGGAGGGCATTGCTCGGCCTTTTGGGAACCACAGAGAACACAGAGGGCACAGAGTTTTTTCGCTCACCTTTAAACGCTCAACGCTCAAGTGGGCGGCGCATGCGCCGCCGGACAGGCCAGACGCTTGCTCCCGGCGCTCCGCAATGAAACCATCCTTCCGCACAGCAGAAGGCGGCTCGTGGGGACACTCGCCCTCCAACCTTCGCGTCTTCGCGCCTTCGCGTGAAACAACCGAGCAGTGCTTTTACTCTCACGATTGCGAGCCACTTTTTGTGACCACACAGTGGTCACAAAGACGAGGTTAAAACCTTGCACCATGCAGACGCGCCTCGCCCGCGACCATCCACAGCGTTTTGGGCACTTTTCGGGGCTGTCTTCCCGTGCGCCCCCTATTGCATGGCCTGCGAACGCCAGGCGCCCATCCCCTCGCCCGTTTTTACACTCATCATTGCGACCACTGAGTGGTCGCAATAACTTGCGGCCAGCCCTGCCCCAAAAAACCTGCGTAATCCGTGTTTAGTGTGTTCCGTGGTTAAACAATCGATCCCGATAGCGATCCCGATCCCGATTTGGATGAAACCATGAAACCAGAAACCTTGAAACCAAAGAGAGTTGAAGATTCAACTGCTCTTTTTAGGTTGAAAGTTATCTATTTCTTGCCGCTGAACAGCGCCCTGATCGCATCAAGTGTCTTTTCAACAAAGATCTGCCCGCCCTCCGGTCCAACCGGCGTGGACTGCGGCACGGCGCTGTATCCTCCGCCCTTGACCGCCCGCTCGGAGGGCAGATAAGAGTGAGTCACATCTGCCGGACTGGCCAGTTGAACCAGCATCGTCTGCCCGGCCGGACTGCGCCCGTGGATGCGCATCGCATAATCTACGAACAGTTCGAACGGGTTTGTCGCCAGCGCCAGATCACCCACGCGCAGAACGTGGATTTCAAGCTTGTTGACCGGTTCGCTCTTCTGCTGCGCCTCATACCGATCCAACGTCCGCTTGTACCAACGTTTGCGGCTGTACACCTCTGAATCTTTCTCGTCGCGCTTGGCGTAGGACTCATATCCTTTTTTTGCCTCTTCGTACTCTTGGTCGGTCAGCTTGCGTCCGGGCACTTGGAAACGCTCCACGCGGTGGGCAAAAGGTACATCCGTACGCAGATCGGAGCGGATCACCTCCCATGTGTCGTCGAACGCCGCCGCGATCCGGCGTCCCAGTTCTTGCTTGCGCGACAGTTTGCGCAAACGCTCCATGCGCGCCTCGGCCGCGCCGCGCAGCATGGGACGCGGCACTTGGTCACCCGCAGGCCCGCAAAAGCCCAAGACCACCAGCCCCTCGCCGTACTTCGCCTTCAGGCGTTCACGAACGTGGTGCCAATAGTCGGCGCTCACCTCGTGCAAGCCCTCCACCGTTTGGGAGGGACACGGCACCGCCAGCGCCGCCGCGATCAACCGCTTCTCGGAATCCGTGAAGCACAGCACATCCACAGCGTGGTCCTCCCAGCCTTCAAGCCCGCGGAAGTTCGGCGTGTTGAGCTTGCCGTACATCACCGCCGAGCCATCGGCATACACCACGCGCCGGTTGTGTCCGACCACCGCATGTCCCAGCCCCCAGGCTACGGCGCCCGGCTTGCGGCCTTCCCAAGCCTTGGCCACCGTATCGGTCAGCCGATCCAGCATAAACGGTACGTACTCCTTGGGCTGCATGGCCTCGCCATAATCATTAAAGCGCTCTTGATTGGGCGTCGGACCGGTATGCGTGTGCGTGGCCGCCAAAACGAGCATATTGGTGTCAAAACCCGGAAGCCTTGCACCTAGGCGCGCTCGCAGGTCACGCTGAATCTCGAACGGAATCGTCACAAAGTCTAGCGCCACGAGGATCGCCTGACCCACCGACTTGTCCCCCTCACGCGCCTCCAGCGCCAATATCATCGCCATACACGGACTCTCGACCTTTTTCGATATCCGCTGGTGGAATTGTCCCGCGAGCGAAACCGGCCGATCCGGTGTGATCGAAACCTCCGCCGCGCCGACCCACAACTCCGCAGCCTGAACGGCTCCCGCCGCCAAGACCGCCAACACTGCAACACCCTTGCACATCTGTTTCATTACGCCTCCTTTATTTGATCGTCACAAAAACACGTTTCTTACTTTTTGAACAGCGCACCGATAACCTCCAGCGTGCGCTCCACCAGCACCTGACCACCCTCGGGACCGACCAGACTAGACTCTGGCACGGCGCTGTAACCGCCGCCTTTGACGGCACGCTCCGAAGGCAGGTAGGTCGATGCATCTACCGGGCTGGCCAACTGAACCAACATGGTCTGGCCGGCCGGGCTGCGCGCCTGAATGCGCATCCCGTAATCCAGATACAACTCAAACGGGTTGGTGGCGATCGCGAGATCACCCAATCGAATCGCGTGCAGTTCGACAGCATAGCGCTTCGCCCCGTCCTTCGACTGTCCATCGTAACGCTCCACCGTTCGCTTGTACCAATTTTTACGCGCAGGCTCGCCGCCCACAAGTTTCTCTTTGGCAGCCAGCGCCGCGAGTTGCTGCTTCGCGGTCGCGTACTCTTGATCGGTGATATTCCTGACGGGCAGACCAAACCGTTCCACGCGGTGCGCAAACACAACATCTGCGCGCACATCACTCTGCACAACCTCCCATGTGGATTCGTACGCATCGATCACCCTGCGCGCCACCTCCTGACGCCGACTCAATTTACGCATCTGTTCCATGCGCGCCTCGGCAGGCTTGCGCAACATGGGGCGCGGCACAAGATCGCCAGCCGGACCGCAGAGCCCCAGCACGACAAACTCTTCGCCGAACCGCTGACGCAACCCGTCACGCACATCACCCCAGAAATCCGCGTGGACCCGCGACAAGCCCTCGTCGACTTGAGCCGGACACGCCACCGCGATCATCGTTGCCAGCGGCCGCCGGTCGGCATTCAGGAAAAAGACCATATCAACGGCATGGTCTTCGCCGCCTTCGAGCCCGAGGAACTCCGGTTTAGCCGTCGTTCCATACATCACGGATGAGCCGTCCGCATACGTCGCCCTGCGGTTCTGACTGGTCACCGCATGCCCCAGCCCCCACGCCACCGATCCGCGCGCGCGCCCATCCCACGCTTTCGCCGCCGCTGCCGCCACCCGGTCAAAGAAAAAGGCAACGTATTCTTCAGGCGGCATCGCGTTACCCAAATCGTCGTACCACCCCTGATCAAGCGCAGGTCCCGTATGCGTGTGCGTAGCGGTCAAGAAGAGCTTCCCGGTATCAAACCCTTTCAGCCGATCTCCCAAATACGCGCGCAACCGCTGCTGAATGTCCTGCGGCACATAACACACGTCGCAGGCAATCATCATCGCACAATCGGTCGCCTGACCGTTTTCGCGCGCTTCAATCGCCAGCACATTCGCTTTGCAGCGGCTCAGAACCTGTTTGGGATCGGCCACGCGAACATGGAATTGTCCGGTCAACGAGACCGGACGATCCGGCGTGATGTCGGCTTCCGCCGCACCGATCCACAACTCAGCGGCAACTCCCGCCTTAACGATTCCCACCGCCAGCGCAACAAAAGTGATCCATCTCTTCATGGTTACCTCCTCAAAGCTAACGCGGGCGAAGCCCGCGACCCAAGTTAATTAGTTCATTAGTGCATTAGTTTGTCTGGGGACGCGTTGCCCCCAAAAACCTTGGCCTTCGCGTAAAACAACCGAGCAGTGCTCATCATCGGGCGTGCGAAGCGCAGGGAGGGGCAAGCGTCTGCTTGCCCGCGGACGAGCGACGCTCGTCCCTCCCATCCTTCCGCGCAGCGGAAGGCGGCTCGTGGGGACACTCGCCCTCCAGCCTTCGCGCCTTCGCGTGAGATGGCCAAACTGAGCCCTGCCCCCAAAAAAACTCTGCGTAATCTGTGTCCATCTGTGGATAAAAACTCATGCACTAACGCACTAATGAACTAATCAACTTCCCCTCACCTCTCCAGCTTCCACCCGTTGTGCATCGGGCGCGTCAGCATGGCATTGGCAAGGTCGTTACCCACGAAGCGCTCTGTCTTCCAATCCCACTTGAGCTTCTGTTGCAAACGTGCGGCAATGCCCGAGATCATACCCAGCGTCGAAGCCACGTGCGTCGCGTCGATACCCGCGATCGTCTCCTTGCGGCTGCGCACGGCATCCAACAGCCCACCCCAATGATCGATCCGCTTGTAGGCGACGCGCTCACCGTCCTTGGTCTTGAGGGTCGTGACGTCGTCTATCTTGCAGTCCGGCGGCAACAGGCGCTTGTCCCCGTCTTTCGGGCGGATTGTCAGGAGATCCGCAGACGATGCGGTGATCTGGTCGTCGCGATTGACATGAACCCAGCCCTTCTCACCGATGAATTTCGTGCCGCGTGGCTGCTGTCGGTCATCGGAGAACACCATGCGGAGACCGCTGGCGAAGTTGAAGACTGCCTTCCACGTCTCGATGTTATCCGCAAAGCCCTTGTTCGTATAGTAGGTGCCGCTGCACTCTACTTCGAACGGCTCCGTGCCGAGCGCGGGCACGCCCCAGTGCGCGATATCAAGGTGATGCACGCCCCAGTTCGTGGTCCAGCCCTCGCAGTAGTCGTTGAGCAGGTACCAGTCCGGATAGGCCACGCGGCCGGGGTTGAACGGGCTGAAACGCGCCGGTCCCAGCCACATCGCCCAGTTAAAGCCCTCGGGCACCGGTTGCGGATCATAAGGCCCCTTGTACTTGGGCTGGAAGTGCGGCCCTTCCACCGCGACCTGGACTTCGGTGATCTTCCCGAGGTAGCCGTTCAACGCCAGTTCCGCGCCCTGGCGGAAATTACCCAGCGAGCGCTGCCACATGCCCGACTGGAACACGCGCTTGTTCTTGCGGATCGCCGCACGGATGGCGAAACCGTCGTTGACGCACACGCCCGTCGGCTTTTCGCAGAACATATCCTTGCCGGCGTTGGCGGCCGCAGTGGCAATCAGCGAATGCCAATGGTCCTGCGCGGCGATCATGACAACGTCAATATCCTTACGCGCGATCAGATCGCGATAGTCACCGATCATGGCGCATCCCTGATCGCCGTATTTCTGATCGACGAGCCCCTTGGCTTTCTCCATGCGGGCGCGCTGCGCGTCGCACACCGCCACCACTCGACAGGCATTGGTGCCCATGAAGTTGCGCATGTTCAACGTACCGCGATCACCCACGCCGATGCACCCGAGCGCAATCCGATCGTTGGCACCAAAGGCCGTGGAGGGAATCAGCGACGGGAAACTGATCGCCGCTGCTGCCACCGAGGCGCGTGTAAGAAACTCTCTTCTGCTGATAGCCATATTCACTCCCTTTTCTTGATTAACGATGCTTCCGGATCACGTCGAGACACGCCTTCACGTCCTGCTCGACCTGCCCGGACACCACATCAAATTCGACACCGACATGGCCCTTGAAGCCCTGCCGTTTCAACTCCGCCATCACGGCCGGGATGTCACCGACCCCTTGGCCGAACACCACATCCGGGCTGCCATAGACCGCCTCTTTCACATCCTTGAGGTGCGTGGACAGCACGCGCCCTTCGAGCACACGCAGATAGGCGACCGGATCCATGCCCGAACGGTAGATGTGCCCGGTGTCCACCGAAAAACCCATACGCGGATCGCGATCTTTCATCAATCCCATCAAGTACTCCGGATCCCAATTCCGATACGCCGGCTTGTCTTTGTTTTTGGCGTGATTATGGAAACAAAGCTGCACGCCGGTCTCCTTCACCATGCGCTCGACACGATCCAGCGCATCCACCGGCGGCTCACCCGTCAATCCTCTGAGCCCCAACTTCTGCGCGAACGTAAAGAGCTTACGCGTCTCCTCCTCCGTCTTGCCGAAATCCGCGACGTAGGCATTGACGGCCTTGATCCCGACCGCATCCAGTTTGGCTTTGAGCGCCGCGATGTGTGCGTCCGACAAATGCTGGTTGAGCGTCACGTTCGGATGTTCTGGACTCAATTTCTGCCAGAAGAACAACTCGATCACATCGGCGCCGCACGCCTTCGCTTTTTCGATCGCCTCGAAGGCTGTCACCTTACGAAACGAATACGCACACACGCCGACTTCCATCTGCGCGGCCAGAACCGCACCGGCCATCATTGCAACGGCCGCAGTTATAACTCGCTGTTTCGTCATCTTTTCTCCTTTTTAGTGTCACTTGGCAAAAAGCTGGCGGATCACATCGACGGTCCGCTCAACCAGCATCTGTCCGCCCTCCGGCCCCACCTCGCACGATTGCGGAACCGCACTGTACCCGCCACCCGCCAGCGCACGCGATGTCGCCAGATAAGAGGAGCGAGCGATTGAACTGGCCAGTTGCACAAGCACCGTCTGCTGTGCCGGACTGCGTCCCTGAATCCGTATGCCGTAATCGGTGAACAGCTCAAACGGGTTGGTTGCGAACGCGACATCCCCCAGCCGCAACACGTGCATCTCGACCGGATAGAACGTGGGACCGTTGCGCTGCGCCTCAAACCGTTTGACCACCCGTTCGTTCCAGCGCTTGTTCCAATAGTCCGGCCCCTTCAACTCTTTCTTCGCGTTCAGAGCATCGTACTCCCGCTTCGCTTTAAGATACTCCGCCTCCGGCAACTTAAGCTCGGGCAAATCGAAGCGCTCCACACGATGGGCGAAGGGGACGTCGGTGCGGATATCCACTTTCACCGTCTCCCAGGTATCCTCAACCGCAGCGACGATACGCCTGCCCATCTCCTGCGTGCGCGACAGCTTGCGCAGCTTGTCCATGCGCGTCTCGGCGGCGTGACGCACCATCAGGTGCGGCGACTGGTCGCCCGACGGTGCCACAAAGCCTAGCACGACTACCTTTTCGCCATGCTTGGCTTTCAATCCCTGACGCACATCGTGCCAAAAATCGGCGCTGATACGCTGACCGCAAGGACCGCGCTCGTCGGTCTGCGCCGGGCACGGCACCGTCACCGCTATCGCTTTCATCGCCCCCGCCTCGTCCAAGAAAAACAGCGAGTCCACGGCATGATCCGAATAGCCTTCCAGCCCCCGGCATTCCGCGCGGTCGGTTCTGCCGTACATCTCGGCCGACCCGTTCGCATACACCGCCCGGCGATTCTGCGCAACCATCGCGTATCCCAGTCCCCACGCCAAACCCCCGCGTTGCCGCGATTCCCAAGCGCGCACCACTGCATCCGCCATCCGTTCGAACATAAACGGCACGTATTCATCTGGCTGCATCGCGCCTTCATACGAATCGTAATTCGCCTGATCCAGCGCGGGGCCTTTGTGGGTGTGTGTCGCGGTTAGAATCAGTTTGTTGATGTCAAAGCCCTTCAGCCGCGACGCGACCAGCTCGCGGAAACGCGCCTGAATACCGGTACGGATCGAACACACGTCACACGCGACCAAGATGGCGGCGTCAGTCGCCCGGTCGCCCTCGCGCGCTTCAATCGCCAGCACATTCGCGCTGATCCGACTGTTCACCCCGCGCGAGATCGGGCCGGTACGCCCCCCCGTCAGCGCCACCGGCTGATCCGGCGTGATATCCGCCTCCGCCGCACCGACCCACAACTCAGCGGCAACTCCCGCCTTAACGATTCCCACCGCCAGCGCAACAAAAGTGATCCATCTCTTCATGGCTACCTCCTCAAAAAACCAACGCGGGCGCAGCCCGCGACCCAGTTTAATTAGTTCATTAGTGCATTAGTTTGTCTGGGGACGCATTGCCCCAAAAACCTTGGCCTTCGCGTGAGAAACAGCAGAGCAGTGCTTTTACTCTCACGATTGCGGACCACTGCGTGGCCGCAATAAGAGAGGTTGACCCGCGACCCGCGACTTGCGACTTGCGGCCAGCCCTGCCCCCCAAAAAAACTCTGCGTAATCTGTGTCCATCTGTGATAAAAAACTAACGCACTAATGAACTAACGCACTAATGAACTAATGAACTTCCCCTCACCCCTCCAGCTTCCACCCGTTGTGCATCGGGCGCATCAGCATGGCGTTGGCAAGGTCGTTGCCCACGAAGCGCTCCGTCTTCCAGTCCCACTTGAGTTTGCACTGCAAACGCGCCGCGATACCCGCGATCATGCCCAGCGTCGATGCCACATGCGTCGCTTCAAAGCCGGCGATCGGCTCATTGCGGCTGCGCATGCCGTTCAGCAACCCTTCAGCGTGGTTCACATTCTTGTACCCGACCCGCTCGCCATCCTTGGTCTTGATCGTGGTGACATCATCGAAGGACATGCTGTCGGTCGGCAACAGGCGCGTGTCGCCCGCCTTGGGCCGCACCTGCAGCAGCTCTCCCGATGCCTCAATCCTGTCGCCGCGATCCACATACACCCAGCCGTTTTCGCCGATGAACTTCGTACCGCACGCCTGCTGAGAGGCGTCCGTGAACACCATCTTCAAACCGTTCTCGTAAGTAAAGATCGCCTTCCACGTCGAGATGTTGTCGCCGAATCCCTGGTTGACGTAGTAGGTGCCGTTGCACTCGACCTCAAACGTCCCTTTGCCGAGTTGCGGGCAGCCCCAATGCGCAATGTCGAGGTGATGCACGCCCCAGTTGGTGGTCCACCCCTCGCAATAGTCATTGTGCAGATACCAGTCGGGATACGTGACGCGAGCCGGGTTGAACGGGCTGAAACGCGCGGGCCCGAGCCACATGGCCCAGTCGAAACCGTCCGGTACCGGCTGCGGCTCAAACGGTCCCTTGTACTTGGGCTGAAAACTCTTCCCGGCGGGCACCGCCACCTGAACCTCGGTGATCTTGCCGATATGGCCGTTCAACGCTAACTCGCACCCCTGCCTGAAGTTGCCGAGCGAACGCTGCCACATGCCCGACTGGAACACGCGCTTGTTTTTGCGCAGCGCCGCACGGATGGCGAACCCGTCGTTCACGCACACGCCGGTCGGCTTCTCGCAGTACATGTCCTTACCGGCGTTGGCGGCAGCGGTGGCGATCAACGAGTGCCAGTGATCCTGCGCAGCAATCATCACCGCGTCGATGTCTTTGCGTGCCAGCAGCTCGCGGAAATCGTTGTACATGGCGCAGCCGGTGTCACCGTACTTCTCATCCGCCGTTTTCTTAGCACGTTCGCGCCTGTCGCGCTGCACGTCGCAGACCGCAACCACGCGGCAGTTGCCGGCTGCCAAGAAGTTGCGCATGTTGCCGGTGCCCATGCCGCCCACGCCGATGCACCCGAGCGCGATCCGCTCGTTGGCGCCGAAGGCTGTCGCCGGAATGATCGTCGGCGCAGCGAGTACCGCCGCACCCCAAGCCGCTCTCTTAAGAAACGTCCGTCTGTCAAGCTTCTGCATGATTCTCTGTCCTTCCTTTGTTTACTCTGTCACCAATTAGTCGAGCCGCGCACCGCGCGACGCGAGTCTATCAAACCTGAAGTGTGAACCGCCGGTTGCCCAAGCGATCCCACGCAACACCACAAGCCGGAACCAAGGATCATCGAACGTGGCCGTCCGATGCCCCGGCACACAGCCGAAAACACGTCCCCGCCCGGTCTCATAACACCAGAAGACCGGTTGCGGCTGGCGGGCGGCGGTGTCCTTGTCGTTTTCATCCGAAACCGCCAGCACCGTCACCCCCTCGCGGGCCGCCGGAAACAACGGCGGCCAGTAAATCTCATCATCCCATCGCAACACAGCCGGCAGGTTACGGCAAACCGGATGCTCCTTGGCCACGACACGCGCGTTGATCACGCCGTGCCGATAGTGCGTGAAGCCGCCCACGCCCAACAATTCGGCCACCGCCGGATCGGCCTTCGGCTGGGTCCACGTGGCTGAGTGTATCACAACCAGCCCGCCGCCGCGAGCGAGGTACGCGCCCACCTGCTTTTTACGCGCGTCGTTCCACGGCAGATAACAGAAGGCCACGATCGCATCCGCCGTCGCGAACTGCTGATCCGTCGGCCAGCCCGTCGCACACTCGACCGAGACCCCCGGCGCGCCCTCCTCCAATGCGGCGTCCGCGATCGCCGGATCGTGAAGATTGACCTGAGCGGCATCGGAGGCGGCACGCCCGCCGAGCAACAACGCCCAGCGCTCCTGCCACAACGGATAGTCATGCAGCCCGTTGCCGACCGAACCGTGATCCTTCTTGTCCGCCAGCAACACGATACGCAACGGAGGTGCCGGTTCAGGCGCGCGCTCCTTCACGAACGCAGCCTCGAACGCGGCACGTTCCGTCGCGCCGCCAAGTGCACCTACGGCCAACCCAGATAAGAAAACCCCGACAGCAATGTGTTTAATGTTCATCTTTCCGGCTCCCGTAATGGTGGCCACTCCACGTGGCCACCATTACGTCAACAGGCGCGTCGTTCATCAATGCGTCGTCGTTCATACCAGCTTGCTCAAACAGTCCAGACTTCTGGACGCCTGATCCGGCGTGCCGTAGGGTCAACTGAGAACCGTAACGTTCACCATATCGTTAAGGAGTATGACATAATTCCGGAGAGATCGCGATTGTATTTTTTCACCAATTGATTGCGAGAACACTTAGGCTTCGCGCACATGTTCCAGCCATAGGACGCCGCCGGTTTTGGCGTCCGTGTAACGGTGCTTGAACCGGTCGCCCTGCCAACGTGCGCCCGCCCGATAATCCGGGCGCCCCGTTGTTGCCGTTTCCGGCTTGCCGCAACATGTAACTCTGGCTATGCTTGCGATCGTTCCTGTGCGTGTGTGACGTGTTTTCTCCGTTCGTGATCATCACACGAGGAGTGTGCACTTCACCAATGGCCGTTTTCAAAACTTCACGTGCTACCCTGACCGGTCGCATGTGCGGAGGTCTTTGACCGGAAAGAAGCGATGAGGATGAAAAAGCGTCTGATCGTATTGGTGTTTTTTACAGCTTGCGTGTCCACGGCTCTGGCGGCGGATGCGACAGTGAAAACCAACCGGCTGCCTGTGGGGGCCGCAGCGGGCGGTTTCACGAAGTGCATCATCAACGAGAAACCGACATCCGAAGACATTTCTCCGGATCGCGGCACCACGGCCGCAAAGTGGTTCAGCGGTCAATGGTACAGCAAAATGGTGCCGCTTGATTACTATTCGACGACGAACGGTGTCCTGTGCATCGAAGCTCGCGGTCCCGGAGAAAGCAGCGGTGACCTCGTATCGTGTCCGCGCAAATGGGACGACGTGAAAAACGCGAAGCTCCCGTTTCTTCCAGGTAAAGACGGGTTTTACGTGGAATTCGAGGTGAGTCTTTCGGACAACAACCCCGATCATTTCGCTGCCTTGTGGTTGATGCCGATTGAAAAGATCTTGGGCAAAATGCCGATTTATGAAGGCGATCCCGAAGGTATGGAACGCTGGATGGAGCTTGATGTGGATGAAGCCGGTTTCGGGCCCGGTTTGACGGGCACAGTTCACAACTGGTGGGGATTCAAATACCCGAATTACCATCACCTGCAGAACCCGAACAATGTGCGGCGCGAGAAACTCGACCGTACCGCACACAACGTCTTTGGCGCGAGTTACGATCCGAAGACACGAACGGTTATCTGGTGGCTGAACGGGAAGATGCAGATGAGCGCCACAACCCCGTACGTCCCCTCGATCGCCGAGAAACAGAACTTCTATCTCATCATGGGGGCACAACGGCGCAGCAAGAAGATTCCCTATAAGATGTATGTCCACGCGGTACGCGCGTTCACGACACCCTCGAGTGAAATTCCGGCTGTTGCTTACGACGGCGAGCGTCCTTGACCCTTGGAAATTCTCTCCAGCCTCACCGTGCGCGGCGACGGTACTGGCCGGGTGTTTGACCGCACTTACGCCTGAAAATGGACGAAAGATATTGCGCATGGCAGAACCCCGTGCGACGCGCGCATTTTGTCCGGCTGACGCATCACTCGTCCCGGCCGACCGCACTATCGGCGTTCAGCACATCCCCCGTATACGGCCCCTTGAACTCCAGCACGCGCACATCGTCCGCCTCCAGATCAAAGCTCGCGCGCTTTTCGCTCCAGACCACCTCCCCTCCCCGCACCAACTCCCGACACACGGTCGGTTGCGCG
>Ga0209407_1003800_pt1 | contig 12763 bp, 12 predicted proteins | sample AD_JPNHG3_MetaG_FD_184410 | JGI IMG/M metagenome (GOLD analysis project Ga0209407, IMG submission 184410) | Active sludge microbial communities of municipal wastewater-treating anaerobic digesters from Japan - AD_JPNHG3_MetaG (SPAdes) (version 2) | ecosystem: Engineered > Bioreactor > Anaerobic... | reverse complement strand
CTGACGATGGGGGGTCGATGGCTGACGATGGGGGGGTAATTTCTGACGATGGGGGGAAAGATGAGAGTAGTTATTTGAATAGAGAATATGATAAACTTACATTTGATATAATATGAATAGCTATGAATGTTCATAATCAGTTATGACCTGGATTGCTAGAAAAAGTTTATAGTAAGTGATTAATAAGTGAATTAAAGAAAAAATGATATGATGTTAAAAAAGAACAAAGAGTTGAGTATAAAATTAATGATGATGTTGTAGGAACTGGATATGTTGATTTAATCATCAATGATGTCGTTGCTTTAGAGTTAAAATCAACTAAAATAACTAAATGAGATTATTATAAACAACTTAGGTCCTATATGAAAAACAATGAAAATGTAAAAGTATGATTTATATTTAATTTCTATAATAAAAAATTAGATTTTAAGAGACTAGATAAATCACATCCTTGATCATCTAGCTGATTGATGTTAATGTCAGACGATTGTTGACAATGTCAGACAATCAGTCAAACATCTACCTCACTTACCACTCCTGGGCCAGTATTTTGTAGAAATTATTTCGGTATATTCAAAGAAAATTTTATAGAAAAAAATTGAAAAAAATATTTTGAATTTAATCCAAAAGAAGTTTTGGAAAGGTGAATGAAATTAAATTTTCTTAGCTCTGATGGAATGTGAGAGTTGAAAATTATAGATATAATCAAAGAATGATGACAAGAATTAGAAAAAGCAACTTGTAATACTCCAAAAGTTTTTATTCTGACTGATAAGGAGCTTAAGGGACGAGAAATTTTATATGAGTAAAAATTGCTGAACGAATATTATTTTCATATTTCAGTAAACTTGTAATTATTTTAGATTTTCTTGTATATCAAAAATATTTTCAAATAAACAAGCTACGGTCAAAGGTCAAACCCCACCAGGAACAGGTGTAATATACTTTACTTTGTCTTTTACAGACTCAAAATCTACATCTCATACTGGTTTTCATGCTTTATGACCATATCATACATCTATCAATATTTGGCTTTTATCGTCACGAATAAACTCATCATTAACTAAATGAACCACTCATGTACAAGACACTATAATGTCAGACATTTTGCAAAGCTCTTTTGTTTTTTCTACTGGAGTACTACTGTTTGTAGAGAATACAGTTGCTCATTGTTTGATAAACTCCAAAACAAGGGGCTTTCATACCAAGTTACTTTGTCATATAACTGTAATAATTTTTCATCTGATGTTGTATAAGTCATATTCTTTGAGTATTTTTACTACAGCTTTTGGTGTTGCTGGTACAAAATCTATTAAATCTATTGATGATAGGCCGTTTAACACTCCTCCCATCCCATCAATATCCTTATTTGGAGAAATTGTAGATAAGATCTGTGATTTGTACTTTTTGAATTCTTCTGGTAAAGGTAATTGAACAATAATACCAACACAATCTTTATCATGGTTTAAGTAATGAATCAGATCTATTATTTTTCAAATATTGTCATACTCTTGTTTCATATATAATTGAACATCATAGTCTTCTTTTGTATTTTCTGGCAACTTATCTCATTTTTTATATTGTCCAAAAACATATCATTTTATTCATATTTTTTCTCAATACTTTTGTTTGAGTCATACATAGATTTTGGATGATTCATTATCTCATAAATATATAATTCAAATATATTTATCTTTATTTGGTGATAGTTTTTTGGCTTTTGTAGATAGTTCTTGTTGTAGTTTTTCAGATAGGGCTTTTCATTTTAATAAAATCATCAATAGTGTTTTTATAAATTAAAAATTAATGTCTAAATTATTTTATATTTTTTTCTTTATAAAAAGCAAGAACCAATTACTTATTATGTTTTTGATTAAAAATTATGTTATTTTTATGTAAAGTGGTTTATTTTTTTGTGGTATTTATTTCATAAATTTACATAAGAATGAAGATATTCTTTTATTTTTATAGAGAAAAGGTATAAGTTGTTAAAAAAACATGTAGAAATTTGCAAAAATAAAAAATCTGATTATAATATAATATACACTTTATTCATTAATCAATATGGAATGAGAGCTATATTATCACGGATATGTGCAACTATTGTGGCGGTTTTGCTATTTTGCCTATGAGTTATACTTATTCCTATGCAAACCAAAATTGCCGAAAAAGTTGAATTAACTTATATTTTTGTAGATGAATATTGAAATGAATATGATATTTTCGAGCCAATACATGGTGCAGCTACGGATTGGTCTTTTTTGTTTGATGATGATGCTGCCGAAACGATAGAAACAGATATAGAGAATATGCCAAGCACACCTACTAAAACAGATTATTTGACTGATGTTGTGGATGATAAGCGAGAAGAAAAGCAAGCTCTAGAAGAGCAACAGTTAGAAGAAAGATTGGATGCTATTGATACTGGTGTCGATATTAATACTTTAATAAAAGATGTAGATTCTATTAAGCAAGATAATATAGAAAAGAAATATGAAAATTGTATCACTCCTTGGGATACAGTTTTAAAGCATTGAGAATCAGTTATTGCTTATGAACAAAGAAAAGACGTTCCAACTATTTGTAATGCACAGAGGAGGGTTTGTAATGATTGAGTTTTGAATTGAACATATTCTCAATGAGCTTGTAGAGAGGATGTGGAGTATAAGTTTACTAAAGTAAAGGTTGTTTCGTATAATAATAAAACTCCATGAGAGTTGATTCAAAATCCTTGATATGCAAAAAATGATTCATCAGAATTTGATACTCGTGGAAAAATAAATCCAGACACAAAAATTCCTAAAACCGATTGGGATAATTCTGTGAAAGATTGAACAAAAAAAGATTCTAATATAAATTTATGAAAAAAAACAAATTATAATTGTACTAGTCCTTGGTGAGATGTTGTTCAACATGGGCAATTTATAAAAGCATATAGGTCTCCTGTTTGATATACAGATCAGTTGTGTCAGGTAGAACTTAGACTTTGTTTAGATTGAGTTTTGAATTGAGCATATACTAATAAAACATGTGAATATGTTTGAGTTTCTTCTCAAGATTATGTAGAATGAAATGTAGATGTAACTAAACCTAGCCAAGGATTGTTAAATGAAGTGTCGCAAGAAAATCCAAATAAAAAATGATTTCGGGGGCGATTGAAAGGGCGATTTGGATAAAAAAAATTTAGTACAGAGAAGTTTTTTAATTAGTTTGAATTTGATAAGTAAAAAAGTATTATTTACTTTGTATTTTATTTGAACCGTAATTTATGATAAAAAATCTATATTTTTTTACTTGAGATGAAGAATACCTTTTAGATCAGGAGCTTTACAGACGAGTTTCCAATTTTACTCAGAAGTTTGGAAATGATTCTGTTTCTTTTTTTCATGTGGAAAATTGGGATGAGTGAAAAGCAAAACAATCGATTTATGGTTGAGGATTGTTCTCTACCAAAACCCTTACTGTCATAGATGGGCTTCCTACTTGAACGGATAGGTTTGGATTTACAGTATCTCAGGTAGAAAATTTTATAGATGAGTTTTTGCAAAAAAAATGAGAGATTCCTGCTGAAAATTTACTTGTTTTTGCAAATTCCAAACCTGATAAAAGATCTAGACTGTATAAATTCTTAAAAGATAATGCCAATATAAAAGAATTTAAGACTATGGATAATGCTTGATTAAAAATTTATATCAAGCAAGAATTGTGAAATCTTAAGATTTCTGATAGTGTTTTACAAAAGTTCATTCAAAAGGTGTGAGTAGAGTTGTATCGTATCAATTCGGAAATAGATAAATTAAAATACTATTGTGAATATAATTCATTATCAGAAATCACTGAGAATTTAGTTGATGAAGTTGTTTTTTGATTTGTTGATTCCCAGGTTTTTGAGTTATTGGACTATTTGTTAAAAGATAAAACAAAAGCAATAAAGTTTTTACAAAAAATGCAAAATCAGTGACTAAATCGAAATGCAATATCTGGAGTTTTGTATTGGTCGTTGAGATTATATATTGCTGTTTATCATTTTGCAAAAAATGGTATTACAGATCTAAAAGCCATTGCCACTCAATCGTGAATAAATTCTTATTCTTTGCATCAAAATGTGAAAAACATACCTTTAATACAAAAGAATTGAACTAAGCTGGAAAATATGTATAAAAAATTGATAGAGTTAGATTTTGATATAAAAAATGGAAAAGCAGAGGAGGAGTCGTTTTGGTTAGAAACAAAAAAACTAATTAATTCATTTAAACTTTAATATTATATGAAAAGAAAGTTATTTATTATAGTTTTTATACTTACTTGGTTTTTCTTTGGATATTCCCTTGCTGATATGAAAGATAATTTTTATTGTATAATTTCTTCTAACGCAATCACTGTTACTATCGAAAAAGGTAAGAATCATAAATGTTCAACATATATCAATGTTTTATCTCAAGCTATAAATAAAGAATATAAAGATTTTTTAGAAATACAAAAAATCATTGATCAATGATATGATGTAGACTTTTGGACAGATGTTAGAAATGATAAAATAGAAAGGATTAAAAGGATATTATTAGTAATGGATCAAATAGAGGAGGCTGTTACAAACTTTAACAACAATATGTTTGATAAAGCAAAAGAATATCTAGTATTTTCTGTTTCGCCATATTATACAAAATACAAAAGATTTTTAAGATCTTTTAAACCTTTTGAAAACAGTAGGACATTGTCGCGAAATGTCAAAAATACGGTAGCTTATATGAAAGAACAAGTGCAAGTTATAGAAAACATAATGTCAGCAACTGATTATGATGTTTTGATAAAAAATTTTAATAGATATGTTTACTTAAAAAAACAAATTGAATGAAAATAGGAATTATTACATCAGGGAATGAAGTTTTGACTTTGTTTAAGTTTTTGAATAAGTTTGACAATCAATATGTTGTTTATTATGACCAAAATAATCGACCTTATGGTGATAATACTTTTGAATATTCATTGGATTGTGTACAAAAATGAATAGATTTTTTGAAAAAAACATGAGTAGAAAAAATTATTGTACCACCAATTTATGAGTTATATTTTTTAGATAAAAATCAAAATTCAGACATTATTATCCCTTTGTTCCAAACTTATGTTTTAGACTATGTTTTTCAAAACTCTTTGGTATGAAAAATAGGAATATTTTGAGATTTCGCAGATGTCCAAGTAGCTCAGGGTTTAGTAAACAACCTTTCAAAGCAATATTCTCTTAATGATAATCAATCAAAAATAAAAAAATTTCATTTCCCGTTCAAGTTTTGGGTAAAAGAAACTCAGATGTGGAAGTATTTTTCTAGAAAACTATCTTTTTCAAACATATTGGTGAATAAAGTTATTAAATTTGATTTGAGATATTTTAAAGATTCTAATGTTGATTCACTAATCCCATTAAACTATGAATACTTTAATTATCAGAAAACAATTTGTAAGTTTTTTAATTATAAAAAACAAAGATTTCATAAATTAGAGAAATTAGAAGAAGTTTTTTCAAGTTTGGTTTCTAATAATTCTGATGTTTATTCAGTAGATTTATATTATAATTGACATGCTGATTTTGTAAAAAGAGAGAAAAAACTTTTGTGGCTTTTGCAAAGATGAAAAACGGTGGAAGTAAACTTTAAATCTGTATAAAATAATGAAAAATTCATTTAAAACTGGTTTTAATTTTTGAGCGACCTCGTGAATCATTACTACACTTGGATTGATGGTGTGACTGGCTTTAGGTAGTGGATCTTCAGTTTTAGTGATAGGTTGAGTTTTGACTATTGCTGTAGCAGATTCCTTATCTGATGCTTTGGGAATACATATATCTGAAGAGTCTAAAAACCAATCACATAAAGCTGTTTGGATGTCTACAATAGCGACCTTTTTGACTAAATTCATATTCACAATGTCTTTTATTATTCCAGTATTGTTTTTTTCTTTGAGGACGGCCGTAATTGTTTCAATAGTTTGGGGACTTCTTTTGATTTTTCTATTAAGCTATAAGGTTGCAAAAGATAGAAAAGATAATATTTTACATACGACTTTAGAACATATTGGAATTACGATTTTAGTTATTATTTTGACTTATTTTATAGGTATTTGGATTTCAAAGAATTTTTCATAGCTGTTTTTTTGACTTTAAAGGTAAAATGTATATACTATATATGTAGTTTTAGTTTATTAAAACCGCTGATGTGAAAAAAACATAATATAGTTACAGGAGTTATGATGCTTTGAGCAGCTTTGTGAGTTGGAGAAAAAGCAAATGCACAGGTTGTTGAAAATAATCAAACACCTAATAATATAGAAAATGTCCAGACATGAGTGAAAGGGCAATTATTATGATTAGATCAATATGACTATAAAACCATGTTGAAAATGGATATTTCTTTGTTAACTCCTGAAGTTGTGAAAAAAGTTATGCTTGAAAGGATTAATGAGATTAGGAAAGAGCATGGACTTAAAACACTTGTTTATGATCAAAGACTGGATTCTATAGCTTTAGATTTTGCTAAAGAGCTAAATTGAACGGACTGGCGAAACAAAAAATATCCTCATATTGATTCTCAAGGTAGATCTGCATACGATAGGGTTGAGGCGTCTCCATTGTGGAAACATGTAGTATTGATTAAAAGAAACGGATTTTTATACGGAATAAAAGAAAATATTGTTTCAGCTACCACATCTGTAAATGGGCAGATGAAAGCCCTAATGGATAGTAGAGGACATAGGGAAGCAATCTTATCTTCAGATGTTAATAGTGTGTGATTTGGATATGATGATGGATATCTTGTTCTTGTCCAACTTTTTGCGAATATCAAAAAATAGTTTGTATAGTTTGTTTTTATAAGTAGAATTATCTGTCTTAATAGACAGTTTTTTTTAGTTTTTTGCTTTGAAATCATAGCGAATTTCCATACCTAAATTGTGTGTAAATTCGGGTTTTATTACTATATCTCAATTAAATATGCGTTGAGCAATATCTGGATCTTTCATAGCTGTGCGTAAAACATTTAGATATCTTGCTTTAATTAATCTAACATGTTGTTCTTTATATTTAACATACTTTCCGCCATCTTTATATTCTTTAGCTAAAGATTCTTCTATTTGTCAATCTAAATTATCGATATGAGTTTTTATCCGTTCTGTTGAGATATGATTAGCGTTTTGTTTTAAATTGTTAACCATGTTTTCACTAGCATTTGTTTTCTTACCGTATGGTGATTTTCGTTGGAATTCATATGTATCTTTATTTGTGAATTCAATTTCCTCTAGTGTTTTGTTCATAGTACGAAAATTTTCCAAAGCTAATAAAGCACAAGGTTCTTTGATAAGGTCTTCTATATCTGTTTTATATTTATCAATACTGTTAGAATAATCTTCATTTAGATTATCATACTGTGTTGTGGTAGCTCATACTGATATATATAGTTCTACAAGTTTATTTTTATTGTTAGGATTTAAAGACTCAAAATATAGATTGTCAGTCATGTTAATAATATCCCAGTCTGTTTTTGCACTAAGATCAGATTTGCTTATTTTAAATCATGATTCTACTGATAACATTCTTGGCTCCATTTCTGATGCTGTTAGTTCACAGTTTTTAGCAACAGTTTCTAAAGTTCGTTCATCAAAACCTTTACCACCTGCATATTTTCATGCTCTAGTAATCATATATATGTCTTTATTTTTTATTTTGTTACGATCTATTTCTATTTTATAACCTAAACCTACCTTTTCAAATTTCATTCAATCTATTCACTCTAGATTGTCTTTAGTTCCGAATCAATCATTATTGTATTCAAATACTATTTTCTCTCCTCCAACATCGAATGTCACCCTTCCTCATCATCTTCAATCTCTTCCTATATCTTTTCACCTAGGGGTGATAAATAATTCGGCTATGTTCTTATCTGTATCAAACTTCAATAATCTAGTTCACTGAACCATGTTTTTTCAATAATCAAGACTTTCTCTCATGTAATTAACGACAGAATTATTCACACCAGATCCAAATGTGGTAGTATTTGATCAATCTCATTGTGCTTGATTATAAAATTTAAGTGTGTTATCCACCTTCTCTCCAAAATAATTTCAATAGAGACGGGCAGCTTCTGATTTTTTTTCATCGGCAATCAATTTTTGGTAACTGTGGTAAACATCATAAGGAATTTCGTCTCGTCAAATAGTCTTGCCTTGTTTTAATAAGTTGTGAATATTAATATATTTATATTCTTTTCAGTTTTCACTTTTAACGGTTTCGTTTAAAAAGCTATAATTGTCAAAATTCTGGTCTCATTCAGCCCAAGCCATATTAAAACAAAATAACATTTTTTGAGTGTCTGATATGTTTTGAATATTTATTTCTATGTTAGGAAAGTTGGGAAAATGGTCTTTTATTACATATTGTTGTGCCTTGATAGCAATATTATCTTTTCCGCTTGAATTTAATATTTTTTTAAGTGCTTCATTAAAAGTTTTGTTTTGGCGTTCTAATTCCTCTTGTGTCATTTCATTTGTAGTTGTTGGAAATTTTACCTCTTTTTGTGCTTCTAGGTCAGTTAAACTAGTCAACCTTTCCTCTGTATTTATAGCAAGATTTTTTGTCTCTTGTTGATTTAAAACATTAATATTCATTTTGTTATATTTTAATAAATAAAAATTATATTTGCTCTAATAAAGAGTCTGGATCTTCTTCGGCCATTTCTTTAGCTTCTTGTTCTCTCAACTGTTTGATATATTCGTGTGATTGTTGAAATGCATGTAATTCTCCTTCAACCCTCTTTTCTTTTATTTTTTCTATGGAGTTTTCAAAATCCTCGTAAATACTTTCCAAAAAGCTTTCAGAAATGTTCTCTGAATTATTCATATACTCAAAAATCTCTTGTGCTTGAGTGTTTCATCTATCTTTTAGGTTGGTAATAATGTTTGTAGCTATATCAAGTTTTTCTTGATAAGATAGCTGTTTAAATTTTTCAATATTAGATTGTGTGTTCATTTTTTAACATATTTTGAATATAAAATGTTACTATAATTATTGTATTCAGAAATGTTTTAAATGCAAAAAAATGAGTGTTAATTAAAAAAAACACTAGACTTTTTGTAAATAAGTTGTCTAATGTTTTATTGTTTGTTTTTTATTTGTGGTCTGAATTTTTCTCCCTTATTATTTAATAGACTTCAAATAAAGTGAAGTTATCTTTGAATTTTTGGTTTTTTATTGTATTCCATACAAAACATTTACTGTAATGTTTACTTCCATTTCTCATAGGGAAATGCTTCCAGCTCAAGATACTTCAGTGACAGCATCCATCATCATTTTGGAGTTTCTACTATAAATGGCTGTTGGTGCGAATAAACTTTCTGATATAGATATTGGTTTTAGTAGTTTTACTCATGCTATTTTAGCTAATTCTTTTGCTTTTTCGTATGCTTTTTCCATAGCTAGTTTTCTAGCTTGACTATAATATGGTGTTTTATCTTCTATATCATAAGCGATATTTTCTACGATTACTCATCAAATCTTTGCCACTTCATCAATCAAACTTCCTCCTACTCATTCATTTTCTATATTTGCAGATTTGATTTTTATGTCTAGACTATGATTTGCTCTGTATCCCAAAAGTTTTCTTCAAGCATTTGTATAGTTGTAATCTGGATAAACGCTTATATTTCTAGATTGTATATCAGAATCTTTGATTTTATATTTTTTTATCAGATCTTTTATTTGATTTACTTTTATGTTTACTGCTTTTTGTGCTTCAGCTGTACTTTTTTTGGTTTCTTCAATGTTTACACTCAATATAATAGTGTCTGGAGTAGCCATTATTTTTCATTCTCATTCAACAGTGATTGTGTTGTCAGCCATAGAACTTCAAACACTTTGGATATAAAATTTAGTTTTTGTGAGCAAAAAGCTTGAAACTAAGATAGTAACACATATTACTATTAGAGAAATGATGTTTCCTTTTTTCATGATTTGTTTTTTAATGAATTAAAACATTGAAAATAATATATTATTAAATATATATAAATCAACTGTTTATTTATTTTTTCAAAATAAAATGGATAAAAAAGTAATATTTTTAATGTGAGTTTCATGAAGTGGAAAGACTACTTTGACCACAGAATTGTTAAAAACTCATTCCAATTTAATATTGGTTCCTTCTTATACGACTAGACCAATGAGAGAAAATGAGAGAAATGGTAGAAAGTATTGGCATGTTTCTGATGAAAAATTTCAAGAAATGATAAAAAATTGAGAACTTTTGGAATATGCTTTAGTTCATAACAAGTTTTATTATGGAACCAGATTATCTGAACTAAACAAAGCATTTGAAAAATGATTGACCCCTATCAAAGAATTGGATATCAACTGACTTGAACAAGTTATTCAAGATAGTAAATGATTGGATTATGTTTCTATATTTTTGGATTTACCTGATGATAAAATGGTGGAAAGAATCAAGTTTAGGGGTAGTGTTTTTCAAGAAGAGATAGATAGAAGGGTAGCTTCAGCACAAGTAGAAAGGGTAAAGGCAAAAAAGATTTGTGATTATGTTATTGATGCTAGTGGTACGGTAAAAGAAAATTTGAAACAAATAAATAAGATTTTACAGGAAATACTTTAAAATATATTTGGATATGTGTCTTTGTCTCTCTGCAATTACATGTAAGCATTGCTGTCCAAATAAAATTTTAGAATAAGGATTCTTGAACTGGTCAATATCTAGAGAAATTTGATATTTTTTTCAAATACTGGGGCGTTAGCCCCAGTATATCAATAATCTTAAGTCTTAATAATAAACTTTCCGATAATAATCTACAAAGTTCTAATAGCCCTTGTTTTACCTTAGTTTTGAATTTAATATAACATACTATAAGATAGTAAATCATTGCTACCCATAGCTGGTTTCTAACCGCATTTTTTGATGTTCACAAAAAGCTTTTTATCTTTAAGTTTTGTTTGATAAATTTAAAGAACAATTCAACTTGTCGTCTATTTTTATAGAGCAAAGCTATGATTTTAGGATTTACTTCAAAGTTATTCGTAAGAAATTGATATTCTCTTCCATCTTCAGGACTTATGTAATGTATAAGTCTTAAATTTCATTGATAAGGTTTTCCATAGGGATTAAATACTTCTACAATTTCATCTCTTTGAACTCAATTTATACCTATATTTTTTGATTTAATTACAAGATAATCCATATTTCTTTTTGCTCTTGTTACAAAAAATAATCAATTATCATCTAGCGTTTTATATCGTTCATAATCTACATATCACCTATCAAATATAATAAAACTTCCTTTTTCTAATTTGGTTTCTAAGTTCATTATTTTTCCAATAGTGATATCGGCTTTTTTACCATTAGTAATCTCTATTACATCAGGTACTAAATTTTGATTATTAAGAAGAACATGCATCTTTACTGCTCATTTTGTAGTTCTATGTTTTGCTCGTGGAATAAGATTTAATGAAGTACTAATGGTTGTTGAATCTAATGAATAGAAATTAAATCTTTTGTTTTGATAGAATCACTGTACTTGTTTAAGTAGTTCATAAAATACATTTTCAAATATCTCATGAGGACAAGTTTTATTGTTATAAGCTATTGTAGTACGCTTAATTGACTTGATTCATAAATGATAATGAAGGTTTTTATGAACAGACAAAGAAGTTTCAATATCTCTTAAAGAATCTTTACCAGTAATTTGAGCATACATAAGGACTAAGAGGAGGTTATATCAAGAGAAACTCTTTTTATACCTATCAAATCTATGCTGTCCAATTAAGGCTTCAAATTTTTTCCAAGGGATAAAATCTAAGAGTTCATTGAAAATTGTACGAGAATGTTTATACATATTAATGCCTTATGATATAAAAATTTGCTTGTTTTTACTTTATAAGGATTTATGCTGTCCAATAAACAGTATTTACAGAAAAATCCGTGCTAATCACACGGATTTTCCTGTTATTGATTTTTTTTATTTGGACAGTAGTGACATGTAAGATAATATTTTTGTGTTAATAAAAAATTTACACCAATTCTAGTTGACTTTTATGTGGAAATGTATATCATATATGTGTCAGGTTTTCTGATAGTGTTCATTAACAGTTTTACTGCTTTTTAGTATATGGCTGTTTTTGAGTATAAATAAAAATAAATTAATAACAAAATAAAAAATAGGAGAAAAAAATTATGAAAAGAATTATTTTATTAGTAGTTTTAGTCCTTGTAGCAAGGATGACTACATTCGGTCAAACCGCCTTTATCAGAGATAAGGATGGGTCTATTAAGAAAGTTCTGGTTCAAGAACTTCCTAGGGTTGATACTTTATGTATTATTGAACAGGATTTGTCAACTATCCCAGGAACAGCAGAGCAACAATTGTGGGCTCTTGAAAATCCAGGAAGGAGTTTCCTTGTGGAGGAAAGGGATACTCTCGTCTACTCTCAATTTGGACTGATCGTATGTGACTACAAAAAACAAATATGGATCAAGTCTGATGGGAAAACGCTAGATGTTTATCCTGAGTTTATTCCTTATGGGAAGGAACATCCATCATGGATATGTCCTGTATTGATTGTGGTTTTTGTGCTAAGCTATTTAGTTGGCAGGCGTAAAACGCTTGGTAATGGTTATCCTATATTGATTCTAATATACGGATGCGGATTAGTATTCGTATTCTTGTTAGAGCTTATAGCGATAATTGTATTGCTATTCCTCATCTTTTTTAATCAAAT
>Ga0209407_1003796_pt1 | contig 12773 bp, 9 predicted proteins | sample AD_JPNHG3_MetaG_FD_184410 | JGI IMG/M metagenome (GOLD analysis project Ga0209407, IMG submission 184410) | Active sludge microbial communities of municipal wastewater-treating anaerobic digesters from Japan - AD_JPNHG3_MetaG (SPAdes) (version 2) | ecosystem: Engineered > Bioreactor > Anaerobic >... | reverse complement strand
TTTTCTCTCCTTCACAATAAAAATCTGCAGATTTCATTATGTCTCCTTGTTGGGTTTATATTTTATCTTAATAATCACTAACTCTATAATTATGTTTTACCCACATGTTTAAAAAAATATATTGCCAGGAAAATGATTTGAAGGGTAATAAAAATCTGTTCGGATTTTTTCTATCCCTTACCCACAATCGCCTCGGTGAGGAGAGGAGACAAGTAAGGGAAAAATAGTTATTAATAGTTCATTTGACTTTTGTAATCTGGATTTTTCATTTTTCAAAAAGGAAGGATATATTTTGAAAATACTTCAAAAATAATAAATACTCAGTTAGTTATATTGACTGAGTATTTATTACAAACACCCCAGTTCTAACCCAGAAGGATTGAAAACGTGAAAACCTGTTTATTGTGGATACCCACCCTTAACAAAATCACTCCAGGTAAGGGATGCCGCATGCCCATCAACAAACACTGCATTAATCAATTGAAACTGATAGTGTCTTCCATAGCCGTAGTACATCCAGTTTTGAACCCATACCTGGTTATAAGATGGATCAGGATATAATGGATCAACCTCGCCTGCCCTGCTTTCAAAAAACAATAGTGTTTCTGCTGGTTTTGGAACCCTGCCGAGTTTTACTGCATTTACAGGCAGGTTTCTGTTATAAGCATAATCGCACCAGCCAGGGTATCCTGTCCTTCTATACCCATTTTCCCAGTAAGGATCAAGACATGGGCAGTGGACCATGCCTGTTGAGGCTGCAAGGAAGTCATTATACTGATCTCCATAATAGGCACCTGTCCCATAGGTCATTGTTCCTGTAAGATATCCATTCTGAATCAGGGTATAAAGAAATGCTGTTACTGCTTTTCCAGGTTTATAATTCAATCCCCATTCCCATGTATACCCGAGTTTGTCAACCCCATTCAGGTGAGGATACCAGCACTCATTGTAGTCAGAAAGATACATCTGCACAGCAAGACCAATTTGTTTCAGGTTATTCAAACAGGTTGTCATTTTTGCTTTTGCGCGTGCCCTGCCAAGTGCAGGAAGAAGCATTGAGGCGAGGATTGCTATGATTGCTATAACCACAAGCAGTTCTATGAGGGTAAATCCTTTTCTTTTCATTATTTTTCCACCTCCTTTCTTTTTACTCAAAGTTCAACACTCAGTTGTTCTTTGAATACGACCACGGTCCATATCCCCATATGCAACCAGGTGCATCCATCTGTGTTGTTAAATACTTTGCACCAAGTGAACCAACATGAAGATCGCAGAAGATGATATTAATCATTCCATTATGGTCTCCAGCTGTTCCTGCAAGATATGCATTACGCCAATCATCAGGATGTACAGCACAGTTTCCTGTCCAATTTCTGGTACAGAAAATATAGATAGTTCCTTCTTCATCTGCAGTGCCATCTCCTGAGACCTCAGGGAAACCATAACTTCCTTCCCAGTCCCTTCCGGTATTCATAGAATAACTGGCTTTCTGACCATTTCTTGTCCAGTCAACCTTTCGGGTATCAGAGGGACACCTGAAAACACTCCAGTTTTTAACATAATTAAGATCATATAGCCCTGTGCAAAATCCAACCTGGGTGCCACCAGAATAAAATGCACTTGGCATACGTGGAAGAGTTCCAGGATAATCATCGGCGTAAAGTTTTGAAGCGAGTGCTATCTGTTTTAGGTTACTGATACAAACAGCACTTCTGGCACGTTCCCTTGCTTTACCCAAAGCAGGAAGAAGCATTGAGGCAAGAATTGCTATGATAGCGATGACCACAAGCAATTCTATGAGGGTAAATCCTTTTCTTTTCATTATTGTAAATACTCAGTAAACCCCCATAGAAATTTTAGTAAGAGAGACAGAATAATTTTTTCTGAATAGGCAAGTTAAACAAAGTCAGGTATTGTTTATTTTCTGGATGGATTTTTGCCCCACACCAAGACCAGAGTGTGGGGCTAACTACATTTCCTTAATTTAATTTTCATATCCTCATTGAGTTTGTGAGGGAGAAAATCTTCTAATTCATTTTCAGATGGACAATTTCCTTTTTTTGTACATTCAGTCAGGTAATATGTTAGATATGCTCGTGGAGAGATATTATGTATTTTGCATGTCTGGATAATTGATAACATACCTACGGTTAATTCACCAGCCCAGAAAGAATGGTTTCCCCAATAGTTTTTTCTGCCAAGAGTTATGGGTCTAATCATTCTTTCAACAAGATTATTATCCATAGGTATCTCTGGATTATCTACGAATAAAGTTAGTCCTTTCCAGTGTTCTCTCATACTTTTCATAATTGTATTTTGTCTATGGTTGTCATACTCCATATTGATAAGAGCGTAAATTCCAGAAATTTCCTCTCTTAATTTTATATCATATTCTTTAAAAAGAACATCATCTGAATTATATTTTATTCTTTGATTGTTAATATGATATAAATTACCTATCCTTTCAATCCATTCATCTGCCCAACAGGCGGTATCAGGGTTTTTTATCTTTGCATCAATAAATTCTCTCCTTTGATGAGCCCAACAATAACTAAGTTCTACAAAACCACTTCTTTCTAACACCTTATATGCAGAGAACTTATCTACACTCAGCATCTTTTTATTTTCGGGATTAACATCATTTTTCTGTAATACTTTAATTTCCTCTGGTTCTATATCAAATAATGACTTTAATGGAACCTTTGCAGATCTTGTTGGATGAAGAACAAAAAACACTATGTCTTTTGTAGCATATGCCCAGATAAACCAATTATAATTTTCCTTATTATCAATCTTGATAAATAAATGCCATCCTGATTCATCTGCATGCCAGTGATTAAATTCCCTTAAACTCCTTCCCATTTCCTCATATAATGGCTTTAAATAAACAAAATATATTTTCTGCAATCCGCCAAATATACTTCCAGCAGATATACCTAATCCATATTCTTTCATTTCTGATATCTGCCTTTCAATAGGAAGATGATTTTTATATTTATTGACAAGAACATCAACCCAGAAATCTAAAGAAAACTTGCCTTTGGGAATTATCTTTATACCAACAGGCGCAGTTATAATTTGTCCAGAACATTTACAGGTCTTTCTATATTTCTTCCTTTTTATCTTCTTCACATAATACACCTTCTCTACACACACTTCACTTGATACCTCTTCTGTGCCTATTTCTTCATAAGGTAATCCACAATTAGGACAATACCTGTCTTGTTCTGGTATATCTATTATTTCTTCTCTCACAGGTAAACCATCAGGTATCTTCCTCCCACTTCCTTTATGTCCAACCACTCCTCCACGCCTTTTATCCTGCTTACTACATTCTTCCTGCTGTCGCTGCTTTTCACTCTTCTTCCCAAAAACAATCTTATTTAGTAATTTTACCTTGCTTATTTCCTCTCCCAATCTCTCTCTTAATTTCTCATTCTCTTCAAGTAGCGCATTTATCCTTAAATATGCTTTTTCAACTACTTCTTTCAATGTTTCTATCTCTTTGTTCCTTTTCTCAAACTCTACTATCGCTATACGAAATATATCCCTTATCTTCTCATTCTCTTCAACTAACTTCCTATTCTCTGCCTTTAAATATTCATTCTCTTCTATTATTTCCTCTTTACTTCTGTTTTCTACTTCTATTATCTTTTCCGCTCTTTCCATTTTTTACCTTTAATAATTGTATGTTAAGTGTTGATATCTTTTCTATTGCCTCCCATAATTTATTATAATTGTCTGTATATCTTTTCGCCTGTGCTTTCTTCTCTTTGGATACATAAACAGTATGTATCTTCTTGCCTTTCCCATAACCTATTCTGTAAAACGGTCCATGCCGGTATTCCTTTGATTTATGACACTTACATTTTTCCCTTATACATTCTAACCAAACTTCCCTGAATGTTCCCCGTACTACCTCGCCTAATGGCGGAGCAACCCTTAATATCTTGTTTTTTTCTTCTTCTATTCTTTTCTCCTTCATTTTCTTCCCCCCTTTTGTATACTAATTATTTAGTATGTATATTATACCTGCAAAAATATCACCTGTCAATAGATATTTTTATTTTTTTCAAAACGTCTCAAAACCCACATGTATTAAGGACTTGCAGAACACTTGACAAAAACTTGGGGGGGTATAATGAAAACAGAATTAAAATTTGACAGGAAATTTTTAAAAAGGTAAATTAATATTAAGGCAGTTCACTGAATACTTACGAACCGAAGGAGGTGAGAGAAGATGAAAAGAAAAGGATTTACTCTGATTGAACTTCTTGTGGTTATAGCAATCATAGCAATTCTTGCTGCAATGTTGCTTCCAGCGTTGAGCAGGGCAAGAGAAAATGCTCGTTCCTCTGTTTGTGTTAATAACCTAAAACAGATAGGCACAGCACTCGCAATCTATCACCAGGATTATGGATATAGAGTACAGAGTTCTGGTTATAACTGGGCATTTCTTGAAACGTTGTATGATACAGGATATGTGAAGAACTGGAAGATTTTTAAGTGTCCTTCTGATGCTCGAAAGCAAGATTTTACTAGAGCTAATGGTTTAAAAAGTTATGGATGCACTTATGATAACTCCAACGGCCCTGAGATTGATTATATACCACAGCCAAGGCCTTCTAATTTTGTTTATGTTATTGAGTGCAATACAAACTCTCTTTATACTTATCCGTTTAGGACTGCCGCACTTGCAGGCGACACAGCCGCTCTTGAATCTTACCGAGTTAATATGCTGGGCAGGCATAACAATGGTTCAAATGTATTGTTCTATGATTATCATGTTGAATGGGTACCATGGCAAAAATTTGTTGCTGAAGCATGCAAACCCCTTGCATATGGTGGGGTATATTGTGGTGGTTTCTGGTCACTTTCAGGATTAGATGATTAGGAGGTGAGTAAAAATGAAAAGAAAAAATGGATTTACGTTGATTGAACTTCTTGTGGTAATCGCGATAATAGCAATCCTTGCTTCAATGTTGCTACCTGCACTTGATAGTGCAAGAACAAAAGCAAGGCAGGCAGTTTGTATCAGTAATCTAAAACAACTAGGAGTCGCAGTAGCAATGTATCTCAATGATTTTAATGAGTATTTTTATCCTGTGTATTACGCTTGGTGGAATGACATGGGAACAAGAAGGGGGACATCTTTTTTGAGAACCCTTATCGAATTGGGTTATGTGAAAGGGGAAATAGTTTATAATGGAACATCTGATACAAGTAATATAGTAATGTCAAGCGGAGTTGTAGCATGTCCTGATACCAAACAACCACGAGTTACTTATTCTGTTGCGGATTATGGATATTATTATTATTTAGGATATCGTATGGATGGACCCCAGACTACGCAATATGTAAAACTATCAAGAGTAAGACGACCTGATAGAACACCTGTTTTTTGGGAATGCTATCAAAGCCAGTGTAGGGGAGCTGCCGGTGTATGGGACTCAATGTTTAACCCTAATCCTGGATATGCGTATGGTAGACATCTGAACTGGAAATTTCTTAATACTCTTTTTGTTGATGGGAGTGTCCGTTCTTTGAACGAAAATGAATTTAAAAGAGGAGGTATTTTTAATACTCCCTATTATTGATCTCTTATAAAATTCCAGAATCAAAAAATTATCAACAAAAGTTTAAAACAATTATATCTTGTCTTAGGTTGTATTTTTAAGAATAGCGGTATTCTTTATGTAAAATTTTAATTCCCACATTTTACTAATATTTCTAATTGACTAATACCTTTTACTAAGTAAAATAATTTTTCAGGTTTAACCTGGAGGATAAAATGGAAAAGATAGCAATGGGGTTGTGTATGTTATTTTTGATTTGTTTTTCTTCTCATAGTTATGAACTTCCAATTGAGGCGGAATCATTCAAACTTATAAAAGGATGGAAGGTTACTGACTATGGATATTTTCCTTCCCAGCCAAACTACTGGAGTATTCAGAAAATTGAAGCAGATTCAACAGACAATTTAGCAGAAGCGAGTTTTTCTATTGTACTCCCGGAGACAAAGTCATATAACCTCTGGGTGAGATATGAGAGTTGTTATGGATTTGGTTCTGTTTTTAATGTAAAGATTATCCAGAATAATGTTATTAAGGCACAGTCGGAGTTTGGAAGGAAAGAGGATAAAAAGTTTTTTCCATTTGGAAGAGGAGAAAAAATTCAGGGGCCATGGGACTGGCACAATACTGACTATGTTTACCAGGGTATGACAGCAGAACTTGAAAAAGGACCAGCAACAATAGTTTTAACAAAAGGAAAAAACCAGAAGCCATCTGCAAGAAGAATAATAGATCTTTTCTATCTTACTGATGATCTTGAATTAAAGCCAGGGAATGACTGGGGATGGAGCAGAGGAGGAGCAAGACCTCCAATCTTATCAAGTTTTACAGTTCCTGTTTATATTAAAAGTCGTGTTGACGAGGGCAAAGGAGCCCTGAAGGTTATTACAGGAATTGCTCTTTTTGGCAATCATCCTTATTCTCCGAGGGAAACATATTTTATCAGTAAATCAGGGATTGTCCTAAAACAGCCAGTTGAAAATGAATTTCTCGAAAAGGGAAGTATCTCTGACTGGCAGAGAATAAAGGCTTATTCAATTATGGTGCCAGAGATTGTTGTTTCTCAAACAGGCAATGCAAAGATAACAGTTGATATTGCAGTTGGTTCAACCTCTAATAAGGTAAAAACAATACAGGTTGGACCTGACAAAGAGGAAACAACTGTTATTGTATCAATAGGAATGGGAAAATACGAAAAAGGACTTCTTGGTTCAAACAAAGCACTAACAGTTGATGAAATGATAAAAAAACAGATAGGTATTCTTGAAAAGTACAATCCATCAGGGAAACCCGCTGAAAAAATTCTTTTAACAGGGGTTATTGGAGGAATATTCCCGGAATTACAGTTTAAACTTGCTGTTGCATCAGGGTTAAATGGTCAGGCATATGGAACAGCCCCATTTATCTATGGGGTGGATTCAAAGGTTAAAGGATTTAACACAAATATTGGTTTTGCCTCGATTCAAAATCTTCATCTTACAAAAGAGTGTTATGAGGGAGATTTTTCAAAGATTGAAAAAAGATACCAGCAGATAGCAGATGATCTCGAGAAAAAACTTGGTAGAAAACTACCTCTTCATATTAAACTACTTGAAGAAACAGGTCCTCCCTCATTTGAAACACTTATGACATGGCCAAAATGCAAACAGATGTTTGAAGAATATCTTAAAACTCAATCACTTAAAAGGGATGATGTATTAAAAGATTCAGATATATTTTTCTACCACTCAAACAGGTTCAGAACATATCTTTTTGCAAGGGTTAATGCAGATGCAACGAAACTTGTTGAGAAAATATTTCCTGAAGGTTCATACGTTCATTCTGGCAGTGTATATCCTTCTATTGGAGGTGGACCGTCCCTGGGAAGAGGTGATGATATCTTTATGTTGTTCAGAGAAAGAGGGGTTACAGAATATAGTTCAGAAATTTCCTGGGGACTTGGAGGATCTCCTGACTATATTGGTCCTCAAACACAATCTTATGAAGCAGCGCTTGCTCGTTCCCTTGCAAAGTATTATAACTGTCCACTTGGGTCTTATATGATTTCTGATGGGAACCGGGGCTACACTAAAGAGTTTGTTGAACTTGCCAGTTACTCAATGTATGGACAGGGTTTTAAATGGCTGCATTATTATGTTTTTGGATGGCCGGATGGATGCTCGTATATGGGGTATCCTGAAATAATGAAGGCAACAAAAAATGTTAATAGAACCATTGGCACTATTGAAGAGTATCTTGTCGACACAAAGCATGTTCCTGCAAAGATAGCATTGGGCTGGAGTTCAACAACAGATATATGGGATCTTGCAAGAAAGACATCATATGAACATTCTCCAGGAAACTGTGTTTATCCTCAGGAAAGACAGGACCTCTATCTTTTGTTGAGACATCTTCAATACCCAGTTGATATTCTTTGCGAAGAAGACCTTATTGATGGATATCTGAAAGATTATTCTGTTTACTTTCTTATTGGGGATCATTTAAAGCCAGAGGCAGCAAAAGCGATTGCTGATTGGGTTAAAAATGGTGGAGTACTTATTTCTGTTGCTGGTGGTGGACTTTTTAATCAGTACAATAAGCCAATGGATATACTTAAAGAAGTTTTCGGTATAACTGACGCAAAATTAGAAAAAACAGTTGATGCTATAAGGCCAAAACTTGATCTTGTTCATATGAGCCCAATGGATACAATTGTTTTTAATTCAGGAAAAAAGATGAATGTTTTTGGATACAGGCAAACATTTATTACTGGTGGTGGAACAGTAATTGGTAGATACTCAAATGGAGAAATAGCAGCAGTTGAAAATACTTATGGCAAAGGAAGAGCAGTAATTATTGGTGCTTTACCCGGCCCGGCATATCTGAAAGATGCAATTCCTGTTTGGCCGTATGGAAGAGGTGGAGATAAAGATGAACTTTCTCAATTTTTCCCGACACAGTTTAATAGAGATACACGTTTAATAATCAAAGATATTCTGGGAAATATTGAAAGCCCTGTAGTTTGTTCTAATGCACTTGTTGAAGGGGTGCTTTTGAAAAAAGACAATTATTATGTAATTACTCTTACGAATTTTTCAATGAAAAAGCAGAAAAATATCACTGTTGAATTTATTCCACCTGATGGAACAAAGATTACAAAGGTGTTCAGTCCCTATGGAAAAATAAAGGTTTCAAAATCAGGCGAAAAATCTGTGATAAAAATTCCTGAAATAAACAAGTTCTACTGTATCGTAGCACAGTAAAAACACTATCAGGGTCGTTATTTGCTGGCGCTCAATAAAGCCAGTTATAAGAAAAGAGATGTGCTGTAAATCTTAAGAATTAATGAATATTTGACGTCATTTTGATGTATTTTTTAACCTTTAATGGAAGCAGTTTTCTGATTGGCAGTTTATACGGACATCTTTTTTCACACAGTCCACACTTAATACAGTTGTCTATTGATTTCAGGATTTTTTCTGATATATTTCGTTTGAGGTTTGCTTGATATGCAAGGGTTTCAAGCATCATAATGGTTCTTACAGGTACTTCTCTCGGGCATGGTTCAGGAAATATGCAATGACCACAATATCTACAAAAGACATTTCCGAGTTGCCTGCGAATTTTTTTATAGTATTGATTATCTTTGTGGGTGATTGTTAGATTTTTTAGTACACTGATATTCTGTTTTACTTCTTTAATTCTTGCCATTCCAATAAGAGCAGTTGACACAGGTAAATTCAAAACATATCTGATAGCAGAATCATACTTTCTTATATTTCCGCCGGCAAGTGGTTTCATTGCAATAATTCCGATTCCATTATCTCTTGCAGTTGTAAAAATTTTTCTTGCTGGTTCATCAATACAATTTACCGGTATCATCATTACATCGAATTTTTTACTTTTTATTATTTCAGGATACAGAAGGGGATTGTGTGTTGCAATTCCGAGAATCCTGAACTTTCCCTGTTTTCTAAATTTCTCAAGATATTCGGTTTCCCTTATTGCTTCTTTCAACTGAATCTGGCTATCAATCATACTTAAAAGGAATACATCAAAACAATCAAGACCAAACTCAATTAAACAATTATCAATGGTTTTAGAACTTCCCCTCGTTGAAACAAAAATCTTTTGCCTGTGTTTTTTTAGTGAATCTTTGATTTTTTCTCCTGTTCCTGAATAAACATCAATATAGTTGATTCCTTTTTCAACACAGAAATCAATTAATTTCTGGGATGATTTCTGCCCAAGCCATGTAAATGCAACACCTCCGAGAGAAATCTCACTAATGCTGATTCCAGTATTGCCTAATTTTCTGGTTTTCATTTTATAAGATTTTCACCCCACCTTGATTTTTTTAGTTTTTCAAACAATCCATCTGAAATAAAATGTTTTTGCTCATCTTTTGTCGGTTTATTTTTTTTCAATCTTTTACTTATTGTATTATAAAAATTTGTCTGTATTTTTTTCTGAGATTTCAAAAACTCTTTTTCGCATGCTCTGACTGCTTTTCTGGATGGTTGCACAGGTATATCAATAAATCCGGTTGTGATTTCATTTCCACCAAAAATATATTCTTCTATTTCGCCCTTATTGACAATAAGATTCATTCCGACATTTGCCTGGATAATAGGCACTCCGTTTTCTCTTGACCTTGCTATCACCGCCCTGTTTTGTGCTTTGTTTTTTGAGCCATAGGTTGGTATTAATATAAACTGTGCACCATCAAGTACAAGAGTTCTTGAAATAATCGGATACCATCTATCACTGCAAATCAAAATACCGCATCTTCCGAAAGGCGTATCAAATGCCCTTATTTTGTTGCCCTGTCTTAAAAATTTCCACTCAGGATGTGTTCCTTCTGAAAGTTTATTATAAATTCCGCAGATCTTTCCATTAAAATCAATAAAAATAGCGCTATTAAAAATTTCATCATTTTTCCTTTGTGCAAATCCAAAACAGAGAGAAATCTTTAATTTTTTTGCAAGAGATTGAAAATGTTTTATACACCTTCCATTGATGGGCTCTGCAATATCAAAAAAAGCATTTATTCTTTTTCTATGTCACATAACATCTGAGAAGATATATCCCTCAAGAATTCCTTCTGGGGCAACAACAATCTTGCATTTTTGTTTTGATGCCTGCGAAAAAAACCACTCAAGTTTTTCTGCATTGCTTGCCTTATTCCATTTTTCAGGAACAAAGTTAACTGCAGCAACCTTATATCTATGAAACATTAAAGAACAGTCGGCTCTTATATTATCAAATGGTGAAATCTTCTGGATATTTTTCTGGATCATTATTACTTCCTTGTGAAGAGCATAATCAACAGAGTTAGCAAGATACTCAGGATGATACAGGTTGTTAGTGGAAAATAAAAATGAAAATTTCCATGATGATAAGAAATGTCCCCTGGCAGTTTTCCAAGAGGAATCCTGGTTTCAAAAAAGAATCCTATCAAAACAAGGAAAATTCCTGTAATAATAAAAAATCTTCCCATTAAATTATTTTAGCACACAAAACATTGAAAGTTTAAGATACACAGATAGTACCTCTGTGCATTCGAAAAAAGAAAATGCGAAAGCCCTATACCTATTTGAGAAAACAAAATTAGTTGAACTGACAATATAGTGAGCACCTTCATGTGCGATGAACTTATGATATTGGAGGAAAACACACGGGACTAAAGTCCCTCACTACATTTCCCTCATAAAATCCTTTCTGTATATTTTTATTTATTTACAGTTTCCTGATTATCTCTTGACAAAATCTTTTTAGGTAGGTATAACAAAGGTAGAAGATAAGGAATAAAGATAGATAGTGTCAAAAAACAGATGAAAGAAGTATGAAAAGGATAAGATACTTATTTAACAGAGTTTTTTCAGTGAAGATTATTATTCTTTGTTTATTGTTTTGTGCAAACATCTTCATAGTAAAAACCTTTCCTGCAGACATTAAGAAGCAAATAGTTCCAGAGGATATTTTTTCTCAGGATGAATTGAATACCTTATCGGACTATATGAAATTGTGGTGGTTACCAATTACCCAGGAGTTTCAGAAGAAGCATACTTCCAAGCCACCGGATATACGATTGTTTCCTTCATTCATAGATAGATTTCGTGGTGTTCTGAAAGAAAAATGGCATCCTGATTTTGATATTAAAAAGAAAGTAATATATTTGAAAGTCGGAGAATACGATGAATCAGCAGTAAGAAGTTTTTTCTACCTGAGTTACCTAAAAAACGGTCATATATTCGATCTTAAAGGATTCTACCATAATATAGTTATTATGATAAAAAGCATGACAGGTTGGGATATTCCTGAGGGATTGGTTGATGAATTACATTATATTGAAGAAAAGGAGCGAGGGCAGTTACCTGATGCGCGTAGGTATAAACGCTACAAAGATTTATTCCCTGAAAGAGAACTACCTGAAGGAATCAAGAATTACATCAGGCAACAGTGCGAATTTTTTCTCGCTTCAGCAGTATTACCTGCATCAGAACCAGAATGGGAAGAAATTTTTAAGAACAGGACTTATGTTTATAATGGAGGACTTGCCCTTGAAAATCTGGTCTCAATGAGCATTTCAGATTCAGGATTTTTCCCGAACGGGAAAATAGATAACTCCTTATCTGTATGGACAAATGGGAAGATAGTAGTATTTACTATTTCAGGTGGAGAGGCCTATGATAATACAGGATTTATAGAAGAGATGGCACCACCTGAGAGTAAGCCCTCTGTTGAACCTCTTAATCCTGAAGATGTAGAATACATCCATACAAATCAATATTCTGACAGCAATGGGTTGGCGGTAAGCGAAGAAAGTCGTGCTTCCTGGACATACATAAAGATTAGATTCAAGAAAGATACAGGAGTGTCGGTGATAGAACAACCACAGCCAATACATATACCGCTAACTCCAATAAAATGGCATATATGTGAATACCGTGCTTTTAATAATGCATATCATGCTTTAATCGATGAATCTGTTTACAATCGTTCTATTGAGAATAATCTTTGTAATTTACAGACGCGGAAGAAGGCATATGAAGATATGCAGAAGAACTATGAAAAGGTTAAGAATTTTTATTTATGGTTTTCAGTTCTCAAATACCCTAAAGAATTGGAAAATGTCAGGAACCAGCAGATTACAGCATTAGAAAAACTTCTCAAAGATTGGGGGGTAGTATATAAATTCTGGGAGCAAGTTTTGGAACA
>Ga0209407_1003795_pt1 | contig 12776 bp, 8 predicted proteins | sample AD_JPNHG3_MetaG_FD_184410 | JGI IMG/M metagenome (GOLD analysis project Ga0209407, IMG submission 184410) | Active sludge microbial communities of municipal wastewater-treating anaerobic digesters from Japan - AD_JPNHG3_MetaG (SPAdes) (version 2) | ecosystem: Engineered > Bioreactor > Anaerobic >... | reverse complement strand
GCGGCGGGCTTCGGAGATTTGGCCTTTCTGCTGCTCACCGTCGCCCATGAGGGTCCAAACCCTGTAGGGAACTTTGTTCACGCGTGAAGCCAGCGCCATTCCTGCCGCGGCGGAAAGCCCCTGTCCAAGGTTGCCGCTGCTCCATTCCACGCCCGCCACCTCACGCTCGATGTGGCCTTCGAATTTGCTGCCCAGCAGCCTGAATTGCGAGATGGCCTCGTCCAGGTCATGGTATCCGTTCAGGGCCAGGGCGGCATAGACAGCGGGGGAGACGTGGCCGTTGCTCACCACGATCCTGTCGCGGTCTGGCTTGAAGGGATCGGAGGGGTCGTGCCGGATAATGCTGTACAGGGCCAGAAGGAGGTCGATGGAGGATATGGAGCCGCCGGGATGGCCGGAGGCAGCCAGGGTGGTCATGCACAGGATGGCGGCCCGGGCTTGATTGGCCTGGGTTTGCAGTCGGGAGATGCTGTCTTGGTTTGTCATTGGTTCTCCAAAAAATAAAGGCGGATTCCCTTATTTGTCCCACAACAAAATCGGAGAAACCGCCTGAAAGCCTGGTGGAGCATAGGGGGATCGAACCCCTGACCTCATGACTGCCAGTCATGCGCTCTCCCAGCTGAGCTAATGCCCCACATGCTGGATAGCTTTGGCGACATTCCTTGATGGCCGGCTTTTCTGTCAAGCTGAAAGTGGGGCTGGGGATTTTGCCTTGACAAGAACGGCCGGGCGAAATTGATGGCGAATCTGCGGGGTGTAGCGCAGCCCGGTTAGCGCACTGGTTTTGGGAACCAGGAGTCGGAGGTTCAAATCCTCTCACCCCGACCACTTTGGATAGATTCAAGTGGGCGCTTAGCTCAGCTGGAAGAGCGCATGCCTTACACGCATGATGTCAGGGGTTCGAGTCCCTTAGCGCCCACCATATCTTTTTATTACAGCATTTGGGAAGTACTATGAAAATCGCCGTGACTGGGGCCAATGGCTTTGTGGGCAGCAACTTCGCCAACCATTTCCACCACCAGGGGCATGAGGTTGTGGCCATCGTGCGTCCGAAATCACCTGCTGACCTGCTCAATCCCGCCATCGCCATCCGCCGCACGGATTATCAGAACGGTCTGGAATCTGCTTTGGAAGGCGTGGAAATCCTTATCCACAACGCCGGAGCCATCCGCGCCCGCAGCTTCGCCCAGATGGTGGCGGCGAATGTGGAAACCACCCGGTGGGTCATGGAGGCCTTCAACCGCTCAGAAACGGCGCAAAGGCTGGTCTATATCAGTTCCCAGGCGGCTTCCCGCCCTTCCCGGGCGAACGAGGAAGTGACCGAATCCGAACCCTCCGCGCCGGTGGACTGGTATGGCCGGAGCAAGCTGCTCGCGGAGCGGATCATCCGGGCTGAATGCTCCAGGGAATGGGTCGTGGTGCGTCCCGTATCTGTTTACGGGCCTGGGGAAAAGGATTTCCTGCAGGTCTTCAAAGCGGTGAAAGCCGGGATCAGCTTCCGGATCGGACGCCGGGAACAGTATCTGAACCTCATCCACATCGACGAACTCTGCGAATTCACCGAGCTTTGCTGCTCCCATCCAGGGGCTGTGGGCGAAGTTTTTTTCGCCTCAAACGGCAAAACCTACACCCACCACGAATTCATGGCTGCCTGCGCCAAAGCTTTGGGCAGAAAGAAGACCCTGGACATCGCCATCCCGGTACCCCTGGCCGTGCTGGGCTTCCACGCCGGTGAACTCTTCGAAACCCTCACCGGGAAAGTAACTTTGCTGAACAAACAGAAGATGAAGGAAATTATCGGCGTCAACTGGGTCTGCAGCATCGCCAAAGCCAGGTCGATCCTGGGCTGGGACCCGCATCCGGACCTCGAAGCCCAATTGGGCAAAACCTTTGCCTGGTACCGGGAACACGGATGGCTGTGAAAAAGCTGGTCCTGCTGGCCGTGCTTATCCTGCTGGCGACAGCCCTCTGCGCCCAAGACGGGCCTCTGCGCCTGGGCGGCAAAGCTTTTGTGCTGCCGGAAGGCTGGCCCCAAAGCTACGATCCGCCGGAAGTTCTGCTCCGGGTGAAGGTGAATCCCGACAGCACCCTCGGCCTGGTGGCTGTCTTGGACGGTAAAACAGAGCTGGAACCCCTGCTCAGCCAGCATCTGATGCTTTACGAATACATCTCCTCCAGCGATTCCCTGGCCGAATTCGACGCCATCCTGGAGATCCTCTCCCCACCGGAAATCCCCGCCCAGGCAAGCACGCGGGAGCGGGAACAACTGCTTGAGGAAATCGAGGAAACGATAGCGCAGGAAAGGGAAAGCCTGAATTTCCGCTCTCCCCTCCACCCTCCGGCTGAACAGACGGCCCTGAACAGCATTGGCGAGCCTTACCGCTCCGGTTACTATTTTTACGGATTGCCGGAAAACACGGCGAGGCTTTCCCTGAGAGGCTTTGAGCAGCGGTCCTCCCTCTTCTCAAGGGGGTTTCAGGACTTGTTCGCCCTGGGCTTTCTGAACAGGCAGGAAAGCTTACTGGAACAGGCATACGGGCGCATCGACCATCCCTACCAGGTGACCCTCAGCGCCATTGAGGTGGGTATCGGGGGTTATGAACAGCTTTTCGGGCGCGGACTGCTAAGGAAAAACCGCCTCTTCGGGATTGACAGGCTCCAGCTCGGTTTCGGCTTCCTCATCCAGGACGGAGCCTGGCTGCAGTGTGATTCCGGCCGGGAAGCCGTGGTGCTCGACCTCAGCCTGCCTCTGGGCAAAACCACCCTGGACCTGGCAGTTACCGATCACCGCGACATCCTCTCCCAGCGTTACCTGCGTTACGAATACTGGCGGAGTCAGGATTTCAGTGTGGAACGCCGCCACCGCACCATTTTCGCGGCCTGGCGCTCGCCCTGGCTGGACCTGGCCCTGCTCCACGAACACGACCTGGCTACAGCGGCTGTTTTCACGGACACCCTGCGCGACGACGCCTTCCGCCTCCGGGCCTGGAAAAACCTGCGGATCGGCGCCCTGATCCTCACTCCTCTCTACGAGCGGATGTTCGTCTGGCGCGATTTCACCCTGGCCAATGATGACCACAGCGACCTTTTGGGCCTGGATATCGGCCTTGAAACCGGGCGGATCGGCGCTGAGGCGATAGTCAGGCTGAAAGATTTCCAGCGCCTGCAAGCCTCCGCCGATCTTGGCTACAGCCTGGGCCAGTTCCGGTTCGGGGCTCTGGGTTCCTTTCGCTATCGCGAGCCCGAGCTGGTGCTGCGGGTCCCCAGCCCCTACAGCCCCGGTGATTCTCTAAGCCGTGTGGAGATCCGGGACGACGCCCATCTGGGCCTGTTTCTGAACTGTCTTTGGGACCAAAACTCCCTGAACCTGTCCGGCGGCCGGCGAGTTGTTTTCAACCAGCCCATCCCGTATCTGGTTCCCAACCATCAGAACCTGAATTACCTCCGCCTCGGCGCCAGGATCGACCAAACCTGGAACAACTGGAACCTGGTCTGGCAGCCGGGACTGGTCTGGCAGGGCGGCTTTTACGAACTATTCCTGGAGCCAGAGCTGCGCTACCAGAGCCATCTGAATATCAGCCGCCTGCTTTCCCATCACAACGCCCTCTTCGCCGGGTTTTCCCTGCTCGGCCACAGTTCCTTTGTCACCCCCGACCCCGATTGGACGGTTTGGGAAGACGCGCTGGTGATCGACATCTGGGCCGGAGTGAAGATTGGCAGGCGCTTCGACTTTCAGGTCACCTACAAAAACCTTTTGGATTCCCGCATCTACGAAGCCGAGCCCCTGCCCGGGTCGCTTCAGGCCTCCCTGCGCTGGTATTTTCTGAACTGAAATGCGCTATAAAGCTGTTATCTTCGACCTCGACGGCACCCTGATAGATTCCATGGGCCTCTGGCGCCAGGTGGACCGCGATTTCCTCCACAAACGCGGTATTCCCGTTCCCCGCGACCTTTTCGACCACCTTCCCCAGGGCAATTCATTCATCCAGACGGCACAGTATTTCAAGGACCGCTTTGGCTTGGCCGACAGCGCGGAGGAAATCATGGCCGAATGGACCGAGATGGTTGGCTGGCACTATGCCAACGACGTGAAGCTCAAGCCCGGCGCCGGAAAACTGGTGGCCAAACTCCATCAGGCAAAGGTCCCCCTCGGCCTCGGCACCAGCAATTCCCGTGAACTGGCGGAAAAAGTGCTGTCCCAGAACGGCATTTGGCACTGCTTTGCCTCCGTGGTCACCGGCGACCAGAAGCTGATGGGGAAACCCTGGCCGGACATCTATCTGAAAGGCGCCCAAGAACTTAATACCGCCCCCGCGGACATTATAGTGGTGGAGGACACCCTCACCGGCATCCAGGCCGCCAAAGCCGCCGGAATGCAGGCTGTGGCCATCTACGACTCGGATTGTGAGGAATTTCATCCCCAAATCCGGGCCCTGGCCGACGCCTTTGTGCTAACCCATACTGAACTAAGCGAGTTACTTGAATCATGACCAAACCCCTTTACATTGTCATCGGAGCCTATGGCAGCGGAAAAAGCGAATTTTCCCTCCACCTGGCCAAAACCCTGAACACTCCTGAGCATGATGTCGTTCTGGCGGATATGGACGTGGTGAATCCCTATTTCCGTTCCCGCGACGTCCAGGAAGAATACAGCGCTCTGGGTATCGAGGTCATCGCGCCCGAAGGCCAGTTCAAGCACGCGGACCTGCCCATGCTTTCGCCGCGGATCAAGGGCGCTGTGGAAAACTATGCCAAAACCGTGATTCTGGATGTGGGCGGCGATCCTGCCGGCTGCCGCACTCTGGGCCGTTTCGTTGAAGCTGTCACCCTGCGCGGCTATGAGATGCTCTTCGTGGTGAACACTTTCCGCCCTTTCACCTCAAGCGTGGAAGAGGTCCTGCGGATGAAGGAACAGCTTGAATTCGCCTCCAAACTGAAGATAACGGAGTTCGTCTGCAACAACAACCTGATGGAACACACCACCCCGGAAGTGATACAGGAGGGCATCGAAATTCTGGAGGAATGTTGCCGCCTCACCGGCTTGCCTTTCAGGCGCTATCTGGTTTTGGACGCTTACGCGGATATCGTTCCCGACGGCCTCGGCGGCAAAGAGCGCCTGGTGATGGCATACACCCTCAAAAAACCCTGGGAAGGCCTCGCCCTGAAAGGGATTTAAGCCAGCGTTCAACCTCCTGTCAAACCATCTGTTGCAAAATCTCCACACAAGTGGCTGATTTAACCGGAAATTTTCTTGACTAATATCCCGGATTTATTTATTTAAGTTGGCAAATCTTACAGGGAGACTGGTCATGAGAAACATTCTATCCTTTGCGGCAATGTTTTTGGTCTTTATTCAGGGCTGGGCTGTCACCATTACCTCCACGACAGCCGGGGGTAACTGGAACAATCCCGCCACCTGGGGCGGAGGCCAAATTCCCACAGCGTATGACGATGTAGTGATCGCCGGCCCGGTGAAAGCCTGTGACACTCACGACTGCTTTTGCAACCATCTGACAGTCAACGCCGGTAGCTTCCTCTACGGTGGCAACGGCGGCGGATCTGAGGATGGCCTTTATGTTTACGGCAACCTGACCAACCACGGCACCATCAGAGACCATCCCTTGGGCTGGGGGATGTTACTCCGCAGTTATGGCAACATCACCAACTCCGGCTCTTTCACGCCGGAAATTTTGTATTTGCATGGAACTGCGGACCAGTTTATTTCCGGCAGCGGCAACTTCTCGCCACTAAATATGAAGGACCAGGGGTCGGCAAGCCCGGTGAGGCTGCTCTCAGACCTCAGTATGGCCGGTTCCAGGATCGATCTGAACGAAGGAACTCTGGACCTCTGCGGAGGAGGCAGTCCGCATACCCTCAGCCTTGCCGGAGGATATATCTATAACGGCTTCATCCACGGCGGCAACGGAGCCGCTTTGGCCCTCAGCAACGGGGCGAAACTTTATGATCTTGACATCGACGAATGCGTGTTCGCGGGAACAGTTGAGATCGGCAGCGCTGTAAGCGTGGGCATCCTGCGCAATCAGGGCATAATCCAGAGCGGGAACGCGGAACTGCCGGTGCTTACGGTCACCCAGCTTCTGGAAAACCGCGGCACCATCCGCAACAATACCTCCGTGGGCTGGAATTTTTGGCTGTTTCTCAGCGGAGATCTGGAGAACTACGGTACGATCGCCAACCAAAGGACGGTGCTTAACAACACCCAGCCTCGCTATCTCTGGCAGGACGCGGATGCCAATCCCATCAGTTGTGCCAATCTGGAAGTGGAAGTTGGCTCCGCCCCCCACGAACTTCGCTCCAACCTCAGTTTTGCAGGAGGAAGCACGAATCTCAACGGCTCAACCCTGATTATGTACAGCGGCCGCAGCGTGCACGGAATCACCTTCACCAGCGGTTATTTCGGCAACGCCGTCCTGGAAACTGATGGCTTCAGCCCCATCACCGGTTCCGGAGTGTCTTTGTATAACATCCAGGCGGAGGATCTGAGCTTTCACGGCACGGTGGGGATTGGCGGCAACGTGGTCATCCAGGATTTGGTGAACTACGGCTACATCGAGCCCCGTGACAATCCGGTGGACATCACTGTCAACGGTAACCTGGTCAATTACGGCACCATCCGGCTATACGTCAACTGGACCATGAACCTCTACTGCCGCGGAAACATCAGCAACTACGGCAGTATCAACAACCGGAATGTATATATGGATGGAACCGCGGACCAGTATCTCCTCAACGCCGGCAGCATCAGCGTTGAAAGCTTCCAGTTGGTTTCGGAGCTGGGGCCCGCCCAGTGGTATTTCAACGGCAGCCTCTACAGCGCGGATGTTTTAACCAACCGGACTATCAACCCCAACACACTGGGCGTGTGGCAGCCTTTGGCAGGAACGGTTTGGGGACGCCTGATCACCATAGGCAGCGGCCTGGCGGAGTTGGATGCTCCGGGCAACCTACAGGCCTTTCTGCTGGGAACTGAGGCCAAACTGCAGTGGGATCAGGTGCCGGGCGCTGTCTATTACAACGTTTACGCCAGTTCCGATCCTTACGCCCTTTTTCCCGCCGACTGGGAAACTCCCATCAAAGCCCACGATCCCGATCTCGCTGATGGCATCGTGCGCCTCGATCTGTCCGGAGCAGAACCGTACAAGTTCTACCGGGTGACGGCAGGCAACACTATGCCCTGATCCCAACGGGTTTTCTGACCGGCCCTGACAGCCATACCTGCCGGAACAGGCTGTTGAATGTTTATCCACTTGTGGTGGAAGGTGGTGGTGTTTGCGTCCCAGACTCGGGACAATCATGGCTTTAAGAATAGCTAAAACGGCTCTCTTTCAAACCGGGTGGGTAGCCCGGAGAGCCGAACATACGTCATCCCAAGCCTGGAATGAAATGCAAGACCTTGGCCGGAAGAACCGAACAAACGTCATCCCGGACGTCACCGAGCTTGCGAGGTGACTTTGATCCGGGATCCATAGATAGATGAAACTGGATTCCGGGTCGAGCCCGGAATGACGTGGATTTGTGGAATACGTGCTGGGCCATGGCCCCTACGAACAGGTCGAGTCCGGAATGACGTGGGTTTATGGGCGGGCAGTATGTTGTTGCTATTGTTACGAGGGGCTTACGCTCCCTCGCTATAGTTATGCCGCCCTACGGGCTTGAAACAATCGAAATTCCACTCCGGTATGTCGCACAACAAGTTACGAACCCGGGCCACAATCCCGACTCCTCCTTTGCCCCATCTCATTCACATCCCATTCACTTCCCGCTTAGTTCCCGCCCGTCAAACGGGAACTTAACGGGAGGCAAAAAGGAGGCGAGTGGGATGGGGCAAAGGGCCAATCACGCTGATTTATTGGGAAAATCCAGAGTAAACACCCTATCAAGCTCTCCAAAGCATTGTTGCTGACCTCATGACCAAGCCCGTGAGTTAAGAAAAACAACAGTGTGTAATCAAGGATAATCTGAGAATAATGAAAATAAATCTTGACATGAAATCAGGATAATTAATAATGACCTTGACTTTATTAAGGAGTAGATCATGGAAATTACATCCTGTCCGATCTGCAAACAGGAACTCGCGGTCCGGGAACTCTACTGTCCGGCCTGCGAAGTCAGTTACAGAGGGAATTTCAGCCAGAGCTGGCTGGGCGGGCTCAACCCCCGGCAGCTGGAATTCGTCAAGCTGTTCATAATCGTCCAGGGCAACATCAAAGAGATGGAAAAGCGCCTGGGCATCTCGTATCCCACGGTGAAGAACCGGCTGGCGGAGATAATCAGCGTTATCGCAAGCGAAAGCCCGTCCGATGAGGATTTCAGCGACATCCTCAGCGATCTGGACCAGGGCTTCATTTCCGTGGAGGAAGCCATCAACATGATAGACACAAGGAGGAAATCATGAAAACGGCAAACATTAAACTCGATTATGACTTCGCGGGCAAGGACACCGTGGAGATCGAAAACAAAATGGCGCCCCTTCACATCGGGCGTTCCGAATCCGGCCAGGTGGAAATCCGGGCCGAACTCAGCATCCATTCATTCGTTCCCGGGACCGACATGGCGGAGAATTTCCATGTTGGGGAGGAAGGCGGCACCTTGAAAATCTATCTGGAGAGAATCCCGGAACTGGCCGAATCCTTCATGGGAACAGGCCGCTCTCAGCTTTGGATACGGGTTCCCCAAGGCGCCGCGGTGATCGCCAAAGCTGACAACCTGCCCATCAGGGCGGAAGGGATCGCCGGCTCGCTGGCGCTGCACAACGAAAACGGCTCCCTGAAGCTGGAAGACTGCGAAGGACACATCCATCTGAAGAACGAGAACGGCTCCACCAAGCTGAAAAGCTGCAGCGGCGATTTCAAAATTCGCCTTGAAAACGGTCCCCTGTCTGCGGAAAAGCTCAGTGGCGCCAATCTGGAGGTGAAATCCGAAAACGGCCCCGTGAAGCTTCGCCTGGCCAGTTTCGCCCGGGCGAAGGTCAGCAACGAGAACGGCGTGATCTTCTATGAAAGCCTGCCCCTGGACAGCGGCGACCTGGAGTTCGTGAACGAAAACGGGGTCGTGAAACTCGTGCTGGCCGAGGAGCAGAACTTCGAAATGACGGCCGAAACGAGCGTGGGTAGCATTTCCGTCACAGGTGGCAGCGAAGGCGACTCCGGCGCAGGCGGGCTCAAGTCGAGGGGGGAAACCGAAAACGGGGTTCGCAGGGAAATCATCAGCAGGGGAGAGGGCGGCCTCAAGATCAGCGTAAGAACCGAAAACGGCGTGATCAAGCTGAACGCCGACGGCAACAACGACATGAACTTCGTGAAAATGAAAGTCAATGACCTCAAGGGTGCGATCGGCAATGCGGTTGGCGAAGAAGACATGGAAAAGGTGAGGGCCGCCCTGAACTCAGCCACGGCGGCGGTGGAAAAGGCGATAGGCTCCATCAGCGAGGAAAAGATCAAGGAAAAGCTCAGCGGCGCGCTGGGCAAGCTCCAGAAAACCGTGGAAGGCTTCGATTTCAAGGAAACCTCAGACAAGGTGGTGAAGACGGTGGACCAAATCGGCGACGAGGTTACCGAAACCCTCAAAAACGTGTTCCGTAAAGCGAAAGACAGCGACGACCGGCCCGGGAAGGAACAATTCACCGGTAGCGAGGACTATTCGGAACCCGGCATCCTGAAAGAGTTCATCAGGAAAACGGTGGATGCCACCATCGCCAAAGCCCAGGGCAAGGGCCTCAGCGACAGCGAGAAACAGGCTGTGGACGAACGCAGCCGCGTCAAAATCCTGGAAATGCTGGAAAGCGGCAAGATCACCGCGGAGGAGGCGGAACGCCTGCTGAAGGCCATCGGCGGCTGACAATAAAACCTTGACAGAAACCCGGCTCAGCAAAGTTTGAGCCGAACCGGTCGGGATGTAGCGCAGTCCGGTTAGCGCGCTCGGTTCGGGACCGAGAAGTCGGAGGTTCAAATCCTCTCATCCCGACCATTGTTTTTTATGGCCTCCGCGAAGGAACAAATGCCCGAAGAGAAAGTTAACCTGAAGTATTATTTCAAGCTCCTCTATCCTTTCGTGAGGAAGGATTTGGGGCTTTTGCTCTTTGGGCTGTTCGCGATGCTTTGCACCTCCTCGCTGCAACTGGCCTATCCCCTCATCCTGGCTGAAATAATCGACAAAAGCATCCCCCAGGGTGACGTGGCGTCGATGTACCGCTTCGGCGCGTTCTTCGTGGCGGCGGTGATCGTGGCCGGCGTGCTTTCCTATCTGCAGATCGTGCTGCTTTCCAAGCTGGGCGTGAAAATCATCACCAAGTTCAAGGCCGGGGTTTTCCGCCATCTGCTCACCCTGCCTGTGGAATGGTTCAGCCGCCAGCAAGTGGGGGAACTTATCGCGAGGGTGGAATCGGACGCGGAGCGCGTGAAAGCGCTGTTTTCGGAGCTTTCCATCCGTATTATCGGCAACCTGCTCTTTTTCCTTGGCGTCTTTGTGGTGATGTTCCTGCGCGACTGGAAAGTGGCAAGTTGTATTCTGCCGATGATGGCCGTGGCGATCGTGGGCTACTATTTCCTCATCAAATACCTTTCCAAATTCTACCGCCTGATCAGGGAAAAGAACGCTCTGGTGACGGCCAAGATCACGGATTACGTGCAGGGCATGCCCATCATCCAGGCGCTGAACCAGCAGAAAAAGGTTTTCGAGGACCTCAAGGCCGCCTCCACCGACAAATACAGGCTGGAAACCCGCACCTCCTTCACCGAATACGGATCCCAGAGCCTCTTCATGCTTATCTTCGAGGTATTGCTGCTGGTGGTTATCATCAAGCTCACCGCGCCGCGGATCATCGCCGGGATGGTGACTCTGGGCACCCTGATCGTGTTTGTGGACTACTTCTTCCGGATGATCTGGCCGCTGATGCAGATTTCCGAGAACGTGATGCAGATCCAGCGGGCTTTTGTGAGCTTGAAACGCATTCTGGAACTAACCAGCCTGAAATCCGAGGAAGAGCTTTTCACCGGGACCAAGCTGCCCTCCTTCGAATCCGAGATCCGCTTCGAAAAAGTCTGGTTCGCCTATAAGAACGAGGACTGGGTGCTCAAGGACGTTTCCTTCACCATTCCCAAAGGGCAGAAAATAGCGCTAGTGGGCGCTTCCGGTAGCGGTAAGACCACCACTGTGAGCCTGCTCTGCGGCTTTTATCCCGTGAACAAAGGCCGCATCCTCATCGACGGCGTGCCCCTGAGCGAAATAGAATTCCGGGCTTGGCGCCGCAAAATCGGGTTGATCCTGCAGGACATCTTCCTCTTCCCCGGCAGCATTCTGGAAAACGTGCGGGTTTACAATGACGCGGTGCCGGAAGCCAAAGTGCGCGAAGCCATTAACATCGTGCAGCTGGACGAATTCATCCGCGGGCAGAACCTCGGCCTGGATTCCGAGCTGGCGGAACGCGGGCAAAACGTTTCCCAAGGAGAAAAACAGCTTATCAGCTTTGCCCGGGCCCTGGCTTTCGAGGCGGAACTGATCATCATGGACGAGGCTACCGCCTCCATTGACCCCCATACCGAAGCCAAGATCCAGCACAGCATGGAAACCGTTTTGTCGAATAAAACCGCCGTGGTGGTGGCCCACCGCCTCACCTCGGTTCTGGACGCTGACGAAATCCTCTTCTTCGACGGAGGCGAGATCATCCACCGCGGCAAGCATCAACAACTGATGCAAAGCTCGAAGGAATACCGCAAGCTGGTGGAACTGCAGTTGATAGGGACGGGGGCCGCGGATGAATAAGCACGTTCGCTGGATCGTGAACAAATGGATGACCCAGAAATGGTTCCTGCTCATCATGCTGCTTTTCACGCTGGGCAGTTCGGCGGTCGCCATCGCCCATCCGATCGTGTTTGGCAGGCTGATCGACCTGCTGAAGGGCATCCTGGCCTCGCCGGACAAATATCCGGAGCCCATGGCGGAGGTGAACCGCATCATCTGGATCATGCTGGGGTTGGGCGCGGCGCAGCTTGTGACCGGCTTTTACCCCGCTGTCCGCGGCTGGGTGAACATCCGCTTCGAAAACATGCTGCGCATGTTCTATTTCAAGTTCATCCTCGGCAAGGACTTCCGCTTCTTCCAGAAATTCCGCACCGGGGATGTGGTCACACGGCTTACTGACGACCTCACCGATTACTCCAAGATAAGCTGGTTCATGTGTTCCGGCATCTTCCGGGCGGTTAATTCCTTTTCTCTCATCATGTTCACTCTGGCGGTGATGTTCAGCATCAGCCCCAAGCTAACCCTGCTTTCGATAGCGCCGCTGCCGCTGATGATGGTGGTCTTCTATTTCACCTCGGACAAGCTCTACCGCAATTTCGAACTGAACCAGCAGGCCATCAGCGAGATCAACAGCCAGTTGGAGATGAGCTTTTCCGGCATCCGCATCGTGAAAGCCTTTGTGAGCGAGGAAAAATACAACCGCTTCTTCGACCTCGCCCTCGCTCGGCGCTTCAAAACCGAGATGGGCGTGGTGAAGCTGAACGCGGTACTGAGCCTGATCTACCAGTACATCGACTACTTTGCCCAGATCGGCGTCATAATCTTCGGCGGCTACATGGCTGTGAAAGGCAGGATCAGCGTTGGCACCTTCTACATGTTCTACACCTACCTGAGCATGATGATTTATCCGCTGCTCGATTTGCCGCAGCTCTTCGTATCGGGCAAACAGGCCTTCGTGAACATCGACCGCCTGGAGGAAATGAAGGACTTTCCCAGCTTCAACTCAGACTGGACGG
>Ga0209407_1003784_pt1 | contig 12825 bp, 13 predicted proteins | sample AD_JPNHG3_MetaG_FD_184410 | JGI IMG/M metagenome (GOLD analysis project Ga0209407, IMG submission 184410) | Active sludge microbial communities of municipal wastewater-treating anaerobic digesters from Japan - AD_JPNHG3_MetaG (SPAdes) (version 2) | ecosystem: Engineered > Bioreactor > Anaerobic... | reverse complement strand
AGTCCGCGGTGGAGAGATTTAGTCGAGCCCATAAATATAGTTTAGGTCAGCAGTTACAACAGGAATCAATGTTATTGCTTCGTAATATTATAGTGGCTAATTACAGAACAGATAAAAGTACAACAATTAATGATTGTTTAGTCCAACAGGAAATTATTAAAGTTTTAGTTCGTTTGTCCAAGGATTACAGTTTATTTACTGGGTCTCAATATGAATTTGCTGCAAGGCAAATGACAGAAATTGGCCGCTTGTTAGTTGGATGGCGGCGTAAATTTTCTTAGCCGTTCTTTTTTTAGAATGGAGGGGTAATAGATAGATTTGTTTTTCTCCGTGGCGGCAACTGGAACAATGGGACGAACGCTGGTGTCCTAGCTTTGAATTTGAACAATGGGACGTCTAACACGAATTCGAACATTGGGTTTCGCTGCGCGCGGTAGCCAGTGGTCTGAGTCAGAGTAATTATCCTATAGATAATTAGCGAACTCCAAGACCCCAGTCTATTTCCCCAGCCTACTTTAAGGCAAAATAAAGCTTTGACCTTCTCGGCATCGTTCTCCTCTATGAACCCTGCCGAGAAGGGTTGAGCGGTTATCTATGCATTTAAATAGCCATCTTTATTCTCAAGTGATTGCTTGGGATAATTTATATTTAGCTTATAAAGAAGCAGCTAAGGGTCGGCGTTATCGGCCAGAGATATTGCAATTTACAGCCAATCTGGAGGAAAATTTGTATCATCTTCAGGCCTCCTTGGCTAAAAGTGAATATTCTTTCGGACCTTACCGCCAGAAAATGATTTATGAACCAAAGCAGCGCCTTATAAGCATTGCTCCTTTTACTGATCGAATTGTCCATCATGCTATTTGTCAGGTAATTGAACCTATCTTTGATCGGCGTTTTATCTATGATAGTTATGCCTGCCGTCGCGGACACGGCAATAAGATGGCGGTACAACGTTTAGATAGCTGGTTATTTCATTTTCGTCCAACCTGGATCTTACAAGGAGATATCTATCATTATTTTGCCATGATTGACCATGATATTTTATTAACTGAGATTAAGCGAGTTATTGGTGATCAGCAGCTTCTTGATCTATTGAGCCTAGTTATTAGCTCTTATTGGGCGGACAATCTAAACAAAGGCCGTGGTTTACCCATCGGGAATTTGACTAGCCAGTTATTTGCCAATATCTATCTAAATAGATTTGACCATTTTATTAAAAGAGAGCTTGGCCAAAAATTATATCTTCGTTATATGGATGATTTTATTATATTAAGTAATGATAAACATAATTTACGCCAAGTTTGGTTGGCAGCTGCTGATTTTTTATCTCAAAATTTTTGTTTAACTTTCCATCCAAATAAAACTCATATTATTAAATCCCAAAATGGTTTAACTTTTCTTGGTTATCGCCATTTTTTTGATTATCATCGGCCTAAAAATAAGACATATCATAGATTCTCTCGTCGTTTTAAGTCTTTGACCCAGCAGTCATTAGGAGCTGTTAACTATTTTAGTTGGCATCAATTAATTTTGGCTTGGCGTAATTATGCTCGTGGCGCTAATTGTTATGTAATGACTGGGCATTTGTTAAATTATTTTGAGTAAGTATAATTTAGGTTTGATGTTATTTAACCAAAATTTTATTTTGTGCTACAATAATTTAATAATTCCCCCGTTTATTTTTTAATTTTTTCTATGACTAATGACAAAAAAATTAAGAAAGACAAAGATCCAGTAGAAGTAAACAGCGGAGATTTGTCTGACAAAGAAAAAGCTGCTGAAGCAGCTATTCATCAAATTCGCCAAATGTATGGCGAGGGGGCAATTATGAAATTTGGTGAGGCGCAGAACACTAATGTAGATGCTGTCTCTAGCGGTTGCCTCTCATTAGATTTGGCCTTGGGGGTCGGCGGGGTGCCACGGGGTCGGATTATTGAAATTTATGGCCCAGAGTCTAGCGGTAAGACTACTTTAGCTCAGCATATTATTGCCGAGGTGCAAAAACAGGGCGGTATTGCTGCCTTTATTGATGCCGAGCATGCTCTAGATCCAGAATATGCTAAAAAAATTGGGGTGAATATAGACGAGATGTTGATTAGTCAGCCAGATACTGGTGAGCAGGCTTTAGAAATTTTAGAGACATTGGTTCGCTCTAATGCAGTTGATGTTGTGGTGGTTGACAGTGTGGCGGCTTTAGTTCCCAAAAAGGAAATTGAAGGAGATATGGGTGATCTCCAAATGGGTTCACAGGCCCGGCTTATGAGTCAGGCTTTACGTAAATTAACCGGCGTTATTTCTAAATCTAAAACTATTGTTATTTTTATTAATCAGCTTCGAATGAAAATTGGTGTTATGTTTGGCAACCCCGAGACCACCACTGGTGGTACTGCCTTAAAGTTTTATGCTTCAGTGCGGATTGACATCAGGAAGATTGCTCAGATTAAGCAGGGCGATAAAATGATTGGTAATCGGGTAAAGTGTAAAATTGTCAAAAATAAAGTAGCTGCTCCTTTTAAGAGTTGTGAGTTTGATATTATGTATAATGAAGGTATTTCTATTGCCGGGGATTTGTTAGATACGGGAGTTCAAAGAGGAACAGTTACTAAAACTGGTAATTCATATAGTTTTGGTGAGATTAAATTAGGGGTAGGCCGGGAAAATGCTAAAGCTTTTTTGAAGGAACATCCAGAATTAATGAGCCAGATTAGAGAACAGATTTTAGCCGATATTGCTGCTAAGGGAGAATAGTGATATTGAAAGAATTAAAATAAAAAAATTAAAAGATAAAAAGACCCATAATATTGGGTCTTTTTATCTAAAAGTCAGGAAATTATACAATTATTTAGATTCATTTATTCTTTCTACATATTCTTCAGTGTCAGTATTGACGCGCACGATATCGCCCTCATTAATAAAGAGAGGGGCATTAATTTTAGCGCCAGTTTCTAGTTCAATTTGTTTCATAACATTACCAGCCGTGTTGCCCCTTACTCCCGGCGGGGCCTGAGTGACTTTATATTCTACTTTAATTGGTAATTCTACCGTTACCGGTCGGCCCTGGAAATATAGAACGTCAACTTCTAGGCCGTCTTTTAAGAATTTTTCTTTACCCCCTAGGTCTTCTAGATTGACAGCAAATTGCTCATAGGTTTCGCTATCCATAAAATTAGCAAATTGACTATCCAGATACATAAAAGTAGCTTTTCTTTTTTCAACATCAGCCTCTTCTGCCCGGTCATTCCCTTGCCAAGTTTTTTCTAAAACTGCCCCAGTAATTAGATTACGCAATTTAGTTTTAAGCACTGCGCCACCTCGGCCCATCTTATGATGATCGGCGCGAATAATAGTATAAGGTTCACCGTTTACATTGATAACCTTACCAGGTTTAATTTCGTTTAAGGTTAGCATATTTTTTATTGACGGGTAAACATTAAGAGTCCCATAATTCTTGCTCGTTTAATAGCTAAAGCTAGCTGACGTTGATGCTTATCACAAGTGCCAGTACGGCGTTTAGGTAAAATTTTGCCTAAAGAGTTGGTATAGCGACGTAAAAGGAAAGTGTCTTTGTAGTCAATCTCTTTAATGTTGTTGTGGCAAAAATAACAGGGCTTGCCTGAAGTGTAGTGATTCATAATTTTAATTATTAAAATGGTATATCTTCAATCTTAATTTCCTCTTCCTCCGGGTTCTCTGGGATGGATTCGGTCGGTAGTTCGCTTTCTTCTCCTTCCGAGGGGGGTGGTGTAAAGGGTCCGGTTGTCCCGCCAGCTCGGTCGAGCATAATGATGTTATCGGCAATGACTTCTGTCCGATAACGTTTAGTGTTGTCTTGCGCTACCCAGTCACGGGTTTGTAACCGTCCCTCCACGTATACTTTAGAGCCTTTGTGGAGATATTGGCGGCAGATATCGGCTAATCTTTTCCAAGCTACTACATTATGGAATTCAGCTTTTTCCTGGCGCTGGCCAGTTTGGTCTGTCCAGACTAAATTAGTAACCACCGTAAATGAAGCAACTGGCTGCCCGCTAGCCGTACTGCGAATTTCGGGGTCACGGGTGAGATTGCCGATAAGCATTACTTTGTTTAAGTCCATAGGCATATTTTAAAATAATTAAAAACTAGCTTTAGACTACTGTTGGTTCTTCTACTGTATTAGTGGTTTGAGTCTCGTTTAGATTTTGTTCACTTGGTGCTTCAGGTTTACTCTTTTGATTAATATCTATTTCTCCAGCTTTAATTTTAGCCTCGCGCTTAGCAATTTCCTCTTTAGCGGCTAGAATTTCTTCCACTGTCCGGGGCTGGCGTTTAATAATTTGGTGTCTTAAAATATCATTAGAGAGTCGCAGATAACGGTTAATTTCTTCAATTTTGTTAGCGGGGAGATCAAACTCTAGCAGGCGGTAGTAGCCAAATTGAAAACCCTTAATGGGATAAGACATGTGCCTTTTGCCCCAATTTTCACGGTAAACAATGGTGCCATTGTTACTGGTAATAAGGTCTTCTACTTTTTGGGCAATTGGCTCAGTTTCTTCACTGGTAAATTTATTAGAGACAATGTAAAGTAATTCATAACGGGGAATTTGGGAGCTTTTGTTTTTAGCCATACATTAAAATTAATAAATAAAAACCCTCAACCATAGGTCTATGAGCCGAGGGGATGCTCTATTCTTCTGCCCTTGATATCTTTCTAAAGAAGATATCATTTAAACCTATGGTTTAAATCTGGAAAAGGCAAATACAATTATTTTGTCTTTTGTAACCGTAATATAGCATAAGGGTAAATAAATTGCAAGGCTAAAGATTTTGTGTTAGTTTAGCTTATATGAATTATTTTTTTATTTTGGGTAATCATCCTGCTTTATCTTTGTCTGAACTTTCGGTCAAAATTGCCGGTAACTGGCAAATAGTTAATGATGCTGTGGTGACCCTGCATTATGATGGTGAGCTTGCGGCTAATTTATTAGAGAGTTTAGGGGGTACAATTAAGTTTGGAAAAATAATGGGACAATTTAAAAAATTAGATGAAGTTGCCGAAGAAGATTTGGCTGGCTATTTATTATCATTGAATCAAGGGGATGGTAAGATTCACTTTGGTCTTTCTAACTATAGTTCTATTGTCTTGGATAGGTCTTTTGGTCTGCAGATAAAACGCCGTCTTCAGGTTGCCGGTCGATCAGCGCGTTGGGTAGTTGGTCGGGATAAAGTTTTATCCAGTGTAATTGTTGAGCAGAATCATTTACTTACTAAGGGCAAGGAAATAGTCTTTTGGCGTTATAATGATTATTGGCAGTGGGGGATTACTATTGGTGTCCAGCCATTTAAGGGGTTATCGGCTCGTGATTATGGCCGGCCAGCGCGTGATGACCGTTCTGGGATGTTGCCCCCCAAATTAGCCCAGATAATGATTAATCTAGCTGGCTTACGGCCGGGCGATATTCTCCTTGATCCATTTTGCGGCTCCGGGACAATTTTACAGGAAGCGGCCTTACTGGGAGCTAGTAAAGTTATAGGGATAGATAATGCGCCTCAGGCTATTAAAAATAGCCAAGATAATTGGGCTTGGTTTGCTCAGCGTTGGCGAGTTAATACTTCGGCCGAGTTTAGACTGGGTGAAGCTACTAAGGTTTCTCAGATTTTATCGTCAAAAATTAATCGCATTGTAACTGAACCTTATTTAGGTCCATCCCGGGGACCGCGTAATTTCCCAGCTATTATTAAAGAGCTGGAAGTATTATATAGTCAAGCTCTACGTGATTGGCGGTCGGTTATTACTAAAGAGGGGCGGGTAGTAATGATTTGGCCTATTTTTCTTTGCGGTACCAAAAAATATTATGTTCAGCCAGATATTTCTGGCTGGCAAACTATAGAGTTTAGTAAATTAGCTAGACAAAGCTGGCCCCAGGAATATACTCCGGGCGGTCATTTAATTTATGGCCGATCTCGGCAGACTGTCTGGCGAGCCATAGTTGGTCTTCAGCCGGTTTAATTATTGATGAGAAAATTACAGACATCACCATCTTGAATTAGGTAATTTTTGCCTTCTAAACGGATGAGGCCTAATTCTTTAGCCTTAGTTTCACTGCCGGCTCGGAGTAATGTTTCCCAGTTAATAACTTCAGCTCTAATGAAGTTTTTCATAAAGTCGGTATGAATAACCCCGGCAGCCTGGGGTGCTGGGGTATTACGTTTAACCGTCCAGGCCCTCGTTTCATCACGGCCGGTAGTTAAAAAAGTAATTAGTCCTAAGAGGTTATAGGCTTGAGCAATCAATTTATTCAGTCCGCTGTCTTGTAGGCCTAGCTCTTTAATATAGTCAGCTTGTTCTTCTTCGGGCAGACTGGCAATTTCTGCCTCTAATTTAGCATTTAAGACAATAGCTGGTCCATCTAAATGGAGCAGTAAATTAGCCGGTTCTTCACTATTTATAACATAAATAACTGGTTTGCTGGTTAATAAATTAAGTTCCTTAGCTAATTCTTGCTCATCGGCCGTAAGAGAGCATCGTCTTAAGCTTTGTCCTTCATTTAAATAGTCCCTTATTTTTTTTAGAGTATCTACTTGCTTACTAATAAGTTTATCGCCACTTTTAGCTTCTTTACTTATTTTATCTAACCGTCTATTAACAGTAGCTAAATCAGCATAGATTAATTCTAAGTCAATAATTTCTTTGTCTAGGGAGGGGTTAATGCGACCCTCCACATGGACTACGTTACTATCCTGGAAATTACGAATGACGTGGCAAATGGCATCAACATTGCGGATATTAGCAAGAAATTGATTGCCCAACCCCTCTCCTTCATGAGCTCCTTTAACTAGGCCAGCAATGTCGACGAATTCAATAGTGGCATAAATTTGCTTGGCTGAATTGGACATAGCAGCTAGTTTAGTTACCCGTTCATCTGGTACTTTAACTACCCCGACATTAGGTTCAATAGTGCAGAAAGGATAATTGGCAGCATCAACCTGCTTTTTAGTCAGGGCGTTGAAAAGTGTGGATTTGCCAACGTTAGGTAGGCCAATAATACCAAGAGATAAAGTCATAAGATTCATTAAAAATTTAGCAGATTTTAGAATAAATAACAATTATTGACGAGTAGGGAGTGATGTGTTAAGCTTGTCAGTGCTTATTAGCTTCATTTTTAGGAGTCGTAGTTCAGTTGGTTAGAACGCTGCCCTGTCACGGCAGAGGTCACGGGTTCGAGGCCCGTCGGCTCCGCAAGACACCCTCTAGGCAGGGTGTTTTTTGCATATTTTAATATAGTTTTAATTGTTTTTTTCTTCAATAGTTTGCTTACCACGGTTAATATCCCATTCATTTGGAGTAAAGTCAGCATAAAGTTTAAGCTGAGGCCAGTGGTCTTGTAGTGCTCTAATCATCTGGTGGGCTATGGCCCGAAGAGTAGGATGAACCGTTGTTCCTGAACGCAGTTCAGCTGTATAGACAGTAGCTGGCAGGCCATAGGTGACCTTACAAGGGACGAGAAAGCCTAGGGCTAAATAATACTGTCTAGTTGGCTTATCGGCCGGTAAATTAGCAATAGCTTTAATTTGTTGATCAATTAATTTTAAAGCCGAGTCATGTAGCTTTGACGGTAGTTCTGCTAAATACCATGGTTCAAAACCATACTGAGAAGTAAGTAGGGGAATACGGCAAGTGCCATTACGATGACGTTGAATATCGCGGAAAGACCCATAGTCTAAAAGAAACTCAAAAGTGCATTGTCCTAGTTCAGATAAAAAATAAGGCAAACTAGTTTTAGGCGGACGATTAGTTAGGGCATAAGACCATTTTTCTAAATCTTGGTCTTTAATGTTAGTGGTAAAACGAAAATTAACTACCTGATCAGGATTATAATAATAGTTGTGAGTTAAAATATGGCGGCGATAATTTTCTGCCGCTTCATCCACTGGCTGGCAGAAACTATGGGGATAATGCTCTTTAAGAATTTGCTCAAGATTACTAGCAATTTGTTGGACTTCGGGTAGGGGATAAGCCCGAAGCCAGGTAATTTTATCATAGGCTTGTCGCAAATTAGTGTGCCAGCTTAATTGGGTGGTGATACCGGCTGGCAGAAAAGAGCGAAGAATATCAAAAGCTCGAGCATTAATGGCTCGCTCATAGATTTTGTCTTCTTGACCAGCCTTACGAGGATATTTTTGTTGTAAATATTCTCTCATGGGCCCTAAGGATGATTTATAGAAATCTAGCCAATTTTTAAGGATTTGTTGCGATTCCTTGGTGTTTAATGGATCAATAATCGACTGTTTGGTCATATCAGTATAGCGGGTGCTAGTTTCTTGACCACAGTAGAGTGGCCAATCTTGAATTGCCTTGTCGGCTAAAATGCTTAAACCTTCAATAAAAAGAGTAGTACTGCCACAGTCAGCAATGCTAGCATGGCCGTAGCCAATGTAGAAAGTTTCCATGAATTTACCTGAGCCAGTTTTTTTAACTTTCTCGGTGTGTTTTTCTACGCTTTCAGGGCTTCGCGAATAAAGCGCCTGGAGCATGGCGGTATCTTCTGGATTAAACTCATCATGAAGGAAAATATTAGCCATAGAATTAAAATTATTAGATTATATTGGCATTGTATCAAGGCTGAGCGAGCCAGTCAAAAACTTGGCGGATAATAAAAATTGCTTTACAATATAGATATCTTTATATTTGATTTTTTATTTTTATGGCCTGGTGGCAAGCCCTAATTTTGGGAGCTACAGAGGGGATTACTGAGTTTTTACCTATTTCCTCGACCGCCCATCTTCGTTTACTTAGTGAATGGTTAGGCATTGTTAATTCTGATTTTAGCAAAAGTTTTGATATTTTTATTCAATTAGGGGCTATTTTAGCCGTGCTGGCAGTTTATTTAAAAACATTATATCGGCAACCTAAGATTATTTTAAAATTAATTGCCGCTTTTATTCCTACTGGCATCATTGGACTGTTAGCTTATCCTTTAGTTAAAAGTCAGTTTATGGATAGTTTTTGGCTGATTGCTTCTGCCTTGGGGCTGGGAGGGTTATTCTTAATATGGTTTGAGAGGTATTACCACAAGAAAAAAGTAAAAAGCGGAGGACTAGAACAGATATCATATCAACAAGCTTGTCTTATCGGGTTATGTCAAGCCCTAGCCATTATCCCGGGCATTTCTCGGTCGGCGGCTACCATTGTCGGTGGTTTAGCTCTAGGATTAAAGAGATCAACCATAGTAGAGTTTAGTTTTTTATTGGCTTTACCCACCATGTTAGCGGCCACTGGCTTAGACTTAGTAAGAAGTACTTGGTCCTTTGGCCGGCCAGAAATTATCGCCTTAAGTATTGGCCTAGTTACGGCTTTTATCACAGCTTGGCTAAGTGTTAAATGGTTACTTCGTTTTATTGAGCGCCATAATTTTCGGTCCTTTGGCTGGTACAGATTAGCCTTAGCCATTATTGTGGTTATTTATTTAGTAGTTCGCTAAAAGCTAACAATTTTGCTATAATTATTAAATTAAATAATATTATTTATGAAAATAGCTATTTTTGATGTTCAGGCCGGTGAAAAGCAATATTTTACTAAACATTTAACTGGGCATGAACTTTTTTTTAGCCGCAATAAGTTAAATGAAAATACGGCACCACTGGCTAAAGACTGTGAGGTTCTAATGGTTTTTATTACTTCCCGGCTTACACCCCAGCTTTTAGCTATAATGCCTAATCTCAAGCTAATCGTTACTCGCTCGACTGGTTTTGATCATATTGATCTAGACTATTGTGAGCATCACGGTATTGTAGTTACCAATGTGCCTTCTTATGGGGAAAATACTGTCGCTGAGCATGCTTTTGCTTTAATTTTAACACTATCCCGCAACATTCATAAATCTTATTTACGAACCACCCGCGAAGATTACCGTATTGAAGGACTTAAGGGTTTTGATTTACGAGGTAAAACTATTGGGGTAGTTGGTGCCGGGAAAATTGGCCTACACTTAATTAAGATGGCGCGGGGTTTTGACATGAATGTCCTAGCTTATGATGTGAACCGCAATGATTTTTTAGCTGACGTCTTAGGCTTTAAATATGTTTCTTTAGAAGAATTATTAAAGCATTCCGATATCATTAGTTTACATGTGCCAGAAAATAAATTTACCCATCATTTAATTAATCGGCAAAATATTTATTTAATTAAAAAAGGCGCTTTACTAATTAATACGGCGCGAGGCGGTATTGTTGAAACTGAGGCTTTAATTGAGGCTTTAGACAAAAAGATTCTAGCTGGTGCCGGACTAGATGTCATTGAAGGAGAAAATTTAATTATGGAAGAAAAGCAACTGGCTTATGATAAAGAAACGGCTAAAGAAATGATGTCATTAGTCAAGAATCATATTCTTTTAAGCAAAGACAACGTTATTTTTACACCTCATATTGCTTTTTATAGTGAAGAGGCGGTGGAGAGGATTATGGAAGTTAGCGTGGAGAATGTTAAAGCTTTTATACAAGGTCAGCCACAAAACGTTGTTAGAAGTTTAAATTAATGGAACAAATTTTAGACCTACATTTACATTCTCGTTTTAGTCGCGCTTGTTCAGCTAATTTAACTTTACCTAATATTGAGCAGGCTTGTATCCGCAAAGGGATAGATATTGTGGGGACGGCTGATTTTACTCATCCGCAGTGGTTTAAGGAAATAGGAGAACAATTGGTAGAAATTGATCATTCTGGTTTATACCATTTAGCTGAGAGACCAGATAGTCCTATTAAATTTCTATTAAGTACTGAAGTGGCTTTAATTTATAAACAGGGAGATAAGGTAAGGCGCCTGCACATTGTAATTCATGCCCCCAATCTTGAAGCTGTCCGTCTTTTTAATCAAACCTTGCTAGAGCGAGGTTGTAATTTAAAAAGTGATGGTCGGCCAATATTGGGCCTGACCGCACCGGAATTAGTAAAAATTTGCCGAAGCATTAACCCTTATTTTATTATTTATCCAGCCCATATCTGGACGCCATGGTTTTCAGTCTTTGGGTCTAAATCTGGTTTTGACCACCTGGAAGATTGTTTTAGAGAAGAAACTGAGTTTATTTATGCTTATGAAACTGGTCTTTCGAGCGATCCGCCCATGAATTGGCGCTGGTCAGCTTTAGATAACCTAGTTCTTTTATCTAATTCTGACGCTCATTCTCTTAGTAATCTAGCACGGGAAGCCAATGTTATAGATTTGCCAGAATTGACCTATACTGCTTTTTGTAATATTCTTAAAAATAGAGATAAGAAGAAAATTATTGCTACTTTAGAATTTTTTCCCGAAGAAGGGATGTATCATTTTGATGGCCATCGTCAATGTGGTTTTGGTTGTTCACCCGAGGAAACCAAGAAACTGCACGGACTTTGCCCTAGGTGTCGTAAACCTTTGACTATTGGAGTGCTTAATCGAGTGGAAGAGTTAGCAGATCGGCCGGTGGGTTATCGGCCAGCTGAGGCCCCTAACTTTGAAAAATTGGTAGAATTAGACAAAATTATAGCTGAAAGTTTGGGGATAGCTAGCCGCAATTCTAAAAAAGTTCAGGAAGTATATGGGGAGATGATTGCTACCTTAGGCAGTGAATTGACAATCTTAAGAAAAGTTAAAGTGGAAGAGATTGCGCAGCATTTTGGCAGTCGCTTAGCGCAAGCCATTGAGCGAGTACGCCGGGGACAATTAGTAGTAAATCCTGGCTTTGATGGCCAATATGGTCAAATAAAAATTTTTAGTCCTCAGGAAAAGCAGCCCTTAAGTTTGTTTTAAGCCTATGAAAAAAGCTTTTACCTTAGTGGAATTATTGGTGGTTATTGCCATTATTGGTATTCTTTCTACTTTATCAGTAGTGGCTCTAAATAGTGCCAGAGCTAAAGCCCGTGATGCTCGTCGCCTTTCGGATATTAGACAAATTCAAATGGCCCTAGAGATGTATTACGATAGTGTCGGGATTTATCCTGTATCTTTAACTCCTGGCAGTCCTTTATCATATAATGGTTTGACTTTTCTGGCTAAGGTGCCGGATGACCCCTTGTCTAGTCAGCATTATATTTATGCCCAAACTGAAAATGGACAAGGTTATACTATAGACTTTACCCTAGAAACTAAATCAGCAGATTATGAGCCCGGCAATTACCAAGCAACACCCTATGCTATTGTGGCTGGTGGCAGTGGTGGAGTTTTTCAGTGTGGTGATTTACTGGCTTATGACGGCGGGCCAAGAGATGAAAAAGGTGGGTTTACTGGAAATGGTGGATATTATGCGACACAGGATTTTGATGGTGATTGCTGGCTTATGGATAATTTAAATGCTGGAGACTTTGGACAGGGTGAAAAAATGTGTTTTAATAATGACCCACAGGCTTGTGATGCCGAAGGTGGCCTTTATACTCAAGCTCAGGCATTAGCCCTTTGTCCTCCCGGCTGGAGTTTACCAGGTAGGACTTTACTCTCTGGGGTTTTTGGTGGGTTAGGCTTTACGGCTTCTGGTTCTTGGGATAGTACAAAGTATCAATTTATCTCGACACCCTACTTAGTTACGGCAGATAGTGACAGTGGTAAAAATCCTTATTTTTATAATGAAAAGGGAAGTAGTGCTCACCCTTCTGGTGATGCTGCTTCAGTGCGCTGTGTACTTTTTCAGTAACAAGCACTCTTGACAGCCTTCTTTATTCGTGTATAATAAGAAACACAATTTACGCTTAATGTTGGTGCGGCCAACCTCTTAAAAGACTTATAATTTTTGCTTAGCAACCTTTTTGTTGTAAGTAAAGGTTATAAGTTTTTGTAAACTTATAGAACTTTGACAATTAAATATTTGTTAGATCAGATAG
>Ga0209407_1003780_pt1 | contig 12835 bp, 5 predicted proteins | sample AD_JPNHG3_MetaG_FD_184410 | JGI IMG/M metagenome (GOLD analysis project Ga0209407, IMG submission 184410) | Active sludge microbial communities of municipal wastewater-treating anaerobic digesters from Japan - AD_JPNHG3_MetaG (SPAdes) (version 2) | ecosystem: Engineered > Bioreactor > Anaerobic >... | reverse complement strand
GCACGGTTCGCGGGGCACACCGAGACCGTCCTGCAAACGCCAGTCCCACTCTACGAGCGCAGCGGCGATACGGTCGTCGAGCGGTCCCGATCCTTTCACGGGACCTGCGCTGTAAGGGCTCCGTTCGGGTTCGAGCGCGTTTGGCAGAACGACCACGTCATGCGGCGTGATCGCGTCTCCATTCACATGCCAGCCCGCACCGACCGCGCACGCCCGCCACCCCTTTTGATCGGGGAATCCCGTGAGCAGCAACTGGTTGGTGCCGTGCTCATAGAACCACGTGCCCGTGACTGAGCCTGCCGAAGGCAGCACCACGTCGGGCCCGAACGATATGCGGTCAGTACCCTGTCCCGCAAGCGGAACGAGTGCCGACAAAAAAAGCATGTGTACGGTTCTTTTCATATTGCTTGATTATGGCTTCTTGATGAGTTTGCCGCCCTTGTACGTGAACTCGGGGCAATCGCAGAAGTAGACGCGTTTACCATCCGCGTTCTCGGAGATTTCTGCCGTGACCTTGCCGTCGCGCGTCCAGCCCTTGAATGCCCTCGGCGGCAGATCGATGGTTTCATCCCCGATCTTGGTCTTGAGCCGTTCTTTGAGATTGCCGTTCGCGACGATGACCGTGCCGTCTTGATATTCGACGAAGACCTGATTGCGCTCGACCGTGCCGTCCGCAATCGCTGCGGAAGTGGGGTGGGTTTTGCCGTCCGCATCGAGATACGCGATCGTGCTCACGTCGCTCTGCGTGTAGCGCGCGGCGAGCGGCTGGACCATGGCGTAGCTGCGGAGCGCGATGTCTATGCCCTTCTCAAAGTCGATCCGCCCCGGACCGCAGTAGGCGAGCCCGAACGGCTTTGACGGCGTGAAGCAGTAGTCGAGGATCAGGTGCGGGGCGTGTCCGAATGCAACAACGGCGGTCAGGAAGCAATCGACAAGCTCCTCGATTCCTCCGACTGGTTCGGTGTTCGGCTGATACATCTTTCCCGGCGAGAACATCGGCAGCAGCCCCATGCCGAAGTTGCACTCCTTGGGATGGATTTTGAGCAGATCGAAGTCGACAATCCAGGGCATCGTGAAGAAGTTGTATCCGCGATCCTGTGCATAGTTGCCGTCCGAGAGTCCCGAGTAGAAGAAGTGGTGTCCGCCTTCGGAGTAGACGGGGCCTTGCCACGCTTGCTTCTGCAGCAACAATGTTTCTCCGTATGCGTAGAAGGTCTGTGCAAAAGTCGCCGCGCCGGGCACGCGCGCATCGTAATCCGTGCGGCTCCAAGGCACCAGCGTGGTGTGGACATCGCAGTAGGCCGTGTTATAGCCGAACTTGCGTTTGAGTTCTGGAGCGAAACGCTCGCAGAGCATCGGTGCAAGAGCGGGTTTCGGACCGTAGCATCTGAACCACGCCGGATAGAACGAACCGTCGCGTTGGCGGGCGATGAGGTCCCGTGACCAGATGGCGTTCATGGGCGAGAAGTCGGTGAAGTTGTTGTACGGGCCGTAGACGTAGCCAAGTTCTTCACGCATGAAGCGTGAATAGTCCTCGGCACCGGCGTCTCCGCCCTTGCCCGGCGCAGCATCCGTGCGGCAGGTAAAGCTTTCGCCACGGTCGCGCCACAGCGTCTCGTGGTCGGTGACGATCACATGATCGATCCCGAGTTTCTTGACCTCCCGCCAGAAGGCCTTGTCCAGCTTGCGCACGTAACTGCCGTGGGACCTCCACGCGCCCTTACCGGCCACCGCTTTGTACGGCGAGACGGGATTGGGAATTTCTGGCAGCACTTCCGCGAAATCCCGGCTGAGCGTGATGACGATCCGCTCGCTCACCGGATTGTAGGTTCCATCCGTCTTCGGAAAATACCTCATCGACTGCGCGTTGCCCGCATTCGAAACCTCGCTCGCGTTTGAACGATACCAATCGAAGATCGCGCTCCGGTACCATCCGCCCTCAAGCAGGTCGATCTTGAGACGGTTCTGACGGATGCCATAGGCGAGATACGGCACGATGAAGCTCTTGAGAACCTTTGCTTCGGCAGCCGTTCCGCTCGAAACTTCCGTGACGGCTCCGGCGGGGGCGTACAGATCAACGACAAGGCTCTTGCCGCGACGGCTCGTCGTGACCTCAAGTTTGCCGGTGTCGCTTCCGGCGATCGCGCCGCCGTTGAACGTCGCGAGCAGGTCGCCCTCTTGCGGCGAAGACGTGCGCGGGATGATCGTGCTTTCCGTGATCGGGAACGGCAGATTGCGGTCACCGGTGTTGATCCCTTGGTCGGCGCCTTTGAGCGGCGTCAGGTTGCGTTTGGCGCGCGCGGCGATATCGAGTTTGCCGGAAAGCGTGTCCATGAAAAACGCGATGTTGTCAAAGTGCATCGGGCGGTATTCCGGTTGCGTTCCGCCGGCGAGGACGAACCCCGCGAACGCAGCACCTTGGAAACGCTTGGTCTCTTCCGGCGAGAAGCGCCGCTCGATGCGGTGCCAATCCGGCCAGTCGATCTTGCCGAGCGAAACCCGCTGCTCCGTCCCGTCCGCGAGCCGCAGCGCGAGGAAGAGTTCAGCGGAGGGCACCTCGGGCTGCGTGTTGGCGCCGCGTCCGAAGTGGTCGCCGTGTACCCAGACCGCGAAGGTGTTCCAGGCGTTCGTGACCGCCACGGGTTTTTCAGGGCCGAAGGCGATGGACGGCTTGTCGCCTTTTCCGCAGTACGACAGGCGCAGCGTCTTCTCTCCGAACAGTTGCGTCTCGCGCGTCGTCGCGCAGAGGGCCGCGGCGTTTTCGGCGCGCACCTTCCATGCTGGCTCGTCCTCGAAATCGACGAGCGCCGGCACGTCGTCCTGTGTCCGGTTTGCGTTCTTGAATTCGTACGGACGGTTGTCCTGCGGATACGGCTTGCCCGCGCCGAGGTTCTCTGGATATGACTCGGCCTTTTCATTCTCGCCGAGCGCATAGCACGCCGCCCGCCAGATGTCGTTGGCGTTGTCGCCGAATTCGGACGGCAGGATCACGCTTTTTGCGAGATAGTCGACACATTCGCGGTAGCGCTTCGCATCCAGCAGCGACTTCGCATACGCGAGCTTCATGGGGTTCACCTCGGAATCAGCCGTGAGGCGATTGCCGCGCAGTTCCGCGCGCCATCCACCGCCAAGTTCAATGGCGCGTGCGATGTCCGCATCGCCTGCGGCACCGAGACGTCGGCCAGCGCGGAAGAGGTAGAACGCCGCAAGATCGGGCGCGTTTCCGCAGGCGGCGAGAAGCGCGTCCGCACGGTCTTGCTCGCCGTTCGCCGCAAGGAAGAGCGCGCGATAGTATTTGAACTTCCAACTGCTGTTTTCCCGCGCCGCCCATTCGAGCGCCGGGAGCGACTCGCGGCGGAATGGGAACACGAACTCCGCCGACAACTTGGCGATGGCATTGAGCGCCGCTGTGTCACGCTTCAGATACGCAAGGCGGATGCGCGCGACCGGATGGTCGCCTGCAAAACCAAAGAGTTCGCGCGCCTCGTCGGCAAGCCCCGCCGCTTCGTACCAAGTGCCGATATCCATGAAAGTCTCACGCGGCAACTCGCACTTGATGTACGCGCGGAAATCTTCCTTGCCGCCCAGCTTGCCAAGCTCATATCTGACAGCGTGGAAGAGCGGAAGTTGCGCGAGCGCCGTCTTGGCGCTTGCCGCTGCGGCGGCCACGTCGCCCCCCTTGCGCAAGGCGATGACTTTCGCCAGCAGCGCGTCAAAGGAGAGTCCGTTGGCGCACAACGCGCGATCCGCCAGCAGCGCCGCTTCCTGCCAGTTTTTCTCCCGCAACATGATCTTCGCCAAGAGTGAGTAGGCGGCAGAACGCATCATCGGCGAAAAGGCCGCAAGCCCGAGGCGCTCCTTGGCGGTGGCCAGATCGCCTTGCGCGAATGCAGCGAATCCCGCGAGATAATTCGCTTCGCCGTCGTAGGTGTCGACAGCGAGCGCGCGGTCTGCGAGACGCGCTGCCTCGGCATAGCGCGCGCGCTTCGCTTCGAGTCCGGCGAGCGCGACGAGCGCGGGCGCGAAATGGTTGTCGGCGATGAGTGCCGATCTGAGCAGCCGCGCCGCGCCCTCGTCGTCGTGGAGATAGCGGAGTTTCTGCGTGCCCTTCAGGCAAAGTCCCTGGACAGAGTTCCAGTCGAAGTCCGACGGCATCTCGAGCGGACGCGGCTTGATGCCGGTTTCGGGCGTTCCGAATGCCTCGCGGTTCTTCACCATGCCCCACATCTCGTCGAAGACATCCGTTCCGCCGGGAGCGAAGGAAGGAACCTTGAACGGCGTTTTTTCGCAGGGCGGACGCGGTTGCTGGAACGCGCGACCGGATTGCAACTCGGCGTACTGGCCGTCCTTGTCTGTCAGCAGTGTCTCCCAGATGGCACCTGCGCGCGATGGCGACCAGAGCCAGATCTTGCGTCCGTACTTGTCGTAGACCGGATTGCGATGGACCGCGCCGAAACGGATGTCCGGCCACCAGATGCCGAACGCGCTGTTGTCGCCGTTGAGGACGTGGTACGACTTGTTGCTGCCAAAACGGTTCTGGGCATATACCGAAAGGTCACGCCCTGCGTCGTCGATCGGCCAAGCGTGCGCGTCGCCTGGGTGTCCGATGTAGTTTTTGCCTGGGAAGAAGAAGTCGGTGTTTTCAAACAGCGGAAATGCCGCGTTCATCCATTGGTAGTAGGGGCCGGTCAGGTTCGCGCCGTTGAACCAGATCGTCCGCATCGTAAAGTGGTCGTCGCCGGGGGCGAGCCGCACTTCCACCTGCCAGGTCGTGCGGCCGATGTACTCCGAAGCGCCAGCGAAGTAACTCGCGCTGCCGTCCTCGTTCTTCCTGACGTACCAGTCGACCGGCGTCGCCGAAGTCGGGGCGTGTCCGGTGATAGCGAAGTTGAACTCGATGCCGCCAGAGCACCACGGTCCCCGGAGCGCGATATTGCGGAACTTGACCGCATGATTGTAGTAGATGAACGCGTGTCCGGTCGCGATCTCCTGCGCGCCCCAAACCTTGCCGCCGATTTCGGGGAGCATGGTCACACGGATCTTTTCGTTTTCGAGGATCACCGCCTTCCACTTTTGTGCTGTCGGCTCCGCCGTCGAGCCATCGAAACGGAAATAGGGGTAGAGCGGCGAATCCGTCCGGGGCACCGGATCAGGATCAGAGAATCCGTACGTCGGGAATTCGAGTTCGGTTTCCACGATCGAAACCGCCGCGCCGAATGACACGGCGGCAAACAGGGTGAGAGAGACGATGACCGTTTTTTTCATGGTAGATATCCGCGATGTGGAGACTTTCGTTACGTTGGGTAAAGTCTCATTTTGCGATGGCTTTGACAAGAATGAACTCCGTACTCCTTTTCCTCACGAAGGTGGGGCAAACCGCCTGTCGCGGGTCGCCAGTCAACTTCTCTTATTACGACCACACAGTGGTTCGCAATCTTGAGAGTAAAAGCGCTGCCCGTTTTCTTTGCGCTGTGGGCGCGGGTATGGTACCTTGTATGCGTCTAAAGTGTTGCCTGCGACACATCGTGGAGTCCGTGCCTTATGCCGATCAGTTGGAATGAGATCAGACAGAACGCCATCCGTTTTTCTCGCGAATGGGCGGATGAGTACCGCGAGGACGCGGAGGCCAAATCTTTCTGGGATGAGTTTTTCGGCGTCTTCGGCGTCCGCCGCCGTCTCTTGGCCACCTTCGAGGAGCCCGTCCGCAAGATCAACGGCCAGTACGGCTACATCGACCTTTTCTGGCGCGGCGTCATGCTCGCCGAGCACAAGAGCCGCGGCAAGTCCCTCGACAAGGCCGAATCACAGGCCTTCAGCTACATTCAGGATCTTGCCCGCGAGCAGCGCTTCGAGGAACTTCCCCGCTTCGTCATTCTTTCTGATTTTGAGCGCATCGCGCTGTATGATCTCGAACCCGAGGATCAACTCGACCTGCCGCTTTTCGAATCCCGCCATTACTACAAGAACGAGTTCCTGCTCAAGGATCTCCACAAGCACCTTCACGACTTTGCCTTCATCGCCGGTTACCGGCAGCACCGCCTGCGTGACGAAGACCCCATCAACATCCGAGCTGTTGAGATCCTCGGCGATCTCCACGACGCGCTGGCCGCCGGCGGCTACGCGGGCCATGACCTTGAGCGCTTCCTCGTGCGCATCCTTTTCTGCCTCTTCGCCGACGATACCGGCCTTTTCGAGCCCGATAGCTTCAAGCTCTACATCGAGAACCGCACCGCCTCCGACGGCTCTGACTTGGGCCTGCACCTAGCACAGCTCTTCGAGGTGCTGAACACCCCGTCCGAGCGGCGACAGGCGCATCTCGATGACATGCTCGCCGCCTTCCCGCACGTCAACGGGGAGTTGTTCAAAGAGCGTCTGGCATTCGCCAGTTTCAACCGCGCCATGCGCGATGCACTGTTGCGGTGTACCGAGTTCGACTGGTCGGCCATTTCGCCCGCCATCTTCGGCTCGCTCTTTCAGGGCGTGATGGATCCCAAGGAACGCCGCCAGACCGGTGGACACTATACCTCCGAACGCGACATCCTCAAGGTCGTCAACGCGCTCTTCATGGACGGCTTGCGGGCGGAGTTCGCAAAGGCGCGGCGCAACAAAGCCCTGCTCAAGCAGTTCCACCGGAAACTTGGAACCCTCCGCTTCTTCGATCCGGCGTGCGGGTGCGGCAACTTTTTGGTCATCACCTACCGCGAACTGCGCCTGTTGGAGATCGACGTCCTCAAAGCCCTGTTCGGGAAAGAGGTACAGCAGGAACTGGACATTCAGGCGCTGTCAAAGGTAGACGTCGACGCCTTTACCGGTATCGAAATCCAGGAGTGGCCTGCCCGCATTGCCGAAGTCGCCATGTGGCTCATGGACCACCAGATGAATATCCGCCTTTCGGAAGCGTTCGGCCAATACTTTGTACGTCTGCCGCTCAAGAAATCCGCCAACATCGTTCTTGGCAACGCCCTTCGTCTCGATTGGAAGACGATTCTTCCGCCTGATCAATGTTCGTACGTGCTCGGCAATCCGCCTTTCGTTGGCAAGCACTACCAGTCTGCGGAACAGAAAGCTGACATGGCGTCCGTTTTCGGCAAATTCAAGAACATCGGCGACCTCGACTACGTGACCTGTTGGCACTACCGTGCGGCTGAGTATATCCAAGGCACGGCCATCGTGGTTGGCTTCGTGTCTACCAACTCGATCACCCAAGGCGAACAGGTGCCGCTGATCTGGGGCCTGCTCTTCGATAAGTGGCACATCAAGATCCACTTTGCCCACCGGACGTTTCCGTGGGCCAGCGAGGCGCGCGGCAAGGCGCATGTCCACGTGGTCATCATCGGCTTTGCCGCGTTCGACATCCCTGTCAAAAAGTTGTTCGACTACGACTCCGGCAACGGGGATGCCGCCGTGATCGAAGCGATCAACATCGGTCCCTATCTTACGCCCGGCCCCGACGCATTCGTCACCAAGCGTCAGAAGCCGATCTCGCCCGTGCCGGAAATGCGCTGCGGCAGCAAGCCGTCTGACGGCGGCAACCTGATTCTGACGGACAGCGAACGGGACGCGCTGGTCGCCGCCGAACCCGGCGCGAAGCAATACCTGCGGCGCTACACAGGGGCGGAAGAATTCATCAACGGCAACATGCGCTGGTGCCTCTGGCTCGAAGGTGCCGACCCGGGCAGTCTGCGCGCACTGCCGCTGGTTATGGAGCGCGTGGAGAAGGTGCGCGAGTTCCGGGAAAAGAGTACGGCCGCTCCCACCCGCAAGGCGGCAAAGACACCGGGGCTGTTCTTCTACCGCTCGCAGCCGACTACCGATTACATCCTCATTCCCGAGGTTTCATCGGAACGGCGGCATTACATCCCGATCGGCATCGCGAGCCCGTCGCTCGTTCCGAGCAACAAATGTTTTCTGCTACCGACAACCGACCTCTATCTATTCGGCGTACTGACCTCCGCTATGCACATGGCGTGGATGCGTCAGGTGGGCGGACGTTTGGAGTCGCGGTATAGCTACTCGCGCACGATGGTCTACAATACCTTCCCGTGGCCGCGGCTCAGCCTGCCGATCCAGAAGGGTGACGCCTGCGTCCGGGAAGCGGCGTCACGGCTCTATTGGTCGTCGTATCACGAAGGCGGGGAGTACGAAAACGCCCCGCGTCCGCAACCGGGGGGGCCCCGGTCCGTCCGCCTGACCGGCGACGCGCGGAAGAAGGCCGCCGTCGAGGCCAAGGCAAAGGCCGTGCTCGATGCGCGGGCGCGCTATCCGCTCTCGACGCTGGCTGACCTCTACGATCCCCTGACCATGCCCGCCGATCTGGTGAAGGCGCATGCCGACCTCGACCGCGCGGTAGACCGTTGCTACCGCTCCCAGCCTTTCTCCTCCGAACGCCAGCGCGTGGAGTTTCTCTTCGCCCTCTACGAGAGCTACACCGTGCCGTTGCTTCCGGCGGAGAAGACGAGAAGGCGTCGGGGACGCAGAAGTCCGTAAAGTGCAGTTAAGAGGAATAACGCATGAAAGAGAAATCTCATAGCGAACGTTTGATGTCGTTGGATGCGTTGCGGGGCGCAGACATGCTTTTCATCATGGGTTTTTCCGGTGCAATCGTAGCGCTTTGCGAGGTCTGCGGCTTCGGGCGCGATTGTTGGCTGGCAACGCAGATGACGCATGTTGCTTGGCATGGTTTTCGGCACCATGATACGATCTTCCCCCTATTCCTGTTTCTCGCCGGGGTGTCCTGGCCGTTTTCCTATGCGAAACAGGTCGCGATGGGACGTTCAAAGGCACAGATCGTCCGGAAGATCCTTTTGCGTGCGTTTTGTCTGTTTGCGATTGGATTGATGTGGTCGGATCTGTTTAGCTTCAACTGGCGGATGTACCGGTGGGATTCCGTTCTGGCGCATATCGGCATTTGCTGGGCTGGCGCGGCATTGATCTTCATGTTCGTCAAGAATTGGCGTGTACGGCTGGGGCTGGCGGCGGTGATACTCGTTGGTTATTGGCTGATGCTTGTCTGTTTCCGCGCGCCGGACGCAGAGGCGTTGCTCGCGTCGACAGATCCAAAGGTGATGAAGAAGGTTGCCTCTTACGCGGCCTACGGTACAGATAACTTCTCGTTTACGGGGAACATCGTTGGGTGGTTCGACCGGACGTTCATGCCCGGGCGCCTCCATGAAGGAATTTTCGATCCGGATGGGCTCTTATGCAAGTTGACCGGCCTAGTGACGGCGATGCTCGGCACGTTCGCCGGTGAACTGTTGCGGCGCACGGACTTGTCCGGCAATCGCAAGACCCTGATCCTGTTGGGGGCGGGGGTGGTTTCGTTGCTCGTGTGCCTTGTCTGGATGCCTTGGTGCCCGGTCAACAAGAAGATCTGGACACCGACGTTTGTTCTGGCTGCCGGCTCTTATTCCTTCATCGCTCTTGCGGTTTTCTATTGGATGATTGATGTCAAAGGATGGCGTCGCTGGTCGTTCTTCTTCCGGGTTATCGGTATGAATGCCATCACCATCTATGTGATTCGTCGGGTCGTTCCTCTTCGCACCATCGGAGAGTTCTTCCTCAAGGGTGTTGCCTCCTGGGGCGATGCCGCGTGGAGTTCACTCGTCCTCTCTCTGGGCGAGGTCGCCGTCGGCTGGCTGATACTCTGGTTCCTCTATCGCAAAAAGGTGTTTCTCAAGGTCTGAATATGAAAAGAAAAACAACAGGATTCGTTGTCGCAGCCGTTGCGCTTGCGGCGGGTATTAACGCGGCTGAACTGCCGCCGCTCATGATGATTCGTCTGCGGGCACCGCATACGGCGGATGACGCGCAGTGGGCAAAGACGCGCACCGTGCTCGTCGCAAACCGCGGCGCGTGCGATGAGGTATGGTTCTCGACGGGCATCGGCGTGCCGACGCTTGCCTGGCACGCCGCGCATGCAGAGCGTCTCGCGCGGTACGCCGCTGAACTGCGCGCGGCCGGCATCGTGCCGAGCTTGCAAGTACAGGCGACGCTCGGCCATTCCGACGAACTCTCCGCGATTGAGGGCACGCCTGCAAAGACGTGGGGTGGTTTCACAGGACGCGGCGGTACGGAATGCCGTCACTGTAACTGTCCGCGTCAGCCCGGCTTTCTTGCCTACGTGCGTGAGATGTCGCGGCTCTATGCGTCGTTCAAGCCTAGGAGCGTGTGGGTCGATGACGATCTGCGCGTCGCCGGGCACGCGCCTGGGTCACCGTGGGGCAAGGTCAAGGACGGTTGGATCGGCTGTTGGTGTCCAACATGTCTCGCGGCGTTCAACGCTGAGATGGGCACGAACTGGACGCGCGAAACGCTAGACGCCGCGATGGCGAAGGATACAAAGCTTTTCGACCGTTGGGAGGCGTTTTCGTTCGCGGGTATCGCCGCCGTTGCGCGCGCGATCGCTGGGGAGTTTCACAAGGTTTCGCCGACGACGCGTCTCGCCTATCAGCACGGCGATTACCGCAACGATTCGCTACTCGCCGTCTTCCGTGCGCTGCACGAGGCGACGGGACTTCCGGTCGGGTCGCGTCCCGGGGGCGGCGCGTACTACGACCAGAATCCCAATCTGCAGATGATCAAAGCGTTCGGCGCGGCGTACACTCGGAAACAGTTGGGAAATCCCGACTGGATCGATACATGGTGTCCCGAAGTCGAGACGTATCCGCGCGCATTCGCAAGCCGGACGGCGCAGGGCATCATGAACGAGGCGTTTGTCAATCTCGCGCTCGGCATGAACACCGTGAGCTTGCTCATTATGGACACGCGCTATGAAACCGACGCATGGTACGGCGAGTGTCTCCTTGCGCCGCTTGCGGCGGAACGGTCTGTGCTCGAGGGCTATCGCAAACACAACGAAGGGAGTGTTCCCGTGGGGCTGAAGGACGCGACAACAGTATCGAAGGGAAAGCTTTACGAGTTCGCGCTTGTGGGCGTCCCCGTCGTACCGGGCGTCGGAAAAACGTTCGGCGAAGTGACCAATGCCGATCTGTCGTTCAACCTCAGCGCGATGTCGTCGCGGCAGATCCTTGATCTTCGGCAACGGATGGATACGCGCGCTGGCGGCAGGCTGCCCGTTATTGCCGAGACGCCGTCTGTCGGCCTTGTCATACCGCGCGTAGCGCCCGATGGGGCACTCCGGAGCGTCGCATTCATCAACGCGCGCATTGATGTGCAGCCGCCGATTACGTTGCGCCTCCGTGGTGTCGCGCCGGACAAGGCGTCTGCCACTTGGCATGCTTTGCGTGCCGTACCGGTGACGGTGCCGCTTGTTCGCGCCGATGGTGAGACGCGGGCGACTCTACCGCCGCTTGCCGCATGGAACTGCGGTTGGCTGGAGCTGTAGTGTATTAGCGCGTTAGTTTGCTTTGGCACTGTTCGGTTTTTTATCCACAGATGGACACACAGATTACGCAGGTTTTTTAGGGATGGCACTACTCGGGTTTATTTAACGTAGAGACGCAGAGATTTTTACGGGATGGCGGCGTGACGCTGCGGACGAGCAGACGCTCGTCCCTCCCCGCCTGCGGTCAAAAACAAAAAAGAAAAATCTGCGCAACCTGCGCAAATCTGCGGATAAAACCAGCAGCCGCAAGACACGCTGTTGCGGGCGGGGACGCCCGCGCTCCCGACTCACTGCCCCCTTTTCTTCGGGAATGCATGATCTTCGCACACCCCTGTCACGAACCGATTACCTCAAAATCCGCGAATGCTCTTGACTTTAAGGGCGGTCCCGTTTACAAACACGATTTTCCATTTGTAGGGAGGGAAGGATGACAACTCGACGTTCGTTTTTCAAACAGGCAGGGATCGGTACTGCGGCTTGGGCCGGCGCGTGTGGTCTCGCGACAGGCTGCGCCAGTACGCCGCGTATCCGCCCGACACCGTCCGCCTCGACGGATTCGTTCCGTTTGGGCATTGCCGGATACACGTTTCACAAGTTCAACCTGATCCAGACGTTGGAGATGTTGCGCAAGATCGATGTACACTTCCTGTGCATCAAGGATTTCCACCTGCCGATCTCCAGCTCGGAGCAAGAAGTCGCCGCTTTCCATGATACCTGCCGCAGCTACGGGGTGACCGGATACGGGGTCGGCCCCATCTACATGACAACCGACGAGGAGGTGGACGCGGCGTTCGCCTATGCCAAGCGCGTCGGCACCCGGACACTGGTGGGTGTGCCCTATGACCGAGAGGGCAAGAAGCGCGTAGCCTCAGCGCGCGTGCTGCGCCGGGTACAGGAGCGGGTGCGGGAGTACGATATATGCTACGCCATCCATAACCACGGCCCTGACATGCCGGAACTGTTTCCCACTGCTGAAAGCGCCATGGAGATGATCGCCGACATGGATCCGCGTGTCGGGCTCTGTCTGGACATCGGTCATCAGTACCGGGACGGTAAAGACCCGGTTCAGGCCCTGTTGCGTCACGCGGACCGCGTGCATGACATTCACATCAAGAACGTGACCGCAGCCGATAAGAGCGGCAAGGGCATTGAGATGCCGCGTGGCCGGATCGACATGCCCGCGTTCGTACGCGCGTTGCGTTCGGTGCGCTATTCGGGGGTCTGTAGTCTCGAATACGAGAAAGACATGGCCGATCCGTTTGCCGGCATCGCGGAATCGATCGGTTACTTCCGTGGCGTGATGGACGCCACCCGTTAATCCCGCACCCGTTACCCTTCAATCCCGGAGTGGAGTGCAATGAAACTCGTTCTTGGTTGCGATCACGGCGGGCTGGCCATCCGGCAAGCCCTGCTCCCCTTTCTGCAAACGCACGGCATCAATGTGTGCGACTTAGGCACGTTTGACGCTTCCCCCTCGGATTATCCGGACTT
>Ga0209407_1003773_pt1 | contig 12850 bp, 11 predicted proteins | sample AD_JPNHG3_MetaG_FD_184410 | JGI IMG/M metagenome (GOLD analysis project Ga0209407, IMG submission 184410) | Active sludge microbial communities of municipal wastewater-treating anaerobic digesters from Japan - AD_JPNHG3_MetaG (SPAdes) (version 2) | ecosystem: Engineered > Bioreactor > Anaerobic... | reverse complement strand
ATATCATGGCAGGTGCAAAGATTGGGAAGAACTGCTCCCTGGGTCAGAATGTCAACGTGGGCAGCAGGGCCGTGCTTGGCAATGGAGTGAAGGTACAGAATAACGTCTCCATCTACGATGATGTTGTCATTGAGGATGAGGTGTTCTGCGGCCCTTCTATGGTCTTTACGAATGTCATCAATCCTCGCGCTTTTATCGAGCGGAAGCACGAATATAAAAAGACGATCGTACGGCGTGGTGCTTCTATAGGAGCCAATGCAACGATTGTCTGTGGCGTTACGTTAGGCGCGTATTGTTTTGTTGGGGCAGGCAGTGTAGTCACCAAAGATGTGCCAGACTATGCGCTTGTCTATGGCAGTCCCGCGCGTCAGTATGGCTGGGTATGTACCTGTGGTGTAAAACTTAATCAAGAATTGACTTGCCCAGAATGCGGCAGGAAGTATCGACAATCTTGGAAGGGAATCGAGGCAATCAATGAGTAGTCAGGAATTATTGAGCAAGATTGAGAAGAACGAGGCGATTGTAGGGATTATCGGCCTTGGCTATGTTGGCCTTCCGCTCGCGGTGAGCTTCGCAAAGAACGGGATAAAGGTTCTTGGAATTGAGAAAAGCGAAAAGAAAGTCTCTTCTGTGAACGAAGGACAAAACTATATTCAGGATATCAATGATGAAGTTCTAAAGTCATGTGTACGCGAAGGGAAGCTTTCCGCAACAAGTGATGCATCACGCATTCATGAGTGCGATGCGCTCATCATTTGCGTACCGACGCCACTCGATCACTTCAAAAAGCCTGATATGAGCTTTATCGAGTCGGCGTGTATCGATATCGGTCGGAATATGAAAAAGGGTGTGTTCATTAGCCTCGAAAGCACTACGTACCCTACCACAACCGAAGACGTCGTAAAGCCCATTGTGGAACGCGAGTCGGGCTTTAAAGAGGGCGAAGATTTCTGGCTCTGCTTTAGTCCCGAGCGCGTTGACCCAGGCAATAAAGACTATAAAACAGAGAATACGCCAAAGGTTGTCGGAGGTCTTGGAGAAGAAGCGCAAAAGATCGCGCTCGCGCTGTATGGCAAAGCAATCCAAGAGCTCTATCCTGTGAGTTCTCCGCGTGTCGCCGAAATGGTGAAGATCCTCGAGAACACCTACCGGCTTGTCAATATAAGCCTCATCAATGAGCTCGCCCTGCTTGCCGGCAAGATGGATATCAATATTTGGGAAGTGATCGAGGCAGCAAAGTCCAAGCCGTATGGTTTTCAAGCTTTTTATCCTGGGCCTGGAATTGGCGGCCACTGTATTCCGCTAGATCCGTTTTACCTCGAATATATTGCAAAAGGCATCAACTTCGACCTCACCATGATTGACGCGGCAGGACGAATCAATAATTTGCAGCCGTATCGCATGATGAATAAAATCTCCTATGCGCTCAACCGTCAGGGTAAACCTATGAATGGTTCTACCATTTTGTTCTTAGGCGTTGCCTATAAAGCGGATATCGATGATGCGCGCGAAAGCCCAGCCCTACTTGTCATGGAAGAATGTGCAAAAAAGCGTGCCAAGGTACTTTACCACGATCCTTATATCCCAGAAGTGGTCGACGAGCACGGTAAAAAGTGGACGGGTATAGCGCTCACCGATGAGCTTCTTGAGAGCGCTGATTGTGTCGTATTTACAACAGCACATTCATGCTTTGATGTGGAGCATATTGTTGAGAAAGCAAAACTTGTGGTGGATCTCAAAAACATGGTGAAAAGCGTAAATATAGAGAATGGAAAAGTATTTAAATTATAATTTGTATGAAAGTTCTTTTAATAAGCTATATTTTTGCACCTGAAAATGCAATTGCTGCAGTAAGAACAACAAAAATTGCTAAATACTTAGTGAGGAAAGGGTACGATGTAAGTGTAATTTGTGGGCCGTCCAATACATGCGATCCCATTTTAGAAAAGGACATTGAATGTATTGATAATATTGAAGTAATAGATAATTATAGTTTTTATAATAGGTATATTGGAAGAACCATTTCTCAAGTCAATGATCCTTCTCCGAATAAGAGTGTCCACTATTCCAGTAAGTATAAGCGAATAAAGCGGTTATTAAAGCTTTTACCTAATCCCTTTTCAGTCTATTTAGACCTTTTTCAATCTTTTCTTTGGTATAATAGAGTAACTCGCGAATCGAACCTATTGTCAAATACATATGATATTGTTCTTTCCTCTTTTGGGCCAATTGGCAGCCATCTACTAGGATGCCATTACAAAAAAAGAAATAAGCATTCCTTATGGATTGCAGATTACCGCGATCCAATGGTCAATGATCAGCATCGCGGATTAATCCGGACATTGTATAAACATTATCAACATCAGTTTTTGGATAGAGCGGATGTGTCATTTTGCGTTTCTGATGGCTTGAAATCAACTTTGTCTAAGGTAAATAGAAAAGCCAAAATATATACTATTCGTAATGGCTTTGATCCGGAAGATATCAGACTTTTACAGATTGGTGAAAATCATTACCAATTTGAAAAGGATAAACTAATATTGAGTTACTGCGGCACTCTTTATAATGGAAGAAGTAATCTTTCACCTTTATTCTTTATTCTTTCAAATTTAATAGCAGAAGAAAAGATAAGTCCAGAACATATTGAGATTCACTATGCTGGGTCAGATTTTATGCTCCTTTCAAATATGGCTCAAAAGTATGAGTTAGAAATGATCTTAATAAATCATGGACGACTTTCTAGAGACAAGTCCCTTCAGCTTACTAGGAATTCAGATATTGCTCTTTTAGCATCATGGAATACAAAGGAGTCAAGAGGTGTAGTAACAGGAAAGGTTTATGAATTATTCTTGATGAGAAAAATGATTTTATGTTTTATTAGTGGTGAACTTGCTAATTCAGAATTGAAAGCCATGATAGAGAGCGCAAATGCAGGGTATGTTTATGAACAAGCTAGCAATGATATCCAGTCGCTGAAAAATCTGCTAGTAAAGGCATATCGTACAAAAATGATGGGATATAGAATAATTCAGGAAGTGAATGATAACTATATTATGCAATTTTCTTATGATGTTATTGCTCAGCAAATAAATGATATAATCTACGATATTTGCACTTCTTAAGAAATGGCCGTCAGTAACTCTTAACGCATAATTCATTGAATTTTTCCTTGGGAGTACTCATCCCAAGCGTTTGCCTTGGTCGTTCATTAAGCAATTTTGCTATTCTGGTTATCGAGCGTTGTGAAAGCTTCTTAAAGTCAGTTTCGCCGTTGAGCATATCACGAATCAGAAAGTTCGTGTTTTCACAGGTGCCCTTTTCCCAAGGCGAATGCAGGTGGCAGAAATAGACCTTCATTTTAATCCAGTCGTTCATGCTCAGACATCTCTTTCTCTTGGTCGCACGTAATGCTTTTCACCAGTTGGGGTTCCAGTGTCTTTAATCGCTTCTCGATGCTTTTCCTTACTTCCGTCGCAGTATAGTTTTCAAGCCGATCAAGCAACACATATCGTGTTTGCCGTTCCACAATAACGCTTAAGGCTAACTTATGATCTTTCCCGATGATCAAATCGCCTTCTCAGTGGCCGGGAACTATACAAGCATTCACTTTTTCAGGCCTTTCATCAATAAGCGTAATGTTCGCAAGCTTTCCGCGCTTCTCCACACCCTTTGTGCTGCGTTTCTTTCCTTTCTGCCGAAGTTTCTGAAGCGCAAGCTTTTTCAGCTCTCCCTTCATGTGAAAATGAAGGTAATTGTAGATTGTCTTCCCGCTCACAGTGACTACTGTAGCATCATTTGCGCTTTTTTGCAGGAAATCTGCTATCTGATAGGGCGATCAGCGGATTGCCAGATGGTTTTGGATCACCTTCCACGTTGATTCGTTTATTTTGAGCGCTCGAGATCTGCGTTTCGCGTAGTAGTCTGTCTTTCTTTGCGCTAGAAAAGGATTATAAGAACCTCTATCGTTCCCCTTTTTTAGCTCTCGAGAGATTGCTGATTGGCTAAAGCCTGTCTTCCTGGCTATGGCTTCCTGACTATCGCCATTGGAAAGGTAGATCATGGATTTCTTCTCGATTCTCGCTGTTTATCCTGTTGTAGCTTCTGACTGCTCTATCCTAACATTTTATGCGTTAGGTATTACCAAGTGCCTAGTTAGAGAAATATATGTTCAACGATAGCCTTCTTCCTTATTATAATAAAGTGCAAATTGGCAAAGAAAAACGAAAAAGACCGTATTATGATATAATTCTATTTCTAATGCTAATCTCAAGCAATCTTGGAGAAACTGCTGCCATTGGTAGGATAAAATTATCATGGCTATTTGGATTCATGCTATTTCTGAGTATCTCCTTAATTTATTATAAGGATACTTACTATTTTTTTATTAATAACAGTAGCAAAAAGGCTTGCCTAATATTTGTAATATTTTGGCTCTCTTATGCCCTAATTCAATCTCTATTTTCGATGAATAGAGCACTTTCATTTAAGTTCTTAATAATTGTAGCCATCAATTGTCTAATAATATTTACAGTAATAATTCAATCAAAGACAGTAAGCGATGCTTTATTTTATAATAAAGCTATGATTTTAAGTCTATTGATCAATATTATAATTGCCGTCTGGGAAATTAGGACGGGAAATCACGTCGTAAAGCTGGATACAGAGAATGATATTCTGTTTTATTCAAAGATGCCCCATGGTGTCTTTGGGAATGTGAATGATTTTGCGACGTTCTTATATTTTGGAATTATCTCTATATTTATTGACATAATCTATAACCATAGGCATTACCTTTATAAGATTGTATTAATTATAGTGTCATTATTATTGATAATTCTTACCAATTCTAGAGCTGTACTATATGGTTCACTTGCTTTTTTATTATTGTTTCCGATAATATATTACCTAATAAATCATTTACAAAAGGGCATATTTGAATTATTGCCAATAGTTGGAAGTTTCCTAATTATTCTAGTTTTATCCAAATATCCCTTGTATGAGATAATTGATAGATTTAGCTCAAGTGGAAATAGAGAGAGCGATCTGCTAAGATTGGATTTAATAAAGAAGTCATTTGAAGTATTTATTCGATCGTTTTTATTGGGAGCTGGACCTGGGCAAAGTACAAACTATCTTGGAACAAATCCTCATAATTTCTTTCTGGAGATATTGGCTGATTATGGATTAATTATTTTTACGGGTGTAAGTATAATGCTGTTAATTATCTTCTATTCCTTTCTTAAAATAAGAAATACAAAATTAGCCTCTCTTAATATATCCTTCTGTATATCATTTTTATTAGTCTCTATAAGCTCGAGCAGCGCAAATCGAATAAGAGCAACGTGGATTATTATATCAATTCTTTTATCGCTTGTATTTAGCCAAAAAGAGACCATTAAGGTGAGCCGATCTGAATGAATATATTGATCATTCCATCCTGGTATCCAAGTAGACATTATCCATTGACTGGTTCATTCTTCCGAGAGCAAGCTATTGCATTAGCAAATTATGGTCATAATGTAATAGTTTTGAATGGAGTATTTGTCGGTAAGCGTGACTATTTCAATATAGATAATATTAAATATACTAGGATAGAAGATCAATCAATAGTTGAATATCGCAAAACTATTCCATCCTTTGGATTGGCAAGGGACCCGTATTTAAAATATAAGTTATTTGAAAAAAATATGATGCTTTTATTTCACAAGATATTATCTGATTATGATCATATTGATCTAGTTCATGCACATTCATTTTTGCCAGCTGGAATCTCAGCTTGCATCATAAAAAAAAAGAGAGGCATTCCCCTTATCGTGACTGAGCATGCCACCGGTATACAAAAAATCAAGCCTGGTACATTACAATCGGCATTGCTTGCTCAGACGGTTATTATGAGCGATAGATTCATTTGTGTCTCTCAGGCTCTTAAAAACGATGTTATTAGAGCATCTGGCACTACCAAACATATAGATGTACTTCCGAATATTGTCTCACAGAGATTTTTAGAATATAAAACAGGAGATAATGCTTCTAGCCAACATATGATAAATAAGAAATTTACGTTTATTTCAATTGGAAATTTAGTGTATCGAAAGCGCTTTGATCTAGTAATTGGTGCCTTTGAAAAAGCTTTTCAGAATAACGACCAAGTACAGCTTAAAATAATTGGAGATGGACAGATGAAGCAACAATTAGAGGATACGGTTAACAGACATATGCTGAAAAATAAAATTGAATTCTTAGGAGGATTATCAAGAGATAAAGTAGCGGAGCAAATTTCGTCCTCTGATTGCTTCGTACTAGCAAGTGACTATGAAACATTTGGAGTAGTCTATATAGAAGCTATGGCCTTAGGCAAACCAGTAATTGCAACGCGAAATGGAGGAGCAGATGATATTGTAAAGGATTTTAATGGAATACTAATAGAAAAAGGCAATAAGGCTGAACTAAGCAAAGCAATGTTGGAAATATATAATAGCTATAGTAGATATAATTCTAGCGAGATAAGGCAATACATAGTAAATAATTATTCTGCTTCGGTAGTTTGTGAGAAGCTAAACAAAATATATTTAGATGTAGTCAGAGCCAACTAAGCCTATGAGGATAGTCCATATCGAAGATTTTTTTCATCCTTGGTCAGGTTATCAGGTTAATATATTGTCCAAATATCAGGCAAAAATGGGTAATACTGTTACAGTGATAACTTCTAAGCCTGATAAGTTACCTGATACCTTAAAAGAATTCTTTAATTTCAATAATATAGAGGAAATTGATAATGAATTTTATGATAATTATAAAGTAAAAGTAATAAGAATAAATTTGTATGCTCACTTGTCTGGCAGATCCATATATTATGAAAAGGTATTCAAATTAGTTGATGATTTAAAACCTGACATACTATATGTGCATGGCAATGATACATATATTGGTATAAGATATATACTAAAAAGCAATAAGCTGAAATATCCAGTAATAACTGATAACCATATGGTCGAAATGGCATCTGAGAATAGGTTTCGCAAGATATTTAGGTTCGCATATAGGCACCTAATCACGCGGAAAATAGTCAAGAATAAAATTCCAGTTATCAGAATGTCAAATGATAATTTCGTACAATTGAATTATAATATCCCAAAAAGATTAACTCCGACTATTAGCTTCGGAAGTGACTTGATGCTTTTTCATCCTGATCAGAAACTTAAATATGATATGAGGAGATACTTAAATGTGCCTTTAGATAGTTTCATTATATTATATGCTGGTAAGCTCGATGAATCAAAAGGCGGAATGTTTTTCGCGGAAGCAATAAGGGATAAGATAGTTTCATCTAAAGAAATACTTTTTGTGATTATTGGTAATTTTATTGGAGATTATGGAGCCAGAGTGAAAAGTATAATCAACCTGTCAGAAAATAGAGTAATATGTTTTCCTACTCAGAAATATGCCGATCTTGCAAAATATTATAACATGGCTGATGTTGCAGTCTTTCCGAAGCAATGTTCGTTAAGTTTTTATGATGTGCAAGCATGTGGATTACCAGTATTACTGGAAGATAATGATATTAACAAGCAGAGAATATCCTTCAATAATGGGTTATTATTCAAGTCCAATGATAAGGATGATTTTATACTGAAATTGAGCGAATTAATTGAAATGCCAAAAGATAACTTTAATGAAATGAAACAAAAGTCTATAAAGTATATTACGAGGAATTATAATTATGAAGAGGTTTGTCAAAAATATATGGATATTATCTATAAGCAAATATCTGATTTTCGTAAGTTGAAAGCAAAGTTATAGAGTCTATTCTGAAAATGAAATACATTAGACGTGGTTCAGGCGTAATTGTATTTATTTCTCAGCTAGTTTAAGTTTCGAATTGGGCATGGAGTAGAACATGAAAGGTATTTTGCTGTCAGGTGGCTATGGAACTAGATTGTATCCTATTACAAAATCCATTTCAAAACAATTACTGCCGGTATATGACAAACCAATGGTGTATTATCCTTTGTCTGTTTTGATGCTTGCTAAAATCAGAAATATATTAGTTATCTCTAGTGAAGAAGCTATGCCGTTATATCAAAGGCTTTTAGGTACAGGAGATCAGTGGGGAATAGAAATTGAATATAAGATCCAGAAAAGGCCTGAGGGCTTGGCTCAAGCTTTCCTCTTGGGAGAAGATTTTCTTGCTGGAGAAGAAAGTTCGCTAATCCTTGGTGATAATATTTTTTGGGGCACTGGCTTCACTGACTTATTGGAGAAATCTTCTAAATTGAAAGATGGGGCTGAGGTATATGCTTATCCTGTAAAGGATCCCGAGCGATTTGGTGTTATAACTTTTGATAATAATCAGAAAGCATGTTCTTTGGAAGAAAAGCCGAAAAATCCAGAATCGAACTGGGCGGTAACTGGATTATATTTTTATGATAACAATGTATGCCAGTATGCTAAGAGGTTGCGCCCAAGTTCAAGGGGAGAACTCGAAATAACCGATTTAAATCGCATCTATCTGGAACAGAGTAGATTGAATGTCAATCTATTGGGAAGAGGGTTTGCTTGGTTGGATACTGGTACACAAGATAGTTTGCTTGATGCCGCAAACTTTGTGGCAACGATTGAAAGACGCCAAGGGTATATGATTGCTTGTTTAGAGGAGATTGCTTTCCGAAATAATTGGATTGGAAAAGAAGATATTGAAACAGCGATTAAGTCGTATGCTAATACGGAATATGGTAATTACCTGAAAGGATTGATAGAAAAATGAGAAATTTTAAAATATTTAAGCAAGGGGCGGAACAGATCATATTTATTATATAAGCGCAAAAGAGAAATTTCTTATAACAGTTAGAATAATTCTGGAAAAATTTTATGTATGAAAAAAATAATATAGCTATTATAAATTCATGTTGCCAAGGAAGCACAGGGAAAATTGCTTCAGGCTTACTTGAATATTTATTAAGGGCCAACAACAATGTCGTACTATGCTATGGTCGCGGTGATAAATATATTGATGAAAATCATTATAGAATTGATAGTATACTTGAAGTTTATTTTCATGTTCTGATGAGTCGCCTTTTCGGCGCACAGGGAACATACTCGCGTTTTGCTACGAAAAGATTGCTTCATTTACTTAAAAAAAGAAAAGTTGATCTAATATATGGAATTGGATTACACGGTTATTATCTAAATGAAAAAATGTTATTTGAATTTATAGCCGAAAGAAATATTCGATTTATTTATATCATGGTCGATGAATATCCTTTTCTCGGAAAGTGCTGTTACAATGATAATTGTATTAATTATTTGCATGGATGCGGTAATTGTCCACAAATACATCATTACCCAAAAAGTCTATTTCTTGACCGTAGCAGGCTCATATATAAGATTAAAGAGAATGCCTATCCAAGGCTAAAGCGATCTGTTTTTGTAGGACCGCAATACACTATATTGGCAGCAAGAAAGTCTCCCCTTCTAAAGCAAATTAAGACTGAGATTCTTGATGAAGCAATTGATATCAATTTCTTTTATCCGAGAGACGTAAAAACTCTTCGAAATAACTTAGGCATCAGGGAGGATAAAATTGTCCTCGTTTGTATTGCTTCAATGGCCAATGTTAGAAAAGGATGCATTTATTTTTTGGAGGCTGCAAAACAGCTTGAAGAAGATGATCGGTTTATATTTATACATGTAGGATATTCCGGTAATTTAGCGAATTGTCCTTCAAATTTTATACCAATTAGATACGAAAAAGACCAAGAAAAACTAGCCAGATATTATTCATTAGCTGATTTATTTGTTTTCCCAAGTTTGTTAGATACAATGCCAAATACATGTTTAGAGGCATTGGCTTGCGGCTCTCCTCTACTTTGCTTTAATATATCTGGAATGCCCTATATCGCTGATGAGAGCGTTGCTAACTTTGTTGAGCCTCGAAATGTCTCGCAGATGGTGAATGTAATTCGGGAAATTAGCAAGAAGAATGAAGATATAATAACAAGATGCAGGGAATATGCTAAGCAGCGCTATGATAACAAAAAATATTACCAAAGGCTACTTGAAATCGGTAGGAATATTTAATGAATAGTGAGGTCTAGATATGATTTCTTTTAATGTGCCGCCTTATATAGGAAATGAACAGGATTATATAATCAAAGTGATTAATAATCATAAGATTTGCGGAGATGGTGAATTTACAAATAAGTGCTCACAATTCTTTGAATCTCAATTACATTCAGCCAGGGTATTGATGACAACGTCAGGTACCCATTCTCTTGAAATGGCCGCAAGATTAACTTGTATTAAACCTGGTGATGAAGTGATTATGCCATCTTATACGTTTTCCTCCACAGCAAATGCTTTCGTTCAAATAGGAGCAAGAATAGCATTTATTGATGTAAATCCAAAAACTATGAATATAGATGAAAATTTAATTGAGCCTGCTATAAATCCTAGAACAAAAGTAATAGTACCGGTTCATTATGCTGGTGTTGCTTGTAATATGCATACGATAATGGAAATAGCAAATAAATATGGTCTCTGGGTTGTCGAGGATGCTGCTCAGGCTGTAAATGCTTTTTATAGAGGCCAAGCTTTGGGGACCTTTGGACAATTTGGTTGCTATAGCTTTCATGAAACAAAAAACTATAGTATGGGTGAGGGAGGTGCTTTAATAATTAATGATAGCAAATTCATTGAAGCAGCAGAAATATTGCGTGAAAAAGGCACCAATCGCAGGAAATTTCTAAGAGGCCAAATCGACAAGTATTCTTGGGTTGATTATGGTTCATCCTATTTGCCAAGCGAATTGAACGCAGCATATTTATATGCTCAACTAGAAAAATTTAGTATGATTAATTCTGATAGGTTAAAGTCTTGGGGAAAATACTTTTCAGATCTAAAAGACTTAAGAGATGATGGCTATATAGAGCTTCCATACATACCAAAAGATTACGTGCATAATGGGCATATGTTCTACATAAAAACAAAAAATCTTGACGAACGTACGCGGCTTATTAATTATTTGAAAGCCAATGGTGTTAGCTCAGCTTATCACTATGTGCCATTACATTCTGCGCCGGCAGGCTTAAAATTCGGTTATTTCGTTGGCAAGGATGTATATACAACAGTGGAAAGCGATAGATTATTGAGACTTCCAATGTATTATGGGTTGAGACCAGAAGATATAGATATAGTGGTGAGCCTAATCAGGAAGTTCTATAAGGGATAGGTACATTTTTACTATGAGATGATATCGATTGTATATTGTGCACATAAGAATCGCTATAAATAAAATGTAAGCAAATATAAATCTGCTTTTTCTTCATACAATACGGGCAAAGATAGATGTAGATGTTCAATAAAAGTAACCAATATTATCAATATAGGCAGGTATATATAGCTGTTAGCGGATAGAGAAGATTGATAAATAGGATAAGGTTTAATTTGTGGGTGCTCAAACTTTATTAGTCACAGGTGGTACCGGTTCTTTCGGTAACGCCGTGCTTAAAAAGTACTTGAATCGCGATGATTTTCAGGAGATTCGCATTTTTAGCCGCGATGAGAAAAAGCAGGATGATATGCGGCATCTCTATAAATCTGAGAAGATTAAGTACTACATTGGAGATGTGCGCGACCTGCAGAGTGTCAAGGCGGCGATGCAGGGTGTGGATTATGTGTTCCATGCAGCGGCATTAAAGCAGGTACCCTCGTGTGAATTCTATCCTGTGGAAGCGGTCAAGACGAATGTGCTGGGCGCCGATAATGTGCTCACTGCGGCGATTGAGGCGGGCGTTAAGCGCGTGGTGGTGCTCAGCACCGATAAAGCGGTCTATCCCATCAACGCCATGGGGATGTCCAAGGCGCTCATGGAAAAGGTGATGATTGCCAAGTCGCGCGGGCTCGATGAAAAAAAGCAGATTATCTGCGGTACTCGCTATGGCAATGTCATGGCGTCGCGAGGTTCGGTGATTCCGCTTTTTATCGATCAAATTATGAGTGGTAAGCCTATCACGATCACTGATCCAGAGATGACGCGGTTCATGCTCCATCTGGATGAAGCAGTGGAGCTTGTGGAGTATGCGTTTAGCCACGCCCACAATGGCGATATCTTTGTCAAAAAAGCGCCTGCGTGTACTTTGGCTGATCTTGCCCAAGCGCTGAAAGAGCTGCTCAATGCCGATAACGAAGTGCGCATTATCGGTACACGCCATGGTGAGAAGGTCTATGAGACCCTTGTCAATCGCGAGGAAATGGCCAAAGCGATCGATTGTGGGGATTACTATCGCATTCCTGCGGACACGCGCGACCTCAACTACGATAAGTACTTCAGCAATGGTGATGAAAAAGTAAAGGTAGTCACTGAATATACCTCGCACAATACGCGCCGGCTTAATGTCAAAGAGATGAAGGAGCTTCTCTTGACGCTCGATTGCGTGCACGAGGCGCGCAAGGAGCGGGGTTTAGAATGAATGTCCTTGTGACTGGTGCTGCCGGTTTTGTAGGGCAGAATCTTTGTATTCGTTTATCGCGAGAAAAAGATCGCACGGTGTTGCCCTTTGATATCGCGAATGAAGAGTCTGAGCTCTTTGAGCTTTTGGCGAAAGCTGATCGCATCGTGCACCTTGCCGGGATTAATAGGCCTTTGAATCCTTCGGAGTTCATGGCAGGGAATTTCGGGCTCACCTCGAACATTGCGGATGCGCTTGAGAAGATGCAGCGGCCAGTCCCTATCATTTTTTCTTCGTCGATTCAAGCTGAGCTCGACAACGACTATGGAAAGAGTAAGCGCGCCGCGGAAGAACGATTGAGAGCCTATAGCCAAAGAACTGGTGCGCCAGTGCGGATTTTTCGT
>Ga0209407_1003772_pt1 | contig 12857 bp, 12 predicted proteins | sample AD_JPNHG3_MetaG_FD_184410 | JGI IMG/M metagenome (GOLD analysis project Ga0209407, IMG submission 184410) | Active sludge microbial communities of municipal wastewater-treating anaerobic digesters from Japan - AD_JPNHG3_MetaG (SPAdes) (version 2) | ecosystem: Engineered > Bioreactor > Anaerobic... | reverse complement strand
CAGCCTCGATGGAGCTGCCTCCCACCCAGGCCCAGAGGTAGAGCGTTGCCTTTGGCTTTTCCAGATCTAGGCCCAGATCGTTGAGGGCATTGTACAGGATCTCAATTCTCCTTCTGTAGACATTCCTGATGCCGTCCACAACCTCCTTTGGGCTGTTCAGGGCGGCTATACCGGCATCCTGTACGGCTCCGAATGTTCCCGAGTCGATATTGCTCTTGATCTTGCCGATTCCGGCCAAAACTTCGGCATTGCCGACAACTGAGCCGATCCTCCAGCCGGTCATGTTGTAGGTTTTGGAGAGGGAATGAAACTCGACAGCCACATCCTTAGCCCCTTCAATCTCCAGGATGGACAGCGACCGCTGTCCGTCATAGTATGTCTCTGAGTATGGATTGTCGTGCATGAGGATGATGTTGTAGTCGCGGGCGAAGTCTATGGCCCTCTTGAAGAACGCCCTGTCAGCCGAGGCTCCGATGGGATTGTTTGGGTAGTTGAGAAACATGATCTTTGCCCTCCGGGCGTCATCCGGGGGGATGGCATCGATGTCCGGCAGAAAGCTGTTCTCCCGCAACAGCGGCATGACTAGGGGCTCGCCACCGGCAAAGATGGTGGCTGTGCGGTAGACCGGATAGGCCGGGTCCGGAACCAAAGCTGCATCTCCAGGATTGATGAATGCCAGGGGCGCATGGGCGATTCCCTCCTTGGAGCCGATTAGAGTGAGCACCTCATCTCCCGGGTCCAGGTCCACCTGAAATGTCCGCCTGTACCATTCGGCTACAGCGGCGCGAAAGGCTGGCTTTCCCTCATATGAAGGATACTGGTGGTTGGCCGGATCCTTTGCCGCACGGCTCAGAGCCTCTACAATGTGCTCAGGCGTAGGCAGGTCCGGATCGCCCACACTCAGGTCGATTACATCAACGCCTCTGCTTCTGGCTTCCGTTTTGGCTTTATCGATAGCGGCAAAAAGGTAAGGCGGAAGATGCTTTATGCGATCGGCATACATTAGTTTCTCTCCATGGAAGATGCATTTATATGATGACTCTGGTTACTACTGTCACGTAGTATTTAAGATTAGAGGAGATTCGAGCTGGATGCTGGAGATAAAAGACCTCAGCTCCTGGCTGCCCCAGGAGGCGGTGAAGCTGTATGAGGACAGCGGCTACCGGGAGCTGTACCCCCCTCAGGCCGAGGCTGTTGAGAGGGGCCTTCTGGAGGGAAAGAGCATGCTCCTGGCAATGCCGACCGCATCCGGCAAGACCCTCCTCGCCGAGCTGGCCATGCTGCGTGCGGCATTGCATGGCAGGCGCTGCCTCTACATAGTTCCCCTGCGCGCCCTGGCAGCTGAGAAGTACGATTCATTCAAGAAGTTCAGGGATCTGGGGCTGGCCATCGGCATCAGCACGGGAGACTTCGATAAAAGGGACGAGCGGCTGGGCAAAAATGATATCATCATAGCCACATCTGAGAAGGCGGACTCGCTCATGAGAAACGGTGCCACGTGGGTGCGGGAGCTGGGAGTCCTGGTGGTGGACGAGATTCACCTTTTAAACGACCCGGGCCGCGGACCCACGCTGGAGATGACCATCACCAAATTGCGCCACATAAATCCATCACTGCAGGTAATCGGCCTATCCGCCACAGTAGCCAATGCCGCAGAGCTTGCCGGCTGGCTGCATGCCGAGCTGGTCTTGAGCGAGTGGCGGCCCGTCCGGCTGCGGGAGGGCGTCATCTGCGACGGCAAGCTGGTATTCTTAGACAGCGAGGCCCCTCTTTCGGCCTCTGGCGATAATGAATCTGCAAGCACTTCTGCAGGATCATCACCCGCTAAAGCCCGGGCTGCCAGAACGGGAAAGGAACCGGCATCCAAATCCGGGCAGGGCAGAGACGAGTCTATGATCTTAGTCAGGGACACGCTCTCTCAATCCGCCCAGATCCTCATATTTGAAAACTCACGGAAGAATGCCGAGGCAGCCGCATCCAGACTCTGCGGCCTGCTGCCCTCCGATCCGGCTGCGCTCGAGCTCTCCCAGAGCATCCTGGCCACCGGAGAGAGCGAGACTGCTCAGCGCCTGGCCTCATGCATCTCTCGCGGCGTTGCCTTTCACCACGCCGGCCTGCTGCCAGAGCAGAGGCGGCTGGTGGAGCAGGGCTTCCGGGATGCGATAATCAAAGTCATCGCCAGCACTCCCACACTGGCTGCAGGCCTGAACCTTCCAGCCAGAAGGGTGCTGATAAAGAGCTACAAGAGATACGAATACGGCCGGGGGATGTCTCCCATACCTGTGATCGAGTACCGGCAGATGGCAGGCCGCGCCGGCAGGCCCGGGCTTGACCCCTACGGCGAGTCCTTCCTGCTGGCCAAAAACGGCACCGAGATGGAGGAGCTATTCAATCACTACATCAGGGGCAGTCCCGAGGAGATCTGGTCCAAGCTGGCAAGCGAGAGCGCTCTGCGGGTTCATCTGCTCTCCACCATCTCAGCCGGCTTCGCCCGCACAGAGGCAGAGCTGAAGGAATTTATATCTACCACATTTTATGCGCAGCAGCAAGATCCGTGGAGCCTGGATATCACGATAGAGAAGGTTCTCGACTTTCTCGAAGGCAGCGGCATGATCCAGAGGAGCGATGTTGGCGACCTGGTGGCTACCAGGCTCGGCTCTCTTGTGAGCAGGCTTTACATCGATCCCCTCAGCGCAGTGATCATCCTGGAAAATCTGGAGAGAAAGAAGAGTGGAGCTCTGGAGCTGGCCCCGGCAGCCAAAAAGACGCCCTCGGAGCTCGGCCTCATACATCTCATAACCATGACACCGGATATGGACCTGCTCTATGTTCAATCGGCTGACGGCTGGGTAGAGGAGTTCATAGACCAGCACCAGCCTGAGCTCTATGATGAGGAGAATTACGATTACCTCCTGCGCGAGGCCAAGACTGCGGCCATGCTCATGGACTGGATTTGTGAGGTCAACGAAGAGAAGATCAGCAGCAAGTATCATATCGGACCGGGAGACATACGCCGCTGTGCAGAGACTGCGGAGTGGCTCATGCACTCACTCGCTGAGCTATCCAAGCACCAGCAGCTGGGAATCACATTCAAGGCGGAGCAGCTGGCGGAGCGCATTCATTACGGAGCCGGGCCGGATCTGCTTGCCCTGCTCAGCCTGAAGGGCATCGGACGGGTGAGGGCCAGAAAGCTGCATACTGCTGGAATAACCAGCATGGAGGGGCTGAGGGCAGCGGCTCCTGCACAGATTGCCGCCCTGCTCGGCCCCCGGATAGCCGAAAAGGTCATCAGCCAGATCAAGAGAATGGAGGAGATACATGGGCCTGCAGGCGAGGGCGGAGCATAAACAGGAGACATTGCCTTGATGTGGCTCAAGAACATATTTGGAAGCGGCAGGGAAGAGGAACCGTCAAGCGTCAATCTGCAGGATATCGGGGCATGGCTCGACAAGAGAGAGGAGCTGGAGGGCTTCGCAGACAGGATGGCAGAGATATACGCGGCAGTCGAGCCGCTGCAGCGAGCCCTCTCCCAGGATATCTCAGACCTGGCATCAGCAGACCCGGATTCCCAGACCCCCCCCAAACTGCTCAGGGCTGGCCTTGCCGCGAAGGGCGAGCTGGTAAAGCAGCTGCAGTCTTTTGAGGAGAAGCTCTACCCTCCTGCGAGGAGGGATCCCGATTCTATTTACCAGCATCATTGGTCGGTCCTCAAGGGGCTTGAGAGGACTGTCACAACATTCGGCAGGGCGCAGAGATATGTTGCCGCCCTCTTTCCCAAAAACATCGAGAGATTAAACTCCGACCTGGGAAAGGTCAGCCGCCTGCTTGTGGATATGGAGGAGCAGATCGGCAAGAACCGAAAGCTACAGGAGGAGAGCTGGTTCTGCCGGGATCTGGCCGGCTCGTTACAAAAAGGCCAGGCTGCTGCCCTGGATCTTAAAAAGAGGATGGGCGAAATGAAGGAGGAGCTCCGGCGCACAGAATCAAGCCTCCGCCGCCTGGAGGAGGATCTGCGAAGGCTGGATGAGAGCGAGAAGGGCCGGGCTATTGAGCAGATGAAAGCCAGCCTGGCTGAGGCGGAGCAGCAGAAGAGACAAGCTGATGAGGAGCTGGCCTGCCTGATATCGCCCCTGAGCAAAGCCCTGGCCAGAATCGCCAAGCAAGGATCGAGCGACAGGCTAGCTCTGCAGCATAAGGATGTCTTCTCCCGCCTGCGGGCCGCTCCCTCCCAGATGAAGGAAGGCGAGATCGCAGGATCGCTGCAGGAGCTGAGAGCTCATCTGGCTGCACTTGGCCTCAAGGACAAAAAGAAGGAGAAGACCCTCGATCACATCGACATGCTCATAAGGGAGAGGTCGCTGGAGAAGGCGGCAGGGCGGCGGGCTGCTTTGGAGGAGGAGATATCGGGCATCAAGAGCCGTCTTGCCGAAAGCACAGAGGAGGGAAAGCTCATAAAAGAGGAGATCGCCCGGGCTAGAAAGAAGCTGAAAAGCCTGCAGGCAGACCTCGCCCAGGCTGAGAGGGATCTGGCTGCCATCGAGGAGAGGGCGCGGGCGGATGAGGCGGAGCTCAATGACAGGCTGGCAAGGATTGCAGGAAAGCCAGTCAAAGTGGAGCTTTGATGGCTGAATTGAAGTCCGAATCCCTGATGGTGAACTTCGGCGGCATTGTGCCTCTCTCCACAGTTGACTGGCCGGGCAGAGCTGCTATGGTGGTCTTCCTGCGGGGCTGCCCTCTCCGCTGTCCTCACTGCCAAAACAGGAAGCTTCAGAGTGGGGAGAATATGATGCCCTTTCATTCCATCGCCTCCAGAATCGTATCTGAGGTCAAGGGCCTCTCAGCTGCGACGCAGGCCCCTATTGCAGCTCATTTTCGCCTCTCCAGGCAAATCAAGATTGAAGAAGCCTCGCAGAGAGCCTGTTCACAGCCTTTTGTCGATGCCCTGGTCCTCTCCGGAGGCGAGCCCCTGCTTCAGCCCCGCGCTGCTGCAGGACTGCTGCGCCTGGCCAAAAGCCTGGAACTCTCAACCGGGCTTGAGACAGCTGGCTGCTACCCAGACCGCCTGCAGCAGTTGCTGGAGAGAGAGCTCGTGGACAGGGTCTTCCTCGACTTCAAAGCTCCCTTTAGGGATGAGGACTACCGCGAGGCGACAGGCAGCGGCAGCATGGCTGCCTCAGCCCTGCAGAGCCTGAAGGTATGCCTATCCAGGTCTGTAGCTCTTGACCTTCGCTGCACAGTCTTTCCGGAAATGCCCTCCGCCGCTCAAATCATGGATATGGCCGGCTGCCTTGTCCGGCTGAGAGGCATCTATCCGCAGGGCCGCCTGGAGAGCCTGGTTTTGCAGCAGGGCCTAGCCAGAGAGGATGAGCCGGCATTTGAGCCGGTATCAGTTGATCGTTTGCAGCAGCTCGCCGGCCTGTTGGGCGTGGATACAGATCTGAAGATCGTCATCCGTGCCAGCCCCAATATAATCTGGAAAAACCAGGAAGGTGAATGAACTTGAAGATCATCGGCTTTGTGGGCCTCCCCGGATCTGGCAAGGGCGAGGCATGCCGCATTGCGGCCATGTACGGCCTGCCTGTGCTTGTCATGGGCGATGTCATCCGCAGGGAGGCGGCCAGGCTGGGCGTGGAGCCCACGGATCAGAATCTGGGCCGCATCGGCAGCGACCTCAGGGCTGCGGAGGGGCCGGATGCCGTGGCCAGAAGGATTCTCGATGTGGCGCAGGCCACGGGAGGGGATGTGGTCGTGGTGGACGGCCTGCGGTCGCTTGAGGAGGCTGATTTTTTCAGAAGGCATGCAGATCAGTTCTACCTAGTGGAGGTCTGCGCTCCGGCAGAGGCCAGGCTGAGGCGGCTGGAGGCTCGGGGCCGGCCAGACGATCCGGGAGCTGGAGAAGGCGGAGAAGAGGTCACCGCCTCCTGCGAGGGGCAGAGGAGCCCGGCTGCAGCCAGGCTGGAGCAGAGGGAATGCCGGGAGATGGGCTGGGGGATGTGCGAGGCAATAAAGTCCGCAGACTTCAATCTGAGAAATGACGGCAGCCTGGACGAGTTTCATGAAAATGTAAAAAAGCTGCTGAACCTTCTCATCTCCAGTACCCACGCTTCAGGCCATCAGATTGATTCTGGTCGATGATTCGTTCCACTTAGCTCATATTCGACCCTTAGGTGCTGTAGACCTGGCCGGCTGGAGGATATGTGTAGGTTATCTCGCTATCCCAATATGGCTGGGGATGGGGGGCTGGATCGTATTCTGGATAGGGGTTCACCCAGTTGCCGGACGGGCCGTAGGCGTAGACGTAGACGTAGACATAATTGCTCCAGCCGCCGCAGTAAAACTGCATGATATGCCAGCCTGGTGTATCCGCGAAGAACCACCGCTTGTACCAGCCTGGTGAGTAGACATAGCCGGCATAATTGGTGTCAAGCATGCCGCTTGGATACCACTCGTAGAACCATATGCTCCCCCGGCCTGCCGTATTCATCCACAAGGGAAGGCTGGCATAGAGATTGCAGCCTGCAACAGTCTGCGGGGCATATGATACGTAAAGCCTGTTGGGGGCATAAATTCCCGCCGGCGTTATCACCTTGCTGTAGTCAACGTACATGGCGCTGCCGCTCGATGTATAACCAGCCGCCATGCCCTGCGTGCCGGAAGTGCTTCCAAAAGCTCCTGTTTTCGCTCCGCCAGTAGCCTGGGACCCGCCCATGACAGCTGCGTCCTGGGCATAGGCAGCTTCCTGGCTGGAAACGATCAGCTGCTGGGTCCTCTCCTGTGCAGATGGGGTTTCAGTGGATGCGCTGGCGGAAGGAATCTGCAAATTCAATGCATCCGCGCTGCTGGGGGTAACTGGCGTGGGAGCCCCGCCAGATGTTGCTGCCGTCATGCTGATGCCGGATTGACCCTGTTGATCTGGCTGATTTACCGGGTTCATCTGTCCTGATGCCGCAGAAAAGAGAAGAGTCATCAAAGACAGAATTAGGATAATCCATTTCAATGAGAACACCTCACTACTTTAATGATTTCCTGATGTAAAACACTTTCTCCCCGCGCACGCAACCCTTTTATTTTCATAATGCCGCCATTCTATTGTGATCAAGGGCAAGGAAGGCTATCTCAAGAAGTTGACTGCGGGAATGTACATCCCTTCTCAGGAGGTGGGGACGGATCTGGACGGGAGCAGCCCTCCCTCCCTCTTCATAGGTAGTTGGAACTATCCCAGGGTCTTTGCCGGCCCGATGATTGCGCCCCTGCATGGAGACACGGCCATCCTGGACCGGCCCGAGTCATGGATTGGCCAGAGGAAGAGTCAGGAGGAGATAATCAGCTACCGCCTCAACCTGGTGCGGGGAAAGAAGGCTGTGAGGGTCACAGACCTCGACAGCCGGTTTGCAGATAAGCTGAGGGACATCTCCCTCTCAGCCTCATCCATTGAGAGCGAGGTGCGGTTCAGCCGGCCACCGCGTGGCATGTCCTTTAGCGATGAGCACACCCCCTTCGGCCCCAGCGGGCCCATCGACCGGCTGGAGATAGATGCATCATCCTGGGACCCGCACCTCGAAAAGGTCTATAACGACGGCGACCTCCTGGCGGCGGACGCCCTTGTCGATCTGCATGAGAAGGGGCTTCCCTTCTCCAGCATCCAGAAGGCGTTTTCTGTGGGTGCCATGGGCAGGAGCAAGAGAAGGCGAATGGTCCCCACCCGCTGGTCGATCACCGCATGCGACAGCACTCTCGCCAGCCGGATGCTGCAGAAGGTCAGGCATTACGATTCTATAGACTGCCCCCAGGTGAGGGAGGCTTGCAGCCTGAACAACTATTATGCTGTAATTCTCCTGTCCGGAGCCTGGCAGTACGAGTGGATGGAGGCCTTTCTGCACATCCTGGGAGACGAGGAGCTGATATTCTCAGACTACGAGGCCAGCGGCGGCAAGAAAGGCTACTCCCGTGTGGGCGGATGCTATTACTCATGCAAGATGGCGGTGCTGGAGGGCCTGGCCATGGAGAGAAAACAGGCGGGGGCGATCGTGCTGCGGGAGGCCTACTCCGGGTATGTGCCCCTGGGCGTCTTCAATGTGCGGGAGAACGTCCGCAATGCCATGCAGGCCAGGCCCAGGACCTTCGATGATATGCTGAGCGCTCTGAAATATGTCGGCAGCCGTCTGGAGCTTCCCCTGAAGAGGTTCATCGTAGAGAGCGACCTGCTAAAAGAGCAGCTCAAGAGCCGGCAGACGACATTGAGCAGTTTTTCTTAATATTTTATCAGCCGTAGCTATTTGATGCAGATGAAGAAATGATCCCTTGCTTCATAAGCCTATTATAGTCTACTGCAAAACTTAATATAATATCTTGTTCAATATTGCCCACATGAAGGGGGAAAATATTGAATTATCAAGGCCTAAGGAGATCAGAGCCAGACTGCGCCACGAAAAGGATGACAAAGTGAGATTGAAATTGGTATTCCTCAACGCCATAGCAAATTTCTCCATGAATTTGGAATCAGCATGTTCTATGTGCGGGATCGCCACATCTACGGGGTACCTATGGATAAGGAAATGGAACGAAGAAGGATATGAAGGAATAAAGGACAAACCAAATTCAGGCGGCAGACCTCCAAAGCTAGATGAAGAAAAGTTGGAAAAGCTAAAGATGGAACTTAGAGAGAAAGAGTACTGGACGACACAAGAGGTCAAAGTTAAACTGCTGGAGAAATTTGGAGTTGATTTATCAGAGGACCAAGTTAGAAGAATATTGCGTGGCAAATTGAATATGCTCTTCTCAAAACCCTATCCAATTGACTACCGAAGACCTATTGATGCTGAAATATTATTGGAGAGACAACTTGAGCTGACGTTCTCGCTGCTTAAAGAGAAAGAAATTGGCAATGATGAGGTTGCTATTGGTTTCTTAGATGAAACCAGACCGCAAAATACTGCAAATACAGTTCGGGTTTGGAGCTTTGAAAAGGTTCACGCGATAAAGAATACGACTAAATTCGATGCAAATACAATTGGATTTTATGCAATAGTAGGAAATAGTACCAAAGAATTCATTCAAGATTCTAAAGCATTGTCTATAGCACATTTCCTTGAAAACATTAAGTCAGCTAATAGCGATTACAAGGCTACAGTAATAGTAATAGATAATTTCGCATCTCATCGAAGCAGACTTGTAAGGGACAAAGCAAATGAACTTGGACTTTACCTCGTGTTTCTCCCGCCGTACTCTCCCGATTTAAATCCAATTGAATTTATATGGAAATCTATCAAGAGAGTCTTATCGGTTGCCACAGTCAGGGATTTGTCTGATATGAAAAATATTATATCTAATTCATGGGATAAGTTCTCTAATTCTCTGAGCTACGGGAAGGCATGGGTGGAAAAATTTTTGCTAAATAGAGGTTACGGCTCGATTTGCTGAAGACTATAGATATATGAGTGCGAGATCCCCTCCCTTTGTTTCTTTATCACAAGTCCAAGTCTCTGTTTCGTTTTCTACTAAATGAGATGCGTCTGCTGTAGCTCGGCTGGTAACCCATAACCAATACTTCTGTTCCTCTTGCATGTTATTCACTCCTCTTTGGAGGCATCAGAGAATGCCATTTTAAAGTACTAACCAAATCATTTCCAGAACTGCCACCAGCCTTTTCTCTTTGCCTCTTCTTCGCCAGGCTTCAAGGAGAGCTGGCTGATGGACTGCGTGAGTTGGGCCACATGACTGCGAAGAAATGAGATCTCATCATCCCTAACCTTCAACGCTTCTTGTAGTTTATCTCTTGCTGTGGTTGCTGCAATCAATTCTTCTCTCGTCGCGGCAAGTAGATCTGTCTCGGATTGTCTTTTGAGCAGATCATCTTTAAGCTTCTGGTTGACTGATCGTGCCTCGTCAAGGTCTTTCTTGAGCTTGTCCAGTTCTTTCTTAAGGATCTTTGTCTCTTCCCAACGTTGACTAATTTCGGTTGTGGATTGGTTGTACTTCGCCTTTAGTTGCTCCAATTCTGTTCTGAGATCCGAGGCTTGATCCAAGTTGATCCGCGCCTGATCCCACTCGCGCTTTACTCGATCAAGTTCTGAGTTAGCTTGATCCAACTTGATCCTTAGTTGATCCAATTCTTCAGTGGATGGCTCTGGTTGGTGCAGGTAAGCATCTATTGCGTTGATAATTAATTGCGCCCTACTGATGCCATTCTTTTTCGCCATCTGATCCAATTCGTCTACTGCTGGATCATCGAGTGGTGCATATATACGCATGTGAGATCCATCCAGGTTCAATATGTATCTATAATGGATCATCATAAGAGCTTTGTGGTTCTAGTTGGATCATTCTATGGATTAACACCACTTTTCTCAAAAAGCGTTAAACTCCTTTCGTGTATAGTTTATCAGTAAATATTAAATATATATATGCAATATCTCACCAATATAGGGTACAATACTATCTTTGGTGCAAGAGTAGAAGGAGGATTATCATCACATCCGGCAGATGGAGAAGTATGCCATGAATCACGAGGCCATTTTAGCCGTCCTCCCCGATAGCAAAGATGATGCCCTGTCCCTGAAGGAGATCGCCCGGGCCCTTGGCCTGGAGATGAATTCCTATGTCGACTGGATTCGCATAGAGCGGCGGCTCGCTAGCTCATTGAGAGCTCTGGCAAGGTGGGGCTGGGTGGCTAGCGACCGGCGGCAGAATGAAGATGGCTACAGGTTTTGGTATAATGCCTACTGGAAGACAGAGCCGGCTAAGGGGCGATGAAGACAAGGGTGTCGCGGATATATAAATGCCAAGCTTTTAGGGCTCTACAGATTTATTCAACACAGTAGATCACAGGCAATATGTATTAAATAATGGATGAGGAGTAACGATAAGAGCCGCTACGAAATTACAGCAAATTCGGCGCACTGCTAAGGGAGGGATTTGAACGAGCGTTTCGGATTTAAAGGGGAAATTGCCGTTGGTCAATAGCGGTAATAAAGTGACAAGAATTTTTGGATATATTATATACGCTTTTATATTTTTATTTATCGTAGGACTAATATTACCTTCTGAAGATGAAACAGGCACGAAAGTACAGGCCCCTGCCTCATCTAATAGCATTGGTGGTAATGATAAATCTGCATCTGCATCAAGTGGAGGGCAGTTTTATTCTGGATTTGGATCATATACGCTAGATAGCCCCGAAAAAGTGACTGTTAGTATAAAGAAAAGCAACGATATGTTCCATCTAATGTCGATGGGTGAGCTACCAACAGATTCTTGGTTCACTAAAGACAGCAAATCATATACTATAACGTCTACCGAATCTAATCAATTGAAGGGATATATTGATTATACGGATGATGGTTATGTCGTAGTCCTCAAACCCAATAGTAGAAGTTTGACAAAAGGCGATTTCAAAGAAATTGTAGAATCGTTCCGCCGCGAAGAGGAGTAAAGAGGGTCCCATATGAATGTCTCAAAAACTATTGGATATATATTAATCGTAGTGGGAATAATTGGTGCAATATGTGGAATATCGATGATGACCTCACTGCCGGATAACCCATTTGCATTTCTCTTTGGGATTGGCTTTATTGTTGTTGCTCTGATCCTGTTAGGAATCGGTGCAATAGCTGTAAAAAAGTGAAACTATAGGGGATGTATCCTACAGGCCGTTGGTGTCCTTGGCAGTTTCACCGTATTCCCATATTCGCTGATCTAGGGCCGCATGGAGCAGCCCTGTGACCTTGATCCCAGGGATACTCAGCTATGTAGTCTAATTGAACCGACGGGAGGGTATCATGCCCCCCATTCTAATTTGCAGAGATAGGGGGCTATTCCCTATCATCCTCTCTTAGTAAATGTATATCTTCCAAGTCGGTTCATAGTATTCATGTAGATACATTTCTATCTTGGATGCACTGGGCTTGTAACCTGCATTCCGCACTTTGAGTTCTGGAGTTAGTATTTTTGATGCTACCGATTTGGTTAATTAAATGAAAACATTTTAATTAATTAGATTTTTCTTGCTATATAATTTTACATTGTGTTGATTTGATTCGATCTTCTCTTGAGGATAAGATGGCAAAAAGTCCTCTCAATTGGCGCGATATGGCAAGCAAATAAATTATTAATATAGATTAATATTGCAAATTATGATTATATTTGAGGAATCGTTAGCTGGAAAAATACTCAGTTTAGGAAGTTAAAGTGCGGAATGTGGGTTGTAACCATTCTCTAGCATATATTTTCCATGAGACTCTAGTTGAGCCCCAAAGGCCCCAGATGCCATCGTGTTTATCACCGAACTCACCAAACCCTTCTCTGCACTATCTACTTTTATCCGATCCATTCGACTTCTAGTAATCACAAACTCATCGCTATGAGGTACATATACGCCACTATATTTGACCCTGTAGTTCTGAGGTTGTGGGAGATGATTTGCATGTAGATATTCATCCAAAGCTACTACAGCAATGATTGTGTCGGCGAAGTCAAAGGACTCATCACATTTTGCTTCAAGGGTCGTCTCATCCTTGTCGAATTTTACCAAGAAGAGTGATACTCCTCGCGGTCCATCGAGTTGGCTCAAGTACTTTAGCTCGTCTTTTACCACATCAGCTGTGGAAGTTGAGTTAATGGTTATCTGAGATGATCCGGGAGCTCTTGGTTGCATCGGGTTATAAGCAGGTGCAGAACCAGGATATCCCGATTGACTATTCTCTCCTCCAAACAGGAAGAGCACCACTATAAGTCCTATGAGGACAATTTGGACTGCACCCCTGATAGTAGACAAATAGTTAAGCAACAGTATTTAAAGCAACCTCCATTTCGAACTTCTCCGGAGATCTATAGCCAAGAGCTGAATGCAGCCTCTTCTT
>Ga0209407_1003768_pt1 | contig 12888 bp, 9 predicted proteins | sample AD_JPNHG3_MetaG_FD_184410 | JGI IMG/M metagenome (GOLD analysis project Ga0209407, IMG submission 184410) | Active sludge microbial communities of municipal wastewater-treating anaerobic digesters from Japan - AD_JPNHG3_MetaG (SPAdes) (version 2) | ecosystem: Engineered > Bioreactor > Anaerobic >... | reverse complement strand
GCCGAGCCACAGGTCCCAGTCGAGTCCCTCGGGCACGGGCTGGGCCGGCAGATCGCACTCGCGCGAGGGGCCGCCGACGTTGACGATGACCCGCTCGACCTTGCCGATGCGGCCGCTGCGGACCATTTCGCAGGCGAAGCGGAACTCGCGGCCCGAGCGCTGCTGGGAGCCCGTCTGGAACACGCGCCCGTAGCGGCGGATGGCGTGGGCCATCGCCCGCGCGTCGCGGATGGTGAGCGAAAGGGGCTTTTCGCAGTAGACGTCCTTGCCCGCCTCGGCGCAGCGGATGGTCATCAGCGCATGCCAGTGGTCGGGCGGGGCCATGAGCACGGCGTCAATGTCGCGGCGGGCGGCCAGGTCGCGGAAGTCCTTGTAGCAGCCGCAGGCGTTGTTCCCATAGCGGTCATTGACCTTCTTGGCGGCGTCCTCGCGGCGGAACTGGTCGCAGTCGCACACGGCGAGCACCTGCACGTCGCGGCGGGCGAGCATGCCGCCCAGGTGGCCGCGGGCCTGCATGCCGATGCCGATGAAGCCCATCGTGATCCGGTCGCTCGGCGGGGCGGCTGCCTCGGCCCCGAGCGACGACGCTGGCACCACCAGCGGCGCGCCCACGAGAGCCGAAACCTGCCCCAGAAACCTCCGCCGACTCGTCCCGCCGTTCCGCTTCATTCGCATTCTCCAAACTCGGGTAGTCCCAAGCGTCCTGCTTGCGGTCCTCCTCGGCCCCTCGACTTGTCGCTACAGGGCTCGACGCAGGCACTATTCTGGCATGTACCGCCGCACTTTTCAACCGGCCCGAGCCAATGGCCACTTGCATTCGCCGCGGCGGATGGCTAGAGTGGGGCGCGCGGGCGGTGAGGAGGAATCCCTTGCTGACGAACGGAGGGTGCCGATGAATCCCGGGCGGCTCGCAATCGCGGCGATGGGGGCAACGCTGATGCACACGGCCTGGGCAGGGAGCACGCTCAAGCACGAGGAAGGCAAGTCGCTCTCTTGCGTGCTTGACGGCAAGACGCTGTGGACGCTGAACTTCACGAAGGCGGAGGGGAAGCCGTATTTTCATCCCCTGTGCCTGGCGGACGGGACGGTGCTGACGTGGCTGCGGCCCGGCGACCACATCTGGCACCGGGCGCTGTGGTTCTCGTGGAAGTTCATCAACAAGCTCAACTACTGGGAGGAAGATAAGGCCGGCAAGTCGCAAGGCCTGAGCGACATCATGGACGTGAAGTTCGACGAAGGGAAGGACGGCACCACGAAGATCGTCATCCTCCTCGACTACCATCCACCCGACAAGCCGGCCGTGCTCAAGGAGCGCCGCGAAATCACCGTAACGACGCCCGACAAGGACGGCTGCTATCGCATGGACTGGCGGATGACCTGGACGGCGGGAGCCGAGGATGCCGTGCTCGACCGCACGCCGACGAAGGCCGACGGCGGCCCCGACTGGGGCGGCTACGCGGGGCTGTCGTTCCGCGCCGTGAAGGAGATGACGGAGTACCAGGCGCTCGACAGCGAAGGGCGCAAGAACCTCGAGGGACACGGGCAGAAGGCCCGCTGGCTCGACTTCAGCGGCATGGTGCCCGACGCCAGCGGCCTTGTGGACAAGGCGACGAAGAAGGCGGCGGGCGTGGCGATGTTCGACCACCCGTCGAATCCCCGCCACCCGACGCCGTGGTTCGTCATCATGAGCGGCACGTTCGGCTACTGTAGCCCCGCCTTCCTCTTCGACAAGGCGCACACAATCCCCGCCGGGCAGTCGCTCACGCTGTTCTACCGCGTGCTGATTCACCCCGGCCGTGGCGACAAGGAGACGCTGGAGAAGGAATGGAGAGACTTCGCGGCGTTGAAGTGAGTTCGTAGTGGGGGCTTCAGCCCGTATCCTCGGCTCTCCAAGATACGGCCTGAAGGCCGCACTACGAACGCGGCCAGCGGCTCCCGCGCGGACTTGCAGGGGACGCGACTTGCAACGGAGGGCCGCTTGCGCTAGAACCTTTGCGCGCCGGTTGAAACACTTGGCACCACCCGGCTAACGGGAAAGGAGATGGACATGAGGCGGTGGACACTGGGCGCGGCGTTGATGGGCCTCGTCGGCCTGTGGGGCGTGGCCCTCGCAGGAGAGGCGGCCCCAGCCGCCAACGTAGAGGACTGCCTGAAGGAAGTCGTGGCCTACAAGTATGGCGACAGCCGCAAGGCGCTGCTCGACCTGGAAGGCCAGATTCGCGCGACCTTCGGCAACGCCGAGGCGCGCAAGGCCATCGTGGCCAAGCTGGCCGCCGCCCTCAGCGGGGCACAGACCACCACCGACGCCAAGCGCTTCCTGTGCCAGCAGCTCAGCATCATCGGCGGGCCCGAGGTCGTGGCCGTGGCCGCCAAGCTGCTGCCCGATGCCGACCTGTCGCACTCCGGGCGCACCATCCTCGAGCGCGTGCCCGGCCCCGAAGCTGCCGCCGCCCTCCGCGACGCGCTCGGTTCGCTCAAGGAGAAACTCCTCATCGGCGTGCTGAACACCATCGGCGAGCGCCGCGATGCGGACTCCGTGGCCGCCGTGGCAAAGTTCCTGGGCGACGCCGACCCCGCCGTGGCCAGCGCCGCGGCCACCGCGCTGGGCAAGATCGCCAGCGCCGACGCCACCAAGGCCGTGGCGGCTGCGCGCGGCAAGGCCGCCGACGCGGCCAAGCTGGCCTTCGCCAACGCTTACCTGCGCTGCGCCGACAAGCTGGTCGCCGACGGCAAGGCCGCCGAGGCCGCCGCCATCTACACCGAGATGACCGACGCCAAGGAGCCGAAGAACGTCCGCATCGCCGCCCTCCGCGGCCTGGTGATCGCCGACACGGCCAAGGCCCTGCCGCTCATCACCGCCGCCCTGATGGGCGACGACCCCGAGATGCAGGCCATCGCCACCAGCTTCGTGCGCGACATGAAGGGCGGCGCCGTGGCCAAGGCCTTCGTCGAGCTGCTGCCCAAGCTCAAGCCGCCCGTGCAGGCCCTCGTCATCGCCGCCCTCGCCGACAGCGGCGACCCCGGCGCCCGCGACGCGATGCTCTGGGGCGTGAAGAGCGAGGACGCCGCCGTGCGCGCCGCCGCGCTCCGCGGCCTGGCCGCCGTGGGCACGGCCGAGGACGTGGCCATGCTCGTCAAGACGGCCGCCGCCGGGCCCGACACCGACAAGGGGCCCGCCGGCGAAAGCCTCGCCCGCCTGGGCGTCAAGGGCGCCGATGAGGCGCTGCTCAAGCTGCTCGACGGCGCCGACGTGCCCACCCGCTCGGCCATCATCCGCACGCTGGGCGTCCGCCGCAGCGCCGCCGCTCTGCCCGCCGTGCTCAAAGCCGCCGCCGATGCCGACGAGGGCGTGCGCATCGAGGCCCTCAAGGCCCTCGAGGCCCTCGCCGACGAGAAGCAGAGCGCGGCCATCGTGAAACTGCTCGTGGACGCCAAGACCCCCAACGAGCGCGCGGCCGCCGAGCGCACCGCGTTCACCGTCCTCAGCAAGGGCAAGGACGCCGAGGCCCGCGTCGAGCCCCTCCTGGCCGCGCTCGGCCAGGCCGGCACCGATGCGAAGTGCGCGATCCTGCGCGTCGCCGGCCGCCTCGGCGGCGGCAAGGCCCTGGCCGCCGTCCGCGCCGCGCTGAAGGACGCCGACGCCGCGATCCAGGAGGCGGCCATCCGCGCCCTGGCGAGCTGGCCCGACGCCGCCGCCCTGCCCGACCTGCTCGAGCTGGCCAAGTCGGCGCCCAAGGACAACCTGAAGATCATCGCCCTGCGCGACTACGTGCGCCTGGTGGGTTTGCCCAACTCGCGCAAGCCCGAAGAGAACCTCGCAATGTACAAGGAGGCCATGGCCCTGGCCACGCGGCCGGACGAGAAGCGCCTCGTTCTCGGCGGCCTGCGCGAGGTCAAGCACATCGAGGCCCTCAAGATGGCCGCCGCCTGCCTCGATGACGCGGCGCTGGCCAACGAGGCGTGCGTGGCCGTCGTCGAGGTGGCCAAGGCCGCCGGCAAGGCCGACAAGGAGGCCTCCAAGGCCGCCCTCGAGAAGGTGCTCCAGACGTCCAAGGACAAGCGCCTGGTCAACGACGCGAAGAACCTGATCAACCAGCTCAAATAGCCGAACGCCTGATGCCGTTCGATGCCGCCGTCGCCGCGCGACAGCCCCCCTGGCGCGCGGCGACGGGGCTTAACGACCCCGCGCCGCAAAGGGATCCCCCTGCGGCGCGGCGGTTGAACCCGGCAGCCAGCATCGTGTGAGCGGCGGCCAGCTACTTGCCTTTGCCTTTCTTCGGCGCGGCCTTCTTCTTGGGAGCGGCCTTCTTCGGGGCACTGCAACCGCACGTCTTGCACATGCTCGTTCCTCCTGGTAGCGGGCGGACCTGCCCCACCCTGTGCGTCTCCCCCCGCCTCCATTATGCCACGGGACGCGATGTTTGCAAGAGGAAAGTGGAGTGAACGGGTGTGGGCCGGAATTGTCGGTGTCTGCGGGAGCTCCGAAGGAGCGAAATGGGATAGCCCAGGGCAACACCCGCATCTTTGCCCACATTTTCCGGGGGCTGGGGCTTAGCCCCCGACGGGGGCGTTTGAGCCGTAGCCCAGGGCGACCGAAGGGAGCCCTGGGGAGAGGCGGCCCCACAGGGGAGCCCCCGAAGTGGGGCGATTCAAGGCGTGAAGCGCCCCCTTCGGGGGCTTGGACAGGCGGGGACGCCCGGTCCCAGGGCTCCCTTCGGTCGCCCTGGGCTACGGCCCGGTCGCCCGCGTTCGCGGGCTACGAGGCCCTGGCATGTGGGCGAAGATCAGGGCGTGGCCCTGGGCTATCCCATGCGAGTCCTTCAGGCTCCAGAGAGAATCACCCCGCCTACATTTCCGGCCCACACCCGGAGTGAACCCTGTGCCCGTTCCGCGCTTGACGCCCCGCGCCCAAACGGTACAATGTGCTGGCGGCGTCAGCCCGAGGAGACACGCATGGCGGTCCGGAAGGCACGAGTGGATGACGCGCCCGCCATCCACGCCCTGGTGAATTACTACGCGCGCAAGGAGGCGATGCTCGCCCTGTCGCTGGGCATGGTCTACGAACGCCTCCGCGACTTCTGGGTCTGCGAGGAGAACGGCGAGGTCCTCGGCTGCTGCGCCCTGCATGTCGTGTGGGAGAGCCTGGCCGAGATTCGCTCGCTGGCCGTGCGCGAGGACCGCCAGCGCCACGGGATCGGGCGGGCGCTGTACCAGGCCTGCGTCGAGGAGGCCCCCGCCCTGGGCGTCACGCGCCTGTTCGCGCTCACCTTCGTCCCAGGCTTCTTCCGCAAGATGGGCATGGCCGAGGTGGCCAAGGAGACCCTGCCCCACAAGGTCTGGTCCGACTGTGTGCGCTGCCACCGCTTCCCCAATTGCGACGAGGTGGCCCTGGCGGTGGACCTGCGCCGCGCGCCCCACCCCTGCGAGCCAGGCGCCCCCGGAGCCGGCGGCCCGCCATGAAGTACGTCTTCGGCCCCGTCCCCTCGCGGCGCCTGGGCAACTCGCTGGGCGTGGACCTCCTGGCGTTCAAGGCCTGCACGTTCGACTGCATCTACTGCCAGCTCGGGCGCACCACCGAGAAGACGGCTGAGCGCCGGCGCTTCGTGCCGCCCGACGATGTGGTGGCCGAGGTGCGCCAGGTTCTCGACTCCGGCGTGGCCGTGGACTACGTGACGCTGTCGGGCTCGGGCGAGCCGACGCTGAGCGTCGATCTCGGGCGAGTCATCCACGCGATCAAGGGCTTCAGCCGCGTGCCCGTCGCAGTGCTCACCAACGGCTCGCTGCTGGGCCGCCCCGCCGTGCAGGCCGACCTGGCCGAGGCCGACCTCGTGATCCCTTCGCTCGATGCGGCCACGCCGGAGGCCTTCCAGCGGGTGAACCGCCCGTGCGGCGGGCTGAGCGTGGCCGACGTGGCCCGCGGCCTCCGCGACTTCACGCTCGGGTTCACCGGCCAGGTGTGGCTCGAGGTGATGGCGGTGGCCGGCGTCAACGACACGCCCGACGAGGCTCGGGCGATCGTGCGCGCGCTCGAAGGCGCCCGGATTGACAAGGTGCAGCTCAACACCGTGGTGCGCGCGCCCGCCGAGAGCTGGGCCGAAGCCGTGCCCGAGGAGCGCCTGAAGGAACTGGCCGCCATCCTCGAGGGGCTGGCGCCGGTGGAGATCATCGGCCGCTACGCGCACCGCCGGCATCGCGCCGAGGCCGACGACGCGCGCGAGCGCATCCTGGCCACCCTCGCCCGCCGCCCGTGCGGCGCGGCCGAGCTGGCCACGAGCCTGGGGCTCAACCCCTCCCTGGTCGCCACGCTGCTCGAGGAGTTGTGCCGCGATGCCCGCACCGAGCGCGTCCTCGTCGGCGGCGCCGCACAGTACCGCATCCCCCCGCCCTGAGGCAGAGGAGCCCGCGATGAACGATTACTGGAGCCGGGACCGCGAGCTACGCTTCAACCGCATCGAGGCCGAGGCCCGTGGCTTCGGCCTGCGCGTGATGGAGGTGAACAAGAGGTCCAAGCCCTGGGGCGGCTTCGTGCGCTTCTGGCAGCGCGTGCTCGGCGACATCTGGCAGACCCATCTCCGCGAGCAGCGCAAGCTGCCGCTCGACTCCAAGCTGCTGCTCCTCGAGCCCGGCAAGCGCTTCAGCCTCCAGGCCCACGAGCGGCGCAGCGAGCTCTGGCGCGTCATCGAGGGCCCCGTCCTCATCGTCTTCGGCGACAACGAGGAGAGCCTCCACGACCTCGAGGTGCGGCCCGGCGAGGTCATCCGCATCCGCAGCGGCCAGCTCCATCGCGCGGCGGCCCCCGCCCTCCATTGGGGCGTCATCGCCGAGTTCTGGCACCACGACGACCCGCTCAACCCCTCGTCCGAGGACGACATCCTCCGTTACGCCGACGACCACGACCGCGTGGGCGAAGACCAGGAGGAATGACGCGACGCCGGGCCACCCCCGTGTTCGGCGGCGGCTGCGGCCGGGCGCGCGCGGCTCACCACGCGCGGGAACTGAACTCCCCGAAGTCGTCCACCGGCCGCTCGCGCACGGCCGCCACCTGCTCGGGCGGGGGTGCCGGCGTGAGAAGACTCACCACCGGGATCAGCACCGCCGACACCACCACCCCGGCCGCCACGTACAGGTAGCCGTACGACTTCTGGAGCAGCTCCGGCAGCTTCTCCGCTGCCTGGAGGTACTTCATCTCGTACCAGTACATGCCCACCGTCGTGAGGAAGCCCGCGAGCGAGGCGGCGATCACCGCGGCCGACGTGGTGCGCTTCCAGAACAGGAAGAACGCCGGCACCGCGATGCTCGCGGATAGCACGCCCGACGAGATATAGTAGACATCCCCCAGCTTCTCGCTGATCAGCGCGCAGCCGAGCGCCAGGACGAACACGAACACGGTCACGGCCCGGGCCACCGCCACCCGGGTGCGCTCCGCCGCGCCCCGCTTGCGCAGGACCGGCTCGATGAGGTCGTGCGACAGCGGCATCGCTGTCACGTTCGCGAAGGTGTCTACCGTGGACATCTGGCACGCGACGATGCCGACGAGCATGAACACCTGGAGCGCGACCGGCAGCGGCGCGAGAAAGGCCGTGATGATCCTCGTCCCGTCGGCGCCCACGGCCTCGGGCGGCGCGCCGTTCACGGGCGGGAACGCCACGAGCGCGCAGAACGCCGCCAGCGTCGGCAACCCGATGACGAACACGGCGATCAGACCGAACGCCAGCCCGGCCCCCTTCATCGCCTCGCGCGTGGTGCGGGCCGCCTGGATGCGCAGAAGCAGGTCCTGCTCGGTCATCCACCCCGGCAGGTAGCCGATCAGCAGAACGATGGGGAAGAGAAGGCCATTGAACCAGAGGTTGAACACCTGGCCCTCTCCGCTGGACGGCGGGGCGGCCTTTCGCAGCGCCCCGAGGATATCGCCGCCGCTCGCGCGCCCCGCCGCGCCCACGGCGACGACGGCCAGGACGACCATGAACACGGCCATGATAAGAAACTGGATCACGTCGGTCATCGCCACCGCGCGGAACCCGCCCATCACGGTGTAGAAGACAATGGGGGCGATGAGCAGCACCATGCACACCCAGGGCTCCACGCCCAGGAAGCCGCTCATCAGGGTGCCGGCCATGAACGTCTCGGCCTGCGTCCACGCCGTGAACACGAAGATCGAGAAGACCGCGAGCAGGACGCGGGCCGGGGCGCCGAACCGCTGCTCGATCGCCTGCGGCAGGCTCACCGCCGGGATTCGCCGCACGAACGGCACCATCGCCAGGATGATGAAACACAGGAGGAGCCAGGGGATGGGCAGAATCCAGAGCCCGGTGGCGCCGAACAGGTACGTCTGCCCCATGCCGAAGCCGATCCAGCCGAGCATGAGCCAGCCGGCCGTCAGCGACATCCCCAGCCGCCAGCCCGGCAACTGGCGCCGCGCGATCCAGAACTCCAGGCCCAGGTGCTCCTGGTCCCCCTTCGCGCGAAGGCGGGTCCAGTAGCCCACGCACACCATCAGCACCGAGTAGGCAATCACGGCTGCCCAGCAGTAGGTCGTGGACGCCATTTCGTTTCTCCGCAGTGGCTCAGAAGGAAAAGGTCGTGGACAGGCCGACCCAGAAGGTGTCGCGATAGCCCATGCTCCGGGCCGCGGCGCCATCGAGGATATGCGTGAAGTTCAGGCTGGGCCGAATCCTCCAGTGGTCGCCGACCTGGATGGGCAGCCCGAGGCCGAATGTCGCGTCGGCGGCCGCGGCCCGGGCGAGCCCATAGTAGGCCAGGTTGTGCCGGTGGCTCCCGTAGCCCACCGAACCCTGGCAGTCGAGCGACAGGCTGGCGGCCTTCGACAGACGGGCCACGTCGGCAAACGTGTGGCTCACCATCAGGGCGCCATAGGCCCCCTTCACCAGGTCCACGTCGCGCCAGACTTTGAGCGTCGGCGACAGCAGCGTGTCCACCCCCACGCTCGCGTAGACCTCGGTGGTGCCGTCGAAGCTCGTGTTCGGATATTCGTAGCGCACGGCACCGACAACGAACTTCAACCTGTCGCACGACCAGCCGTACTCGAGGCTGTAGTCAATCTCCGAGACGTGCCGCTTCTCCTGGTTACGATCCGTGAGGTCCACGTTGCCCCAGAGGGTGGCCGTGAACCCCTTCCAGGAGGCCGAGACGGAGGGCTGCCAGACGGCTTCATCGTTCAGCCGCAGGCCGCGCCACACGTAGGCGCTGTTGAACGTCGAATCGAGGGCGACGCTCCATTCCTTCGCCGGAGCCGCGGGCTCGGCCTCCTTGGGCGCCTCGATGGGGGCCGGCGCCGGAGGGGCCACGGCCGGCGTCGGCTCGGCGGCCCCCGCCGCGGCGGCCCCCAATGCGAGCGCCAGGTGCGCGGCCAGGGCCGAAACCGCTCGGGTCGCAAGTGCCATTGCTCTCTCCTTTCGTCCAGACCCCGGGCGGCGCAGGAAGCCCTGCACCTTCGGGGGCGGAACACAGGCTCTGGCCCGGCGCTGGACGGGGCCCGGGCGGGCCCTCGTGCAGAGCTGGGCCGGAGGAACCTGGCCGCTCAGGGAGACGAGAGGAGAGCAAGGCGTGCCTGGTCAGCGAGGAGGCGAGGCACCCCGGAGGTCAGCCCCGAGCGGCGCGCGATCGAACTGGGTGTGACGCATCCCTAGCGTCGTGCCCGGTGCGGGCCTGTTCGCGGCTCACCGCCACGGCGCGCAGCCGGCACGGCTCAGTGCTATGCCGCTCAAGGTGCTCACCTCCTTCCAGGGGAAGAGAGTGCAGGTAGCCGGAATCCCACGGATAGGACGGCGGGGATTCTACTCAACATCCGGCACCATGTCAAGCAGTTTGGCAGATGAGGGGTGCGGGCCGGGATTGTGGGTGGCGGCGGGAGCTCCGAAGGAGCGAAATGAGATAGCCCAGGGCAACGCCGTGGGAACCAGACCGCCCCGTGGCAGCCCTGAAAGGGCGGAATAGCGAGCCTCTATCTCGCCCCTTCAGGGCTGGACCCGCGGATCCCGCTGAACCCAGGGCGTCGCCCTGGGCTATCCCATGCGAGCCCTTCAGGCTCCAGAGACAACCACCCTGCCTGCAATTCCGGCCCACACCCGGCAGCCGAGGGGTGCGAACCGGAGGAGCAGGTGACCGCGGGGTACAGGCCCCCCTGCCTGCGGCCGACGTGGTGGGCGGCGTGCGCTCTGGACTCCCGCTCCACGCCGCGATTGGCGGGACGGGGCCTGGCCCGAGCGGAGCGGACTTGAGGGTTCCTCGGAAGGGCTCTGCCGGGCGTCTCGCGGACGGGCAGCGCCCATACTTGCTCAACCTTGAGGGGGAGGAGGTGAGCAAGTATGGGTAGATAGGCGAGGATTGGCGATTCTCGTGGTTCCAGCCATACTCGCTCACCGGCGCGATGAGCAAGTATGGGAGGGGGATGGCCGGAGAGTGTAAGGTGTGTTAGCATATAGAGTTGTACAGTGGCCTCGCCGGCGCCGCGGCACCCGTTCTGCGCTCCCGGCGGCTGCTACGACGGAATCGCCAAACCTTGATGGCCTGACTTGACTCATCCCCAAGGTTCAGTAGAATACAAGTATCTCCCCTCCCCGTGTGAGCAGGTCTCCCCTGGAGCCATGCATGCGCCTCCGCGCGCTCCAGCACATTGTGTCAGTGGCGTTCTTGTCAGTGGTGGTCCCCGGCTGCTCGCCGCTGTTCAAGGTGTTTGTGTACACCTGCGACCGGGTGGTAGACGCGGCGGACATGGTGGACTTCGGGGTTTCGGTGACGCCGCGGTTTTCGCTCTCGGCCTACGCCTGTCTCTTCGGCCTGGGGGGCCTGGGCGGCGGCACGGTGAACGGGTACTTCGCGGGCATCGGGGGGAGCCGGATCGGCATCTACCGCCACTACCACAGCAACATCGGCGTGATCCTCTATGCCTACGAGGTGACGGGGTGGGGGGATTTCGATGTCAACAACCCCGAGACTCTGGCCCGCCGCCACCGGGGGCCGATCGCCTGGCTCTTCATCCCCGGCGGCGACAAGTGCCGGGGCGCTGGGTGACTAAGCCGCGGAGCGGCGCACGCGGGGAGCGTGCGCAGACCAGTAGGGTTCTCATGACTTAAGTGCCTCCACGTGGGGTACGTGGGTCTCATCGGGAACATCCACTTCACCGAAATCCTCGACTTCATCGTCGGTTGGGTCGGCTTCGACCTGTCGAAGGATGACTGGGCCACCCGCATCGCCAACCGGGAGCGGGCGCCGGAGGGCACCGAGGGCGTCCAGCCCGACGCACCCGCCAAGGAAGCCCCAGAGACCCGCCCCGAGGAGCCGCCGAAGCCCAAGCCCACGCCCACGCCGTCCAAGCCTTCTCCCCCCAGAGAGCCGAAGAAAGACACGCGCTCCCCGGCCCCCAAGCGCGACCTGCGGGACCTGATCCCGTAGGGACGGAACTGGCGGGGTTGGCGGCCATTGCGGGCCACATTGCGCACAGAAGCTGTGGGAGACTCGTGGCCTGGGGCGGCTGCGGCCTGGAAGCAGACGCCCGCGCCGCCCGCGGGGCAAGCACGACCAACGCGCCCTCGCGGGCGGGCTACCCCAGCGTGAACACGCTGCCCTGCATGCCCGCCAGCCAGTCAATCACCAGCCACAGGCCGGCGGCGGTGAAGGCTCCGAGGATCATGCCCAGGAAGAACGGGCGCGTGCGGCGATAGAGCCCGATGCCGCCCATCTTGAGGACGATGACCTTGATGAGCCAGGCGACGAAGATGCTGAACCAGACGTTGAATGTCGGATGCGTGAGGCCCACGGCCAGCCCCGCCGGGTGAATGGGCCACCACGGGAACCGGTAACGGCACATCATCAGCACGCTCATCAGCGCGGCGCCAATGCCCAGGAAGCCCATCTTCCACCAGGACGTGCCGCCCGTGGCGCCCTCGGGAATCCGCATGTGCTCGATCATCCAGGTGCCTGTGCACTCGGTCATGGCGCCGAACTGCCAGCTCCCCAGGTTCATGCCCCCGTGGGCGTAGCCGATGGCGAGCACGGCCGCCATCGAACTGGCCAGCCCCACCACGAGGGCGAGCAGCATGGCGCCGAACAGCGGCCTGCCCCGCACGCCCGCGGCATTGCCCATCTTGGCCCCTGTGGCCGCCGAGGTCATCACGATGGTGCGCGTGTCGCCCGACCAGGTGAGGGCCATGCCGAGGTTCACCACGCTGGCCGGCCCGAGGCCCGCGGGGCCCAGGATGCTGTGGGTGAGGGCCGAGGGCGTGACCGGCGTGCGCGCGTAGGCGAGGCCCGCCTCGCAGATGATCTTGGTGAGGCCCAGGAACGCGATGAGGGCGCCGCCGATGAAGAGCAGGGCGTGGCCGACCTGCATCCCCGAGCGCGTCATCCACGCCACCACGTAGGCGAGGCCGATCCCCAGGCCGATCAGGGCGCCGCGGTACGACAGCAGCTCGCGGCTGTCATCCACGTCCGACGCGTTGAGGAACGCCTTGCGGAACACGCTGCGGAGGTGCTTGCGCGCGATCCAGAGGCCGATGAGCACGTAGGCCGTCACGGCGCCGAAGGCCTGGTAGGCCTCGGTGGGCGTGCCGGGGTCGGAGTACAGCTCGGTCGCGCCGATCGAGAAGCCGGCCGTGAGGAAAAGGGCCTTCTCAATCATGAAGTACCACGCGAAGACCCACAGGCTCAGCAGCACGTCGGTGTTGACGAGGTACGAGAGGCCGATGACCTCGAAGCGGACGTAGAAGGACGAGTACAGCACGCCCGGGATCATCACGAGCCAGGTGCCCAGCTCGAAGACGGGCAGGCTGGGCGCGTACTTCTGGATGCCGTTGTAGCTGAAGATGAGCGCGGGGATAGCGAAGCCCGCCCACATCATCCGCGAGCGGAAGAGGGCGGGCCATGCCGCCC
>Ga0209407_1003762_pt1 | contig 12903 bp, 13 predicted proteins | sample AD_JPNHG3_MetaG_FD_184410 | JGI IMG/M metagenome (GOLD analysis project Ga0209407, IMG submission 184410) | Active sludge microbial communities of municipal wastewater-treating anaerobic digesters from Japan - AD_JPNHG3_MetaG (SPAdes) (version 2) | ecosystem: Engineered > Bioreactor > Anaerobic... | reverse complement strand
CAGACCACAAGGAGATAGTTTTAAAAGTTATTGGGGAGGAGACACTACAGTTAAACTTGAGACCAATGATGCTTCTGTGGAAAGATACAGATCAGATACAGTTAATTCATACTGTTTGAACAATTCTATAACTTATAAAGCGTTAAAAGCTGAAGTCCCAGAAGAAATTCGACGAGTTCTTAATATTGATGAAATTAATCTACAAAAACAGCTGGACCCTCATTTTTTATTAAGTAATACTCCAGGTGAGATAGCTCAATATTTTAATAAAATCGTAAATCTTGAAATTATAGATACCGCCACACAGCGTGTTAATTCTGTAATACGTGATATCTCACAAACGATAAACTTTAAGAAGTCTGAAAAAACAAGATTGGAAAATGAACTTAAACAGTTTGATTATTTGAAATCTTTTGAAAAAGATTTAGAACAAATAGAATTACTGGATAACCAATTGGAATCAATATCTTCACAAACAGAAGAACTGAATAACATTATACATTTAATAGAAAATATTGACAATGAACTTGACACTTTATCAGAATTATTGCCGGCAGAAAAATTAATTATGGATTTGATTTTATTCTTTGAGGACCTTAAAAAGGTTCAGGAAGAAAGTCAGATGATTAAATCAATTATGAATTCCATAATAGATATGGATGTTAAAATACAGGAAATAGAAAATATTACAGAAGCAGAGACGTACATAAATAACATACTTGATTTATATAAAGTAAAAAATGAAATCAGTAAACAATGTGACAGTTTATCATTATTAATTGAAATGATAGAAAAAGCAGAAAGTAATCTTGATAATGCTGTTTTAAAACTGTCAGAACTTGAAATAGAATTTGAGGAAAGAATGCCTGATATATGTCCTCTCTGCGGGTCTGTTTATAAACGTCAAAATACAAAGAATTAAAAATATGAAAAGATTAAACACAGTAAATAAAGTTCCTGATGCGATTTTAACATCAGACTGGCATCTAAGGGAAGATACTCCTATATGTCGTATTGATGATTTTGAACAAGCACAATGGAATAAAGTAAAATTTGTGTCACAGTTACAAAAACAATACAATTGTCCTGTATTACATGCCGGCGACTTGTTTCATCATTGGAAACCATCCCCATTTTTACTTACAAAAACTATTGAATATTTGCCGGCAGAGTTTTATACTGTTTTAGGTCAGCATGATATACCACAACACAATCTTGAACTTAAATATAAAAGTGGTGTTTATACATTATATAAAGCAGGTAAATTAACAATTTTATCATATTGTCATTTTGGTGAAGAACCATCAAAAGATAGTTTGAGTTTTGTTATAACTGGCAAGAAAATTCTTGTATGGCACCATTTAACATATCAGATAAAACCATTCCCAGATGCTAAATATGGGATGGCAACAGGTATATTAATGAAATATAAAGATTATGATTTGATTTTAACTGGGGATAATCATATTCCTTTTGTTGAAAAATATGAAAACAGAATTCTTGTTAATCCTGGTTCGCTGACACGTCAAACAGCCGCACAGATATCACATAAACCACGTGTATATTTGTGGTATGCTGAAACAAATTCCGTAGAACCTGTGTTTTTACCAATAGAAGAAGATGTGATTTCAAAAGAACATTTGGAAGAATCAGAAAAAAGAGATGAACGAATAATGGCTTTTGTGTCACGTCTTAACACAAATTGGAACATAGAATTGTCATTTGAAGACAATTTGGAATCATTGTTTACCTCAAATAATGTAAATCCAAAAATTAAAAGTATAATCTATAAAATTTTACAGCCATGACAAAAAATATTGATGAAAAAAAATTATTAGAACTTAAAAAGGAAATAGAAAATGTAAAGATGAAAATGTCCGAATATAGAGGGCAGAAACAGATGTTGTTAAAAGAATTGCAATCTAAATTTAATTGCAAAAATGTAGAGGAAGCTCAAAATAAACTCAATGAACTGTATAAAATTAAGCAGGATATTGAGGAAAAAATAGATGAAGCCATTAAACAATTAGAGAATAATTATGATATTGAATTATGAATAGAACAATACAGAACATAAGGCAGTATCTTGAACAAGAAAAGGGGAAAAAGAAACATGTTCTTGATACATTACAGCGTATTAAGGAAGAAGTAAGTGAACTTGAAGATTCTTTACATCTTCATGAGGAAGCTAGAGAAATAATTCGTATAGTAGGACAAAAAACACAGGAACAATTACAATTTCATATATCAGATTTAACTACAATGGCTCTTGAATCTGTGTTTGATGACCCATACAAATTAAAGGTTGAATTTGTCCAAAGAAGGAATAAGACTGAATGTGATTTGAAATTTGTAAATAAAAATCTAGAAATTGATCCTATGGAAGCGTCTGGAGTAGGAGTTATTGATATAGCATCTTTTGCTTTACGAGTAGCTCTGTGGAGTATTAAAAAACCTTCACCAAGAAATGTAATAATTCTTGATGAACCTTTTCGTCATTTAAGTACAAATTATCAACCACGAGCTTCTGAAATGGTATATGAATTATCAAAAAAACTGGGTATTCAGTTTATAATTGTAACTCATGAAAATGAATTAGCCAGAGAAGCTGATAGATTATTTGAGGTTTCAATACATAATGGAGTGTCAAAAATAAAATGTGATAACAATGAGTAAGTTGGTTGAATATATTGGAAACGGAGTTATTCGCATATTGCGGGTAGCTAATAAAGAAACACGACAGATTGAGAAGTTAAAGTTTGTGTGTGAAAATGATTACGAAAAATCAGTAATACTTGCTAAAAAATTCTGCAAACAAAATGACTATACTTTTATATCTTTAAATAAAAAGATATATCGAGCTTCAGTGGCTGTGGATAATATAGGATTACCTTTAAGAATAAATTTAAAATGACAATAGTCTAAAACCAAATCTTATAGAATGAATATTCTCGTTACCAAACCTTTGAAGGCTATATCCAATTTGGGTGCCATTTTTGGTAATATAATCTATACTAACTCCAGGGATAAATGTATGAATATTACCTCCTGCATTTATATTTATGTAAAAACTGTTAGAAGACTGTTTTACAATATTTTTTACCTGTACAATATGAGGAACGTAAATAATACTGTCTTTGTGTATGTTCAATATTACAGGATTATATACCCAAAATCTATCTATTAATCTGCCTTCAACTGTAAAGTTATAACTGACTTTGATATCTTTTCTATCTAATGTGTCAGAATAAAATTTTTTGATTGAATCACTTAATATTTGGGGTTTGGGCAAGGTGGTATCTTTGACATACACCACATCACCTTTAATCCATTGCGTGTCAATTCTGACAATAGGTGGTTTATTTGCCAACGCCTGAATAGAATCCCATGCGTCCTTTGGGACAAGGACGTAATTTTCAGGTGGACATACTTCACGTTTACACTCTCTCAGATAAATGATGTATAGGATTCCTATGATAAGGAGTCCTACCACACCACTTTTCCATAAATCCTTCATGCTTCTGTAATTTTCTTTTCAATCCATTTAAAAAATAATTCATGCAAGGACGTCCCTATTGCATAAGAGAACAATAGTTTGTTCCATGTGGTATCATTCCATATTAAAAATGGAATGCCTACAATAATTGCAATAATCAGCACTATGTAAACAGTCTTCCATTGCAGTCCCGTAACCTTATTCAACAGTTGCAGGAAATGCTTCTTTATCATATAAGATAAAGACATGAATATAACCAAATATGGAATATCTACATACTGCGATATTCCATTCCATGCGTTTTCAAACCATTCCATTCTACTTGTTCCGATTTGTTACATGTTCAATTGTAAAAACAAATAAACTAAAAACAGTCAATATACCAGCAATGGCGTTAGCCACTTCAGTCCTCTCAATGTTTGCAATTGCAAACAATCCTACGATTAACAACACCTTTGTAGTGCTGACTAATCTTTTTACTCCTTTGTCATTCATAATTCTTTGATTTAAGGTTAAACATCAATATACTTTGCCTTCAATGATTTTAAGATTCGTAACATCAAATCTTCCATCTTTGTGCAATCTTATTCTTGCAAATCCATGACCCCATTTATTGTATGGTAACCAAAAAGGATGAAGATTACATAGACAACCTATTGTCCAGGTTGCACTTGTCTTATCCTGCAGGTTTGGTTCAACATATTCAGACACTCTATGGAAGTGTCCTGCAATGGCATTGCATTTCGTTTTAAGGTAAAGCCAGCGAGCGGGATGAGCCAGATCGGGAGACATTCTTGCATTATATTCATCCCCATGCAACACAAAACACTCACCTATTTTTATTCTTGTCTTATGCGGTATGGGAGTGATGTCAAAATATTTCAATTTTAACACATTGTCAAATTTAAAATCTGGAATGTTCAAAAGTTCATAGGCTTTTAGCATCATGTATCTCTCCCATCTGTACTCATGATTTGCCTTCCTGTAAAATATTCTGGCGTCAGGAAAATTGGAACGCAATATATCAAAAAACTCAATTACGTTTTTTATTTCACCTGCCATATCCCTGCACCTTGGGTCCTTTTCAAAGTTTGAAAGTTGATAACAATCAATCAAATCCCCATTGATTAATATTGAATCAACCTTGTGTTCCTTCATCCAATTAAAGGATGCCGTTATGGAAGGTATGTCATGATAGGGAATATGCAAATCTCCTATTATACCTACGGACTGACAATATGAGGGCAGTTCATATGGTTCGGCTGAAAACTCCATATCCTGTTCAGGTTCCGGAAAGCCATAGGGATTTGGAAATATATCAAGGTATTTTTTGATTGTATTACGTTCCCTTTCTCTTTTACCATATGACCCGGTATAATACCTTATTTTTGACCTAACTTCTTCAACATCCTTGAAAACACCTGGATTTTCATTAAAAATCTTCAGTGCCAGAGTACGTTTATAGATTTTGATGTCTCCTTGACTTTCCGTCATTAATCTGTCGAGATATTCCTTGACTATTTCACCTTTAATAACGTTTGGATGTCCCATTTTAGTTGGGTTTTTTATCCTCCAAAATGTTTACGAATTATATCCATTTGTTCCTTTGAAAAACCTGCACAATGAGGTTTACGAACAGGGTCATAATCCGAATGCTGACCAATTTCAAGGACCTTAAAAATTTCTTTTAACCAACCAAGAACTTTACCTAATGCTGCAATTTGCTCATTGGAAAATTTACCTGATTTTCCAATTAAACAAATATTGACACAGTCATTATGACCAAGAGTGGCAGCAGCTACTTCATTCCACTCAAATTTGTCATCATCATCCAATGCTCTGCCAGTTTCAATCAGACCATTACAGAAGTGATTATACTTATCAGCTGCCAATCTCCCGTTGAGAATGACAAAATGATAACCAATACTGATGCCATAGGCATTTTTGAAATTTTTTTCTCGATGCCACTTGTCAATCAGTACTGCGTTACCAAATTCACTGTCGGAACAATGAAGAATGACTTTCATAATTGTTACGTTTTTCCTTCAAGCATTTCAAACGCCTGCCCTAAAATCAAAGGTGGCTGCAACTGCCCGATACATTTTTTTATCAATGCAATTTCTTCAGCGGTTAATTCAACTTCACCACCAACATAATCCTCTTTTACCTTTTTGTAAATTTCATATTTATCGTACTTGACCTTTTGGTCATCACCTTGTATAGGTGACAGAACAGATGTTATGATAACATCTTTGAGTGTCAGATTTCCACCTTCTGGCTTCTTGATTGGAAGGTCATTAACGTCTTTCAGTTCCTGATTAACTTTTACTTTCATGATCTAATTATTTAAGGTTAATAACTTGAAGTTTGCAAATATCTCCAGCCAACGGCTGTATATATATCTATAAGTCCTGTAGTGGTATTATAAAGTATCATTCCTTCAGTTGGTGTTAAATTATTTCTTTGCGTAGTAGTCATTTTTGGCAACACTAGAGCACCCGGGTTGGTGCCATCACGCTTGCCATTCGAAAAATCAACACAGGCATAGCTATTTAATGTCCCACCAACACTTAATCTTCCATCGATGGTCACATAATAATTACTTCCAGAAACATGAACTATTCCATCAATAACATCCAGGTTTCCTTGCACTTCCAGTGGTTTATAAAATGTTATGTTTGCGCCTTTTCCACTAAATAATGCCAGAAATGAACCTCTTCCATTACCTATATATGTATTCCTATATTTGGTATATCCTCCTTGATATCCTCTATCATTAATTAATAAATAAGAACCATCACCATTATACGCATTTTCCCAAATCTCTGCTCCTTTTATAGCCAGATTAAAATCAAGCCCTCCATAACTTTCAGTCGCAGTACCTATCTCGGCAACGCCTGTGGCAGTAAGAGAACCATCTTGAGTTATTCTAAATGGAGCGGTGGCACGATTGGCATATGATTCACCTGCCCATATTCTTATATCACTGTCACTGCTTCCTTCATTTGTCATGCCGGCATTGGGCAATACAATACGTCCTGTCAGATACGCATTGGCACAATACAAACCATAACCAGGACTTGCCGGCAAAATATCATAACTCGCAAGACTATCCAGATTACCTATTTGTAATTTAACACAGCTTTTATTGGATAACGACCAATCACCATAACTATCTACGCCGGCAAGTACCCTCATAAAAGGATTGTTAGAATCAATGGCACTCAGGTATATGCTGTTCTGGTAATTTGAATCGCTTACATGACCAATTGTACAAACTTCATCCCCCTCTTCAAACACTCCCACATCACTTGATGTCGGCCATCCAGAAGTGGTTGTCAAATCAACTCTAAGGTCTGATTGAATTGCAGATACTTGCCTTACTATTTTCTTGACAACTGTGGAACGATTAATGTCCACATGCTGAACCATTACAATTGCTCCGACGCTGAAAGGAGTATAATTATTTCCTGTCGGGTCCTGAAAATATAACTTTTCGGAGCCTTGGGTAGAATTATATATGGAACGAATCTTACCGGCACCTGCACCTATAATCAATCCTCCATTTTGATAATGTAACTGGTTTATCAAAAGTTCATAAACCGTCAAAGCTCCCCTGACAAAAAGGCTTTCAAATTCGGCATCACCTTCTGCGGTGATTCTCCATTTATCACCTTGAAAGCCTGAAACAAATGAAGGATTCTGTACGGTTGAAGTACCATATATATTTCCATCAACATGAAGTTTTGCCAGAGGGTTGAATGTACCCACGCCCACATTACCATAATTTGAAACATAAACAGTGTCAATAAGACTCAATCCCCTGTTACCTAATGTATCAGAAGGATTATAATCGTCCCAGTAAACTGATTTGGTTGTAGATAAGGCATAACTATAAAAATATATTGCCACATCTGAACCCGCATGAAGTGAATTTAAAGTAATATCCCTGCCTACTGATAGATAACCAGCATCGGTAATTTGAGCGATTTCTAATGTGTCTGCATCATTTTTAAATGTTACTGCACCATTTAAATATATATTACCATTATAAAATCTCCCCGCCAGACTATCATCCGCAGACCATATGACAACGCCATTTGAAGTACCTCCTACCTTACCATAATTTGTACTGCCACTTTGAAATTGAATACCTTTATTTGTTCCACTTTTGATATATAAATCATTGCCATCAAAACGCAGATTGGATTCACCGTTGAACCCGCTTCCTGTCATTGTGACAACATAATCATTTATATTATTAGAAATTGACAATGAGGACCCCCATGCAGAACCAGTGGAAACTACAATACCAGCGGAAGGATAACCGAATCCAACAACTTTATTATAATCTGATTGAGTAAGGTGATAATATTCGCCAGTATCCCCTCCTTGTAATCCACCTAAGTTATTATGAACATCGGCGCCACTTCCTCCAACGGTAACAATGCCTATTGAAGCCGGTGCTTCAACCGAACTTCCTCTTAATACTCTATATGATGTTTTATTGATATCCATAATCTACCAACTTGTAATAGATATTTCAGTATCTGGATATTCTTCAGCTTTTACCTCATAAAATCCATTAACCATATCCCATATATATTCTGTTACAATCATCTTTACATTATCCCCAATGGATGATTCCCCTTCTTTTTTTATATTATCATCCATCAGAATTGCAAATGGTTTTAAATACCCATCATAATCTATTCTTGCATTTAATTGTAGTCTTGATTCTGCATTTCTTCTAAAAGTATTATAAATAAAATTATCCACTAGGTCTGTATATCCTAACGTATAAAAGTTATCTGACCCCCAAGTATTGGATTTAGCCATTTCACTAAAAGAAGAACCCCATTGTCTTAATATCCCAGATGCAAAATTCCAATTTGGTAAATCATATAAATTTAAATCAATTTCTTCAGTATTTAAAAAATTCTCGTCTATGGTAGCTTCTACCACGTTATCATAATTATCTGAATCAAAAGTAACTGAAAAATCACCAATATAAGCAACATTATAATAACCTGCATTTACAGGACTAGTTGTTTGCCAATAAGGACAATGTATACCTAAAATCATTTCAATATCTCCTGTACCTAAATGATTTTGTAAAAGCAATGTTTTTTCAAAAGAAAGAACACGTGGAGGATCTGCCCTGTCTATTTCGTATTCCTCACCTACTACTGCACCTGTTAACCAGCAAGGAGACGATGATGTAGTTATTGTTCCATCATCATTAAGTAAAATATATCGTCCTCCTATTCCTGGTTTATTAGCATATAAAAATACAGGTAGTCCCACCACATCAACATTATAAAATCCTTTTCGATAATCTATGGGAGGATTGGATACAGTAAATTTAAAATTTATTTCAAGAACATTATCAGCTTTTTCTCCGTTTATGTCATTTAAAGTAATCATAAAATTATAAAAAGCCCCCACATACCAGGACCCGCTTGGGGTCCACTTAAAATATGTTGTTATACCATTTAGTTCTGTGCCGGCTGATTCACTTGAGCTCCCAGAATGAACTGTCCATGTACGAGGTGTGAGAGATGTCGGCCATATATCACTTGTATGAGGGGGATTACTTGAAAATTCGTTAAATACAAGTGAATTTAATTTTCTTTCCTGTAAATTGAGTTTTAATTTTTGAATTGCCGGTTTATAACTTAATTTTTGACTACTTTCAATATAATTAAAGTCATCATTTTGTTTATATAGAGTTTGTTTTAAAGTATTAATATAAAGACAACTTGAGGAAGATGATTCATTTAAATCAAACCATACCCAATCTGAGTTAGAATCTATATCTTCATATCTTTCAAGAATCCATTTATCACCATAAGAATATATAAATGCACTGAAAGGTTTAAATACTTCATTTAATATTGACAAAGTATCTTTATATTCTGTTAGGTTATCATAAAAAATACTTTTTTCTATATAACTATGAGTTAAAAAACAATAAGGATTACCTGAAGAAGCCTCATCTGCCATGTTAGCTTCAAATAATGTCGAGTTAACATATAAATCTCTTTCCGTAAGTCCTGTATTATATAAGGCTTCTTCTATTAAATCAAATAAACCAATTTGACCTCCTATACTTAACATTCCTGTCAACTTATCATATTGAAGCATTTTAAGTTGATCAGTAAATTTAACAATTAAACTATTATATTGCAATAAATTAACCTCATTAAGTTCAGTTACATTAAATCCTTCAAATACAACATTACCATTGTATTCTATGACACATTTAAAATCTTTCGGATAAGACTTTAATAAATCACTGAATGCATCATATTCGTTAAATGTATTAACGATGGTTATACTTACGCCAGCCCCCGCTATAGGTGTATAAAAATCTTCGATACCCCATTGTAGTTCAACATTACTCACACGAATAGAAATAGCTGAACCAGAATAATCCTTCTTATAGATTTTTACTGAAACAAGGGCCCCAAATCTATTATAAAAATTAGATTGATATTTTAATGTATATGCCATTAATATATATTTCTTTTAGTATTTGTTTTCTGCAAAACACCTCTTAATGTTTCTCCTTCAATTACAAATTCAACCTTACCTTCTGTTGAAGCAACCCCCGTCAGGTATCTTAATTGATCTGGAGTAAACACAACTTCACCTGAACTTAACAATGCAGGATAGGTATCATTGGGATAACCTGGAGGAACAACACCCCCTTCTGCAAAACCTTTAAAGACACCTGTTGCAGCTTTTAAACTAGTCAATACTAAAGCCCCAAATTTAGTTCCACCTTCAGTTATTACATCTACAATAGTATATATCAATGTTAATGCAATTATTCTTGCAACATATCTTTCAAGTTCTCTAACAAATGATTGTAACATTCTTTTCCATCCCCTATCCATATCTTCAAAAAACTCGGCAAATCCCTCAGCCAGTACGTCAATAAGATATAATTGTCTGTTTAATTCATTATTTGCTTCTCTAATTCCTTGAGCTGTATCATACTCATATTGAGGTAATTTTGCAAGTTCTGTAACATTTATTTTTAACCCGCTTGCCAAAGTTAGTTCCTCAGGACGTGCCGTCATTCCTTTTATTATTTCTGCCATCTCTGGAACTCCACTTACACCTTTTCCAACCAAAGGTTTCATCTGAGCATAACTTATTTTTTGAAGTTCCATGATATATCTTCTTATAGCTGTACGAGCTTCAGTAATTTTCATTGTTTGACTACCAAATAATTCAGTAATAGATTGTATTGCTTTTTGATATATCATCTTCTTTTCTTCAAGGACATCATACTCCTCAAAAATAGATTTCATAACAGGTGTTAAAACCTTAATACGTTTTAAACTCTCTTCTACACCATCTACTATTTTGTTAAATTTTTCTGTTTTATCTGCTGCCTCTTGAGCCGCTTGAGCTTTTTGTTCTTCACTCGAAGCCATTTTTTCATACATCTTCTTTACTTTCTCATACATCTTTTTGTATTCACCTAAATTCTCATCTATCGCTTTTTTATTTTCTATAATAGAGTTTGTATATTCATCAAGTTTATTTTTGGCATCTTCATACTCTTTTGATATTGTTGTATATCTATCTATTAAACCAGGATAATAAAAAATCCCTTCGTTAATAGTTTTATTTAAATCTTCATAAATTTTTCTATAATTTTCTACATCATCACTTAACTTTTTATAGAATGTATCAGTTGTTTCTAAGTTTTTAAGTTGTTCATCAGCTACTAATTTTTGGTCTTCCAATAAGGCAATAAATTGTGATAACTCATTTGTATAGTCTTTCAATTGCCTTAAATTCATTTCACCAATTGTAACATATTTTTCTTTGAGTGATAAGCCCTGTTCTTTTCTCTCTTTATTTAATTTTTCCTGTTTATCCAGAAAATCATCAAGTTGTTTATTGAATTCTCTCTGGTCTTTTGTAGTACTTCGTATCAATGCAGAAAGACCAATAATTATTCCGGCAAGAGCCCCTAGACCCGCTACTATATCAAGCACAACAATTTTAGTAGCTATGGATGCAATAGAAAAAGCCTTAAGTATTTTTACTAATTGACCAAAAATACGTATTATATTGGAAGTTACATAAAGAAGTGTACTAAAATAAAGCAGTAAAGGCCCAGATACAATAGTTAAGCCCCCTATTATTAACACAAGTTTTTTTGTAGAATCAGACCAGGAATTAAATTTATTAGTAATAGATCTTACCACATCTGCAAACTTTTCCACCAGAGGAATAACCGCCTCTGCCACATTTTTACCAAAATCTATCATTACAGTTTTAATACGGGTAAGAGCCCTATCAAGACGTATCTTTAAGGTGTCAGATACCTTTGAGAATGCTTCAGCTAAATCCCCTTGAGAATTAATAACTTCTTGTATTATTTTGGAATTATACTCAAAATTTCTACCAACCAGTGCTAGACCTCCTGTAAGAGCCCTTATATCTGGTAATAAATCACGGAATAAACTTAGATCATATTCTTCTGTAATTCTTCTCAGTTCATTCATTAAGGCAATTAAACCCTGTTCTTTTAAAATACTTCTTAATTTACTCCAGTTTAATCCTAACTCTTCAAAAATAACACTATTTTCACCAGATTCTTTAATAAGTGAATTAAGAACATTTTTTAAATACACTCCAGCAGTTCTAGCGGAAGCCCCCTGTAACGTTATTGCAGCCATACCTCCTGCCACTTCGGCAAAAGACACCCCTAATTGAGCAGCTATCGGGATAACTTGTCCTATTGATGACGCAAATTCACTTGCTTCAGCTTTACCAACACGTACTGCGGCAACAAGTTGGTCAGTAATTTCAGTGGCCGTGATTCCTGTATTTGCATAAGCATTTAATACAGATGTGACAAGGTCTGCCACATCCTTAGTACTGCCCAAACCAGATGCAGTCGCCATAGCAGATACTCGTAAAACTTCAAGAGCTTCAGAACTCTTTATACCTGATGACGCTATAAAATAAAGGGATTGTGCAAGTTCTATGGGAGATTTACCAAATGTTTCAGAAAGTTTTATAACTGATTTGTTCCATTTATTTACTTCTTCCTGGGCAACGTCTGTTAAACCTACAATTTTTTGTAATTCATATTCATAATCTGAAGAAGCCTTTATCAAACTCTTTGTTGCAGCTGTCAAAGGAACAGTAAAAACTGCTGTTATAAGATACCCCATTGTACGTACCTTCTGAGCAGTTCGGTCAATAGAGTTAGCCGTCTTCTTTGCCCAATCTTCAAATTTTGCAGTAACTACTGTCAAAGATGACGTATCAACATCAAGATGTACAACAAGTCGCCCAAGATTAAAGTCCATTCTTCTTTTTCTTTAAAGGGGTCCTAATAGTATTATTTTTTTGTACTTCATTTTTAACCTTTT